>Ga0307509_10005362_pt1 | contig 17886 bp, 22 predicted proteins | sample 10_EM_MG_FD_202245 | JGI IMG/M metagenome (GOLD analysis project Ga0307509, IMG submission 202245) | Populus trichocarpa ectomycorrhiza microbial communities from riparian zone in the Pacific Northwest, United States - 10_EM | ecosystem: Host-associated > Plants > Roots > Unclassified | place...
AAGGGTCTGGGGTCACTCTTGTTGAAGTAGAGAAAATAGATAGCTGGCTTGGTTTAGCAATAGGGGAATTATGTAACTTGACGGGACTCGGCCAGTGGGGGTAGTTAATTTCTTTTATTATTTCTTTAAAAGTTTGAGAGATTGCAGTGCTTTGGCTTGGCCCATGGGGTCATGGGCATAACAGAAGGGGGGCATTCTGTTGAGGGAACTGTTGGGAAACACCTAGTGTGCTTTGATATTTTTAAACTTGCACAGTTGTTTTTTGTCATAACTGGTCATCATGTTTGGTAGTTAAAAGGGCGGCTCTGAGGACATGTACAAGCGGGAGACGACGAGGTCCGGAATTGTCCTGAAGGTGGGACTTGATCAGACAGTTCTTTTTATTTTTGTTTTCCTTTGATCTTCGGCCTATTGTGAGATCGACAAAGCCTTCTGCTAAATACCCACGAAAGAACGCCGGTAACCGAAGAACATCTGTCAATAGCTTAGAGAGGATAAACATTTTTTGTCTCTAGATTAAATGTGGTGGTTGTTAGCACTACCAGGTGTGCAGCATGTCGGTAGAAGCTATGCAGAAGGGGGAATATAATACCGTGCCTTGAGCTTAGTTAAATGATATAACTGCCGATGGTTGGTGGCTTGATTGCTTAGGTCCACAGGGATTAGTATCATAGTTATCGATAGGTCGCTGAGGAGGGTTCGCTGCGGAAAGTAGGGTTGGCGAGATGGGGGCCTGGCCTACTCTGGGGCGGCTACCGATTGAGCAACCTCTGCGATGATTTCTCAGGTTTTTCTCAGGTTCGGGGGTTGGGGGGCAAGCTTCGAGTTCTCCTGACTAGTTCATTAGAAGCGGACTCTCATGGCGATCGGCTTTGTTCCCCGCAAACAGGCTTTTTTGTTTCTGAGAATCTGGAAGCCATGATAGGATCTGATAACGAAGTAAAATAAAATAAAAAGCTCTGCTCGTATTGTTCTCTGGGGGTTAACCTATTGTAGAGCTCTAGGTACCAGTACTCGAATACTTGTACGATACCGTATGCAGTAAATGTTACAAACTTGCTTCACACCTAACCAAACCATCCACCCCCCAATCTCCCGTACTTCGCCTAAGACAACTCTCGGGCTGAATGCTTGTGGTCCACTAATTAGCTACATAAGGCCAAACCCTCCAAGCAAATCGTGTACCAGTATTCCGCTCGTTTCACTAAAGCTACAGAACCGCAAGAGCAGAAGTATCAAGTTCACGGTGGGGAAAAGAGAAGGTCAGTGGGTGAAGATTATTTCTGGAACATCTCGTATTTTGTTCGCAGAAAGTGCATGCTCGACACAGTGCGGGGGGAGGTTCGCTAAAGAAGCACATTCAGCCAGATGCCTTTTTTTTTCTTTTTCATGGTTGGCTAAAGGTGGGGGATTTAAGCGCTCCCTTGTTAAAGATCGTACTAGGAAGTTCCGTGCTGGATAGGGTATGTGGGGTAACAGCACTATGGAGAGTCTGGTTGGGGAAATATTTGGAGATATCATATCATGCTACGACACCTTACCGTAAGTCCGCAGGTACTCGGGAGGTATCCCTGTTCATAAACTTGGTAGCAAGAACTCGCAAAAGGTTGGAAAGTGAAAACAGGGATTATCTCTTGATAAACCAGTGTGATGAAAAAGCGAAGATAAACCTATGATGGGCGGATAATATCATATCCATAAGAAAATATGTTTCTTTCTTAAGGGATCAGGAATCTGGTCTTAGGGCAATATGGCCATGAAAGTACTAGTGCTTTGCTCATCACATGGCGCAACAAAGATGGTTTTAAGACGTCTTATAATACGGTGCTGTTTCTTTCCAGACATTGTGATCGCCTGATCGTTTTGGCCCTGATTCAGCACGGGTGGTTTCCGGGTTTTAATATACCCCCCGAATATAATAATACCAGCCTTCCTGAGACCATGTCTGGCGACCCAACTGCTTTTGTGTTCGAATGCACTGCGTGAGTCAAAACTGATCCGAGGAAAAAATGACAGATGAAACGATTATGACGCCTAGGAGATGTGCGTAAAGTGTGACATCAAGATCTGCTTTCCCTATTCTTTCTTTTTATCCCAGGGTGTCAACAGAAGACCGCTTATGATAGTGTGGGATATCTCCTTCAGAAACATGATAGTCGGGCTTTGTACTCGTACGAGTACTATTATGGTACAAGTATGCCAGCACGTGGGCCAGACTACGGATCGCCATCTTTCCTTAACCCTGCAACATCGCCCACCGGTGTCAAGCAGGCAAAAGAGCAACATCAACTTTCCCTCCTTCCACCGATAAGTCAGAAGGCCTTGCTCCTCGCAAATAGTTGTTCCAAGATACAGATACTCGTATCACTAACATCGGTTGGTTTATGCCTTGCCCAGCCCAGGTAACGACAACCCCTTGTAATTGGTTATTCACGGGGTGCTCCGTATGGGAGCTCGCATGAGTAAGTAGTCAGAGCCAAGACGAGGGTCATCCGCTTTGCTTGCCTGATTTGTGGCTTGGGGGGGTAAGATTATTGATGCTAACTACATTCGATCGGTCGAAAATGATCTTCGGTAAGAGCTTACACCGTTTAGAAATGGAGGTCTTCGAATACAGTACGGTATATGATCTTCTCTTTTCAGCTTTCAGCTACGGCTGAGCGAGAGAGCTCAAGAGGAATCCCAAAGCCCAGAATCTATAAAGAGAGGATCTCCAACAATGTAATATCCACAATCCTACCAGTCTTCTTGAGGCACCAGTAAGCACCTAAAGAGCAAAACCTCATCCACCCCCGCAGTCATCACCGAAAATGTCAAGCAGGGTCCCAGCCCCAGACACTGACAAGCTAAACGGCCACTGGATTCTCGGCGAGATCCTCGACCACATATCCGAGTTCGTCGACGACTTCCCCAGCATCGATTTCAGCCATCTAAGTACGCTCATCTCGGATGTCCGTAACCACAAGGCCGACACAGAAACCCAACTCCGACTCTTCCTGAAAGTCTTCCGGAAGACGAAGAAGTATAAACAAGCCTTCAAACTCCTCGACCCCTTGGTCAGACAGCAAATCGACAGTTTTATAGAGAGCGGTTCTGCATCGGAGGTCACAAAGTCTGGGTTTGAAGTTCTTCCCAGCCCTGCCGCTATCCACCACTTCAAGGCCTTGAAATCTATCTTCAGGTGGGAGCATGCGCCCAAGATCTATGAGGACATGGCCAGGACCAAGGTCATGGAGGTGCATGTGGATAAGGCGTTCGAAAACTGGGGGTTGTCAGTTCAGAATAAGCCCAAATTCACGTTCGTCCCAACCACCGTCCTTGGATTGGAGAACCTCGTGAAGTATGCCAAGAGGAAGGGCCTGCGCGTTAGATGCAGTGGCTACAGACATAGTTGGGCCCCGCTGTTCTCCGGCGACAACGAGATTTTGGTCTCGCTATTGAATATTCAGCAGGCGACGCAAGTTCCGGATGCCTCGGCGTTGTTCCCTTCTCCACAGTCGAACGCACTAAATGAGCTTAAGAGTATTCAAATCGACGATCTCACGGTCGCTTCGAAGCCGGGGAATAAGTGCGTTCGTGTTGGCGCCGCGGTTACCGCGGAGGAGTTTAGGAGGTGGCTAATTGCTCACAATACCTGGGCGCTGCCGATGGATGTTATCCTTGTTGAGCAAGTCCTCGATCCCAAGTCATAATATGTCACTCGTGCTAATTTTTCTTCTTTGAACAGAGTCACTACGGTATGACATCTTTTTTTTTAAATCCAGATGCGAAAATCGCTGTGAATGGTTTTTACTGACTTTAATACCACAGGGTGGAGTAAACGCCCCCATCTGCCACGGTGGCGGGCATCGGCACAAGACTATCTCCGACCAAGTCCGGGGTGTAGAATACGTCGACGCGAACGGCGTCCACCAAACCATCTCGGACCCCAAACTCCTCAAGGCGGCAGCGGGCTGTTTCGGCCTCCTCGGTATAGTTACCCATATAACCCTGGAACTCCAACCAATGTCCTACCCCGTGATGCGTCCGGAGAAGCCAGATATCAACCTCGCCATCCCCCCTCTAAAACCCGAAGATGTTCCCCATGCTTTGCAAAAGGACTTCACGCCAGAACAGCTCGTCGAAGCCACCAGGCGTTTTGAGGAGCGGGCCGAGAACGACTACTATTCCGAATTCTTCTGGTTTCCCTTCCAGCAACAAGCATGGGTGAACTGCTGGAATCCCGTGGACAACCAAGAGGGCGTGGAGGATTACCCGCCCACAGCCGAAGTCTGGCTCCAATGGATTCAGGGATGGTTAGGAGGAGTGATCATCGAGACGGATTTCTTCAAGGCCATCCCAGGACGCTGGCAGGCGGAGTTCTTGGCGACACTCACGATGGCCGCATTACCACCCCAATTTTTCGGAAAACACGATACTGAGATTAAAACCTTTATGCCAGACGCGTTGCACTTTAGACGTGGTGTAAGTATCACTCCCTCCACTGTCCCTCCAAAGGGTCAAAACAATACTGATGAGCTTTCTTTAAAAAAACATTAAAGGTCCAAAATATGCGTTGCCGGGACATGGAATTCCAAATCCCAATCCCAAGCCGTAAAGATGACCCCTCGAAGCCTGACTGGACAATCGTTCAGCGTGCCTGGTGGGACGTCATAAACCTCGTCTACTCTGACCCCGAATCCCCCATGCGCCTAACTCTAGAACTCCGCATTATGGCGGACAGCGATATGATCATGGCACCCCAGCGCGGGAATAAGCACGGAACCGCCAGCATCGAGGTCTTATCCATCCCCGACGCGGTTAGCGATGGAGAATGGCAACCGTTCTTGCAGGTGATTGCCGACAAGTGGATGGGTTATGAGAAGATTTATGGACAGAAGTTGAACGTTAGGCCGCATTGGACCAAGGAATGGTTTGTCACTCCCGCCCGCTCATGCTCAGGCTTTATGTTTTTTTTTTCTGACGGGTTGAGCAGGGATGGTTTGAATTTGGGCGGTATTCCAGCTAGGGAGTATCTCAAGACTGTGGCGTACAAGGATGAGATCCCGGAGTTTAGGGACACCTTGAAGAAGATTGGGGAGACGCAAGGATGGGGGTTGGAGGATATTAAGAAGCTGTTTTCGAATGAGCTTTGGGATCAGTTGGTGCTTGATACTGTGCAGGTTTAGAGATGCTGCGGGGCATGTGCTGTATGTAGGATCACGATTGGGGGATCGGTATGACATTATGCAATGGAAGGCAATTTCTTTGTGCTATGTTGTTTGATTTCTTGTAGAGGTTATTCCCGTGCCAACAGTATGGTGTACTATCGTAGGTGCAGACAGCTAGTATGCTTTCACCTGAAGCTCAGAATGGCTAACAACTTTTGGAGGCCCTCACGGAGAAAATGTCACCGACATGCATGACTGCTCTCAAGTTGCCCCACCCACAGCGCAAGAAGCCCAGTACGCCAATTACCGGTGCCGTACCCTAGCCCCTGGTATCGGCACCGTCGCTTGACCAGCTAGAAGGCTGCCTTCTGACAGTTTATCCTGCAAGGCCCTTCCATTTCTCGAGCACTATTATGATACACAGCAGTTCTCGGAAGCCGGGGCCCTCGGCGAAAAGCACTCCGGTGAGCCTTGCCAGAGTAGCTCCACACCATCAAACAGCTTTGGCATAGGTTACAGGTTAAGCCACCCCGACAAAGACAGAAGGAAAAAATCCAACGAAATAAAGCAAATGCTCCCCAAGAAATAATAATGCTATGTAACTGAAGCGCTTGTTGATCTGTGTTCGCTTGTTCTCCCTTAAACAGCCGGTTCCCCAATAAAGAAAGCTTAAGCTACCGGCAATTTAGCCGGGTCCTAGAATACCGCACTAGTAGTACGAACGAGACTAGACAGTAAAGTAACCCACCGTACCCCGCGAACCTCATCACTACCCACCACCACAGGGCGTTCCAGGCCAACACGCCCTATCGGTACTACACCAAGGGGGAGAAGAAAAAAAGGTTACACCCTATCCCATCCCACTACCAAGCCGATAACCGGTACCAGTACTCCTTCATGCCACAACGCCTGCAAGTCCGATCGAAACGACCAAAAGTCACTTTCGCGCACAGCAAAATGTCGACCACTTCCCCCTCCTCCACCGCCTCCTCATCAAAGGCCCCCTCCAACTCGACAACAAGAACTCCCTCTACACCCAGCGAAATCTTTGATGACATCCTATCCTCCGCGCAACCCCCACCAACATACTCCCAGCAAACCTGGAACCCCTCAAACCCCTACTTCCCCCATTACCACAACCAAAATTATTACAACCAAAATATGTCCACTACCACCATCACTACCCCATCCGATCCACTCATCCCGCCGACTCCGGCCCTCTTTACAACACCCCCTATCCTCCAAGACACGCTCAAAACCCTCTCCAGCAAGGACCAACTCGCCACAGCAGACATCTGCATGAAGCACCTTTCCAATCCATCAGATCCATTCCCTATCCTGAGCCGGCGCGAGCACATTGCCTTTCTCGAGAGCGGTATTCTCGGCGGTCAAAACGGCAAGTTACACCGGGGCATGGTAGCGCTGGATGCATCGAGACCTTGGATCATTTACTGGTGTTTGCAGGGGTTGGCCAGTTTGGGGATTGATGTGGGGAAGTATAGGGAGCGGGTGATCAGCAGTCTCCGGCCACTACAGAATGCGTCTGGGGGATTTGGCGGTGGGAATGGACAGGTATCACATGTCACGTCCAGTTATGCCGCGGTTCTAGCGCTGGCTGTTGTCGGGAGAGGCGATGACGGGGATGGTGAAGAGGGTGAGGCACTTGAAGTAGTAGACAGAAGAGCAATGTTCCGCTGGCTGCACGAAATCAAGGACTGGGAATCGGGTGGCTTTAGAGTCTGCATTGGTGGCGAAGAAGATGTTCGTGGTGTCTACTGCGCACTGGTAATCTTAGCCCTCCTCGGCCTCCCCACTTCTGGAGACCTGGCCAAGGGAACAAAGGAATACCTTGGCCGCTGTCAAACATACGAGGGTGGCTTCGGTGCCACGCCGAACGGGAACGAAGCGCATGGTGGATACGCGTTCTGCACACTTGCTGGATTGTGTATTCTTGGTGAGCCGGCAGTGGTGCTGAGGAAGCATTTGGACATGGAACGCTTGGTCTCTTGGCTCAGCGCTAGGCAGCATGCTCCGGAAGGGGGGCTGAGCGGGCGGACGAATAAACTCGTTGATGGGTGCTATTCTACTTGGGTCGGCGGGTGCTGGGCGTTGATCGAAGCCGGCATTAACGGCCCGCAGGATGGAAACGAGGAAACACTGGGAGAGAAGAAGGTTATTGGAAGTCTCTGGAGCAGAGAGGGATTGGCACGGTATATTATGAACTGTTGCCAAAGCCCAAGGGGCGGCCTTCGCGACAAACCCGGGAAGTAAGTCTCCCCTATTCCTCCTTCTTAACCAGCAACTAACACAAAACAGAGGCGCAGACTACTACCACTCAAACTACATCCTCCTCGGCCTCGCCAGCACCCAGAACTACTTCTACTACACCTCCTCCCCCATCCCCCTCTCCTCCTCGCCCCTTCCCCCTTCCTCCCTAAACTACGAATCTGGGGATCTCCCTATTCCTCTCACAGCCCCATTCCTATGGCGCTACTCCCCACGCATACCCAGCAATACCCCGAACGTGGCGGAAGCAATCGTCAAGGATATGCCGGCGTGGCCAGATGACGTTACCGAAGAGGACATGCTTCCTGGACAGGAAGTCGAGAGCGATAGGTTGAAGGTGCATCACCCGATTTTCAATATTCCGTTTGAAAGGGCAGGTGAGATAGAGGCTTGGTGGAAGGGGAAAGTGGGGTTTTAACGCTAGGAACCGGGGGTTCTGCGCCTTTTGCTAGCCTTTAATCCTGCGGTAGCCGGCGGATTGTGTGATTAACTTAAGTTTTCGTTTCTCATTTGCGTCAATGTGTGTTCGCGAATAACCCCCCCTCCGCATCCTTTTTCCGGCAGGGAGTATGATAATTACTTTCCACGTACAAACTTCTTCCATGAGCAGACTTTCCGTGCAAGTGCCCTTTACTGAGTAGTCCACTATAACTCTAACAGCGCCATACCACACCCTCCCCTATCAACCATCCGCTCTGCTAGTCACTCGTAATCAAGCACGCTACCCTTGATCACCCCTTACACCCACTCGTGGTAAGATATGGTCTCCTGCCACCACCACCACTCGAGCAAATTTCTGACTCCAGATTTCGAGCACAGAATTGCTTCAGGAAACCAAAGCACAAAATCGATGGTAGGGCGGATCAATCCATAGTGCGCCCTCGGGGTTGTATATCGGGGGATGGGGTGATGGCATTGGGTGTGTGGAAGGAGTCTGTAACTGTATGGCCCCACGGGGGGTGAAGGATCGGAGGGAGTGGATGGAGTTTGCTAAAACGCGAGTTGCTCCATTGAATACTGATCACCACTTTAGCTATAATAAGGTATTTCGATGAGAGAAATTTGTTTCGTTAACGAATCTTGAAACCTTCCGGCACCATGTGTTAAACACGGAGAGAATCTCATGTTGTTGGAACGCACTCATTGTTTAAATGGTCACTGCTGCCGGTATTTACGAGCTCTCGAAACATGTCTATACTGCTCCGGTATCTGGGGGAGGCACGAGGTGATATGGATGAATTGCTATAATATAGCAAAAATCCGGCGAAAGAGGGCAAACGACCGTGGGAGACAAAGGCAGCCCATAATACCCCAGACGAAACTTAATTCCATCAACCGCCTAGGTAACAAGATGCAAAGACCTTGAGCGCATGGGTTTATAATACTAAGAGGGCATCCAGAGAGCCACAATAAGAAAAAGTATCCACCTGCCACCATGGTGAATGCCACTGCCAGGCAGACAAACCTCCCCCCCCCCAATTATCGATCATCCAGGAAGCTACAGAGGATCAGAATGCTAGACTACCTACTAAGTTACGGCGCCATCACTACCAAGGCGCGAAAGAGAAGGCCCAACACGGAAGAGCGAACAAGCAAAAAAAAAAAAAGGAAGCAAACTATAATACATGACTAACGAGATCGGGATACTCTATAAAGCAGAGAACTCAACCAGCCCAACAATAAGAACGAAGTATTAAATGATATCCGGAAATTTCGAAAGCTATCCTGAGTAGAAGACAGCTAATGGCGAGGGGAAACTACCGACCGGCAAAGCCATCGCCCAGATGTGATTAAACGTTCTCATTAACAAGTAGTTAAGGCAGTAAGTACGGTACCAGTATGTAACTGCATGCTCTCATAAAAGACATGATATACTGTACAGCACCAGGGTGCTTCCAGAAAATGCTCCGAAGGAAGAAGGACTTTGACGCCCTCGCTACAAAATATTCCCAACATCACACCCGGTATGATACCATAATAATTATTATTATATAAAGCAAAAAAGGAGGAGGGCAAGAAAACAAAAAAGCCCCTATGGTGGTGGCGTCGGACGTTGGTGGTAGTTTATTGGGGAGTCCCGTATCATAACGCTCCGATAATGCACGCCACAACAGCAATGCAACCTACATAACACAGCATATACCGGCAACACCCGTCCCCCCGATCTTCAAACCTAATTTTCACCTCACCCCATCAACCATCAACCAAACGACGAACCCCCCCCCCCCCCTCTCTCCCCCCACCCACAAACATGTTTCCAACACGCGCGCTCCTGTCGCGTGCCATCTGGAAGGGTGATGACCACCCCTTGCTAAAAATGACCGTTCCTCAATATACTAACGTTTCCGCCCGCAAACAGGACCGTTCATCGTTCCCTTCCCCCTCCAAGACCTGTCGAGCCTAGAGCCGGGGAAGAAGCCATTGGCGATCCAAACCCAGGCTCGATCGTGCACTATTATTCCCCCGTTCGTCGGACAGCGGTTTCAGGTTCATAATGGAAAGGATTACATTGAGTTCACGATCACGGAGGAGATGGTCGGGCACAAGCTTGGGGAGTTTGCGCCCACACGGAAGAGGTTCAATTACAAGATGTCGAAGAATAAATAAGCGATGTGGTGGGGGAAGTGGTGGGAGGATTGGTGGTTCAAGTAAATACATTAGAGGGGGGTCTGTTTATTCTACTCTGTTTTATTCCCAATCCCCTTTTCCTGGATTATCTGCAGATTGGCGTGCACTGTACATCTATGAGCCATGCGCGAGTAGTGGGATGATGCATATCTAAGGGCCCATCTTGCCCCATGGGGTTCTACCAAGGACACTCTCGACCCATTTTCCCAGGAGTGATTCACCATTAGTTTTGAGTTCGTCGGCGATGATACCGCCGTCAAATCTCTTTCCGACAAGATTCTCTAGAGGGGGCGATGCAGACCGAATGATACCTTTGTCGACTGTTACCTCCAATTCTGAGCCTTCGGGGGGCGGTGATACAGGCGGAGCAGTGACATCCCTTGGTAGTAGATCCTTCGATAGTGTAAGAGGCGGTATAGGCTCATCATCCGCCTTCGGTGCCGGTACAGAAAACGTAAACTGTGGTGTCTGCCCATAAATCCATTCCAGAGACTACACATAAGTTCAGCGTATAAAACCTTCCAGTAAACTCCGAAACTCACCCTCAACTCCGCAACCCCCTTTTGCACCTCCTCAATCTCACTCGCCTCTCCTCCAACCCAACAAACCCCCACTCCCACCCCTTCATCCATCCTATCCTTCTTACTCGCCATGGTATCTTTAAGAATCTCCACCCCTCCCTCGCCAACATACATCCTCCCAAACTCCTCGACCACAGCCCTCACAAACTTCTCCTCCTCGACCCATACATTCCCAACCATGCTCCTGACACTGTCCACTCCCCTAGCTTTCATCCACTCCTTAGCAGCGCTTTTCAGGTAGCCCCTAACATCCTCCAACCTACTCTCCAACAGCATTGTCCCGTGATGATACGACCGACGGGTAGTCAGTTTATAAGCGCTCCCGGATATCTTCCGGGTACCCGCTACTTCCCGAGCCAACCTCGTTTCCTCCACCGTCATCCCGTTCGGCAAGATCACGATGTCGTGCCGCTTGTTCACCACCGCTTCCGCAACGCCAAGCCTGCGCAACGCACGCACGACCATCTCCGCATGTTTGTCGCGGCAGAAGGTGGACGTCGGCACGGCAACGGAGTAGTTCACGTTACCCAGATCGTGGAAGACTGTGCCACCACCTGAACGACGGCGCACGATGAGTGGAGGGTCAAAGGTCGAGAGGAATTGAGGGTAATTAACTTCGACCCATGGGTTCTGATTCCGGCCCAGTATGATAGACGGACTATTAGCGTATATTAGAAGAGTGGAAATCTCGGGGGGGTTGGTCTTGAAGAGGTGGTGCTCGAGTGAGAGGTTTAGATACGGATCATTCGATTTGGAAATGTAGACTTGCACCGGTATTCTCGAGTTGGAGAGGGCTCTGAAAGTACTCTGATGGCGCTGGAATTTTCGCTGGTGCACACGGGATATCGTCCTGGCAAAGGCAAACCCTCGTGAAGGCGACATTCCGAAAGTGATCAGCCTGACGACGCGAGATACTCTATATCACCACCACCACCACCACCACCACCACAAGGGGAGAGATGTGATGAAAAGTAATTTTTACGATGAATCCATTCAGTTACTCGAGCCCCGGCTTCAAAAGTCGAGCACCGACACTCCTCTTAAGTCTTGGCAAGCAGGGTAACCAACCAATCCCTACGTCATCGGTGATTTCCACCCCTTCCATCACGTTGTCTCACTCTAGCCCTTCCCTCCCCCCATATAACCCCGAGGCCGCGCCCCTAAGTAGTTGAAGTAACTTAAACCCTTCCGTTGCATAATCCCCTAGCGATTCCTAAAAACCGCAATTGGCTCACCTATAAATATTCCTGCAAACACCACCACTACCACCATCAAAACAAACAATGGCATCCTCTTCTTCAGCAGCAGCGGCTACGACAACCACAACACTCCACCCCTGGGAAATCGAAGCCCTCAAGGAGACAACTTGGAAATTCGAAGGCCACTTGCGAGAATTCACAGAGGCGGAAGCGAAAGCTCTAATCATCAGTCATGGCGGGCACGTCCTCCCTCCTCCTCCCATCCCTTCGTCACACCCCCCCCTACTAACTCAAACTAGACGAATGGCAGAGCAAAACGAAACCGCAACCCACACCCTCCAGCCCGGCTCCGGAGGCTGTTTCGTCATATACAACGGTAACAAAGATGTGAAGGTCTACGAGCCCGGCTTCATCACTCACATCCGCAGTAACGCGATCGGTAAGCGCATGAACTTTGCCAAACCCGGTTGTCTCGAGGATTTGGTATTCGCTGTTCTCGGGGCGCTGCCGTGGCTGACGATAAGTGAGGTTGAGGAGATTGTCGGGGAGAGCGGCGGGTATGTCTTCCCACCACCCCCGCAGAGTAGGTATATATATATATTATAAAAGGAGAGAGAATTGACCGGGTAATAGTGCCCTCCTCCGCAAAGGCAAGCGCCAAAAAGTCCCCATTGAAAAGCCCCTCGATTACATCATCGTCGGCGAAGGCGCGGATCAGGCAGATATTGAAGCGGCAAGGGGCTTGGGTATTGACGTTATTGATGAGCAAGGCCTATTCGATGTCGTGCATGATAAGGATGGGATGAGGACCAAGAAGACGGGAGTCACCGAGAGCCGGGCTGAGAAGTTTTTCAAGGCCTTCAGGGGAGGGGATGGGGAGGAGAAGGAGAAGGAAAATGTTGGGGCGGGAAGTGGAGGCGATGTTTCTCTGGATAATACCGCTAGCAGCCACTACCCGGGCCCAATGGGAGCTTCGTTCCCAATGCCAGATGGCGGGATGAGTAATCCGGGGGATACCCTCGCCCCTGGAGCGAAGCGCAAGGAGAGTTATCCCTCCATGGCTGTCGATGGTGCGAACCCGCCACCGCAGAAAAGGCAGGAGACATCGTCGGGGAGAGGCGCAAACACACCCATCATCCTAGAGTGACTCAGAAACCAGCCAGTCCTTACCTTCCTTACGGAACGGAACAGTTTCTCATTATCATTTTATGTCGATAACTCTTTTGTACAGTGCTGTGTATGATGAGCAAACTTCGTATTTCTAAGCTACGGATATTCTAATCTCAACAGAGAGCAAATGCATTATATACGACATGACGGAGCAGGGGGAGAAGGGAAAGAACGAGATAAAATTGAGAAGAGCCCTCGAGTGAGAAAGCATGAACACAAACAGAAACCTTATCCACCACAATTCAATCAACCAAGAACCGAGTCCACGATGTATAATACGTTAGTTGTACTGTAGATATTAAACTACGGCAGCCCCCCCTCCCCCCATAGCCACCCCACCCTCCCTTCACCTTCACACCCCCGAGGCCAAATAACGGGTATAAAATCGTATATTAACCTAACTCCCCCATCCATCCATCCTTCTCAATCCATCCATTCATCCAAACTAAATTGTCAAAAAGTGCAAATATAAAAAAAAGGAAAAACCCAAATTTCCGCGAGGAATCCATCTCTTAGTTTGTAACAAAAAAAAAAAAAGGAAAAACACCCCAGACTTTATGAAAAATGAAATGAAAAAAAAAAGAACTGATTTTGTTCCCGAGCACTTGCTTGCCCGACCAGACCGTTTATTATTTTGTTTATGTTTCCGTTTTGTTTTGTTTTTGCTTTCCGAAGGTGACCCGGGTATGTGAATGTGAGCGTGAACGCGAATGTGAATAGTGTAAAAGGATAAAGGAGATAGTGAGAATGGAGTGAGTGAGTAGGTAGGTAAGGTAAGGTAAGGCAGCACAGGGCATGAGAGAATGAGCGAGAATGGATGAGTGAAGAGCAAATGCTCAGCCCGAGCAGCAAGGAAAAGCAAAGAAAGAAAGAAAAGCGCAAGTTCCTCAGTCTCAAACAGAAAAAGCAAAAGCGGAATTCCCTTCTCTTTTTTGGAGGGCTGGAAGATGGATATCAATCGCAATCTGGCCCCAAAGCCAAAGACAGACAGGGAAGAAAAAGAGAGAAAAAACCAAGCCGACCATTTCCGTTTAGCAAAAGCCACTATCATTTCGTTATATGTTGCCTGCTCCCTGCTGGTCGGGAAAAAGAAGTATCTTTTCCCAACATTTCGCCTTCGCCCCGACACCGAACTGGATCCCATCCCAAATAACGCTTTTCCAATTTCCAGCCGATGATGATGTTGCAAAATCAAGAGAATAATAAGATATCTGCCCCCCAAACACTGCCAATAAAACATGAAACGAAAAGGAAAAAGGTAAGGCAAGTAAAGTAAAATGAAAGGCCATGATAAGTTCACGATGACCGACAAAGTTTCAGAAAGACACTTTCGTAACGCCACACACCCTCGATCGCCTCAAGAAATAACGAAAAAAGTAGAAGCCAATGAAAGAATGCACAATTGAAGACCCTCCACAAAACCCCTCGACTTTGAAATAAACTGAATACTTATACCGATACGTAAAGTGTTACCACTCCTGAAATCCCGGCACTGTCGTTCTGCCCCGGCTCCCCAGGCGCATCGAAAGCCATCAGCACGTCATCATCCGAGTTCATCGAGATATAATCGCCATCCTCGTCCTGATATCGGATCTTAAGACTCGTAGCGTGAGTTATCTCTGGTCCTGACCCACATAGCTTAACCTTGCGCTCAATACGATCCATCAGTTGGACATAGGCGATATTGTAGGGAACAATTATAACGAATTTGTCACTGCCGAAGTTAACTTTAAGTTTTACCTGAGAGTGAGATCTAGAACTCCCATTCGCGCCGTTGCCGTTATGCTTTGGATGATGACCGTCCTGGACTGCAGGTGAGCCATTCCTCGCTGGTACGCCTTGTACCGATAGATTAGGGGATGTGGGTGAGTTGTTCTGACTTCGGTTTATCACGGCCGGACCACCGCTATACGCAACATAACTCGACGGAACAGATGGCATGGGAGGAGTCATTCCATTGGGGGAACGAGCGAGCTGTGCTTGGCTCGGAACATGATGGATGTTGGGACTACTGGCCGATCGCATTCGATTTTGTTGCAAGGTTGCTGCAGCGGAAGCAGATGGCGCCATACCTGGAAGTGAGGGTCTTTGTAAGCGCTGACTTGCTTGATGTTGGAATTGAGCTTGGGCAGCCTGACTTGCAGCGATTGCGGCACCTTCCCGAGACGTGGACCGAGACATAGTGGGAGTCCCATAGCGGTGCGGTTCTTCGTAGTATCCAGTCGATGTTTGTCGGGGGAACGGGAATTGGCTCGACGAAGAGCTTGTGCGCGATGTCAAGGGAGTCTCGGTTACGGGGGAGAAGTAGGAGGCATTTCGCTCGGGGGATTGGGATATGGGGCTGACACCAGTATTAAGGGTAAGCGGGGGCTGATGGGGAACGCTCGTTTGAGGATACCTTGGAGGGGGTCTAGCATATGTTCCTGGGAGATTTCCCATTGGCGCCGGAGGTTGTATTAAACTCTCATTTGTAGCAGCCCGTGATCTCAAACTTGTGCTTGAGCCGTTACGGCTCACATTGAAACCAGAGTTTGGCGTACCGATGAGCGTAGCAGTATCGTGAGAATCCTCCACATCTTCCTCATCCTCAGAGCGCTCATCTTCACTCCTTCTGCCTTGATCGGTGGTGGTGTCGGAATTGGCCATCCAAGCAAACTCGGTGGTTGCAGTTGCTCTCAGACCCCCACTCGTGCGACCCCCGTTACGGCTACCCGGGATCCCCGCTCTTGTAAACACCTCTCGTTGCTTCTGCAGCATAGAATTCCATTGCGCGAGCCGCTCCTCGTTAGGGTGTCTAACAACAAAACTTTCGACACCAGGATCGCCTTTCCAGAATATCCGCAGAGTATATGATCCTACAATCGCGCTGTCAACACAAAAAAACACTTTGGCTAGCTGGTCAATAAACTTACCGCCTTTTGCCAGGGATATGACATCGGTAACATTCTGCATAAAAATTCTACCTTTAAGTTGCAGCATAGTCCGCTTCTTCCCCGGTCGTGGTCTCCCGACACCTATCGCCCTATTTTGCTTTTTATCCTTGCCTACCTCTTTGCAGCACAACAAGATTCGTTCAAACAAGTAGATATAATACTACAATATTAGCAGAGGTCCCCCCCCACAAAGTTACAGGTTACAAACCTCCCGCTCAACATCGCCTTTCGGATCACCCTTAATGACGGAAAATTGACCATGGAGTAACAGTTCACCGAAGTGTTCAAGCTTATGGCCTTTCCAATCCTCAACTCTACCTTCAAGATCCTTGACAACTTCAGCATTCTCGGATTTTCGAATCGCTTCGTTAATCTTTCTATTGATGTTTTCGATTGCTTCGAGCCCTTTATGTAAGTTTTGGTCTTCAGCTTCTCGGGGATCTGTTTGCTTTATTAAATCCTACAAAGCACATTAGATCTCTGAGCAGCCTAAATACCGAACAAACACACGTACCCTCAGTAGTAATGGATATTTGGTGACTCTCTGAATAGGTTTAATCAAGAAGGCATTAAGTTGATCATAAACAGGATGGGGCTTCTTCTCCAATTTGGCCTTCTCTTCTATAGCCAAATCCTGGGCGTTTTTAAAATTCGAGGCATAAGGCTGGTAAACAGCAAAGGTTTCCTGGAATGCGGGACGTCCAATGGGGTCGCCATTGTTCTGTGGTCTTTCTTCAGGTTCCCGACACTGCAAAAGCACGATCAGAAGCTATCCTTGATAACAGAAACATTGATCCAACTCACGTATTCCACAAATAAAGCTCCCCAACTCTGCTGCTCCGGCAAAAGATCATTTTGGGTCTCCACTCTGATCAGAAACCGGCGCTGAAAGTCTACAAGCTGGTTCAAGTTCAAAAAGAGAACATGAATAAGATCCTTAGAGATAACCTCATTGGCTTCTAATGTGCGCATGTAGTCCTGCAGAGTTTCGAGATCCTGCACATATTTACGTTCGGTATCGACAAGCTCTTGTACAACACGAGCTCTGTTATCGAGTGGTTTGCGTTCTGAGGAGCTGCGATTGGTATCGGAAGGCTTCTTGTTCAAGAGAAGATTCCGCATCTTAAGCTCGTCCAAGATCCTGCTAACCGTTCTAGTGACCTAATTTGCAAAACCGTTAGGAAAGTGTAATTTTCCGACCACGGGTGCTACATTCAAACTGTGGGGGCCAAAAGTACAGTAGGAATCAAACTGTGGCGCGATGGGCTCCCCGGACAAAATAAAGTGAAAAAAGAAAGAGAGAAAAAAGGAAAACATACCTTCACAAAGCCGTTTGTATCATCGGAATAAAGATTGTGGATCATGAAAGATTCAGAGTCGGGAATGCTGAGCTCCTTCTTGATTCCCTGAAGAAAGTGATAAGTGGCTGCTTTGCAATCGTTCGCACTACCAAGGTTAAGCTGACATCGCGAATCCTCAATCAAAGAAACCGGGCGCATTGCGTTGAATAGCACACAAAGACTAGACCCCATCCTGAAGCACCTCCAAAGTTGCGAGACCGGATCCTCGGGGGCGCCTAGAAGGGGCTCTAAGAATTGCTCGAAATCGGGTACGAGCATTAGACGCTCCCGCAAGGCCACACAGGTTTGGTAAAGACCTTGAGCAGGATCTGCTTTCTTGTTGATGAGCGAGTCATTTCCGACGGGCGTCGACATCAGACTTGTTGTAGGTGAGGTGATTCCGCTGTGGGTTGAAACTAAAGTAGTTGTGGAAGACATGATGGATGGTGTCCCTATGGGAACTTGTGGATGGCCGTTCATTGCTGCCGGGGCAGTCTGGGCACGTAGCAGGGTAGCTTGATCGATTTCAACGGTCATCAACCGTGTCTTTGCGGGCTTAAGCCTCGCAGTGGCGAACTGTAGGGTTGAGGTTGAAGTCA
>Ga0307509_10005363_pt1 | contig 17883 bp, 30 predicted proteins | sample 10_EM_MG_FD_202245 | JGI IMG/M metagenome (GOLD analysis project Ga0307509, IMG submission 202245) | Populus trichocarpa ectomycorrhiza microbial communities from riparian zone in the Pacific Northwest, United States - 10_EM | ecosystem: Host-associated > Plants > Roots > Unclassified | place...
ATATCTGACATTCCCATGACTCGAGCCGACAAGTGGAAAGGACTTCAGCACGAGCGTTGGTGGGGCGCTCGCCATGTGATGCTGAGAATATGCAAATGAAAAAACTGTAAGATCAAAGACTTAGTATAGTATGTATGATCATCGAAAGTTTCCGTCTTCCTCCCATCCTTGAAACAAAATGACAACGTCAAATCCTCAACCCGCTTGCAAGAACCTCGTCCTGGATGCTGGACCCTTGCTCTCGTTCAGCCCCCTACAGAATCTCGCTCAGACCTACTACATCGTTCCTCAAGTCATCTCCGAACTGAAAGATACACGATCCAAACAGCATTTCGAATCCCTGGCGTTGAACGCCGGAGTCAGGATCCAAGTTCGGGATCCAACCCCATCGTCTCTTGCGCACAGTTAGTGCGTTTCGGTTTTTTTCAGTTGGAGAAGGAGCCGATGGAAGATTTAGCTATTTCCGTTGCGAAGAAGACGGGTGATTACAGCGTCTTGTCGCACGTCGATATCTGCGTCGTTGCTTTGACGTATGAGTTGGATCTGCAGGAGAAGTCTGAGGGTTTACAGGTATCTTTCATCCACCTCGCCCTGAAGAATCTACGCTTAGTGGAGATTAGGTTGAACGGGATCGAGAACTCGAGACGGTGACGGAATCGTTGGACAAGACCACTTTGGACGGTGTACCGGTCGAGACACCTGTTGGCACCATTCCCTTGCCAGGTGCTTCGACGGAAAACGCCCCAATACCCGGTTCTTCGACAGAAGCAGGATCAACAGAGACGAAACCCCCCGAGCCAGAAAATTCATTACCAACTCCTCCGGAGACACCGCCTCTCTACGAGGACCCCAGTGACGAAGACGATGGCGAAGGGGAATGGATAACGCCGGCCAACGTCGCACTACATAAATCGAAAACCCTCCAACTAATCCCCACTCAAGGCGGTGCCAATAAGAAGGTCGTAACTGGCTGCATGACGACAGATTTTGCCATGCAGAACGTGCTGATGCACATGGGGTTGGATCTGGTCGGTGTGGATGGAAAGAAGATAGACAAGGTGAAGACTTGGGTGCTGCGCTGCCACGCCTGTTTCAAGTGAGCCCCAGTTCTCCACAACCTATCTGGGGGTAATTCTGATGGTGGATTTAGAATCTGCAAGGATTCGTCGAAGGAGTTCTGCCCGTCTTGTGGGAACCCCACTCTCCTACGTGCTTCTGTTACAATGTCCGCCTCGGAGGACGGTACACCAAAAATGGAGGTACACCTTAAGAAGAACTTCCAATACAGAACTCGAGGGACCATCTACTCAATACCGTCGCCAAAACCTGGCTCAGCCAAAACCGGATCCGGCGACGGGTTGATCTTGAGGGAGGATCAGACCGCTTGGATGTCGGCGAAGAAATTAGCTGACAACAAGCGGGAGAGGACGGAGAGGAAAATGCTGAATGGATCACTGGCGAGAGGTGGAGAGGGGGGTGCAGTCATGGGGAGCTGGATGGACCCCGATTGGATACCAGAGATGTTGAGTGCCGGACCAAGTGGGAAAGGCCGGACGACCAACCGCGGGGATATGCCAGCCATTGGGTACGGTCGACGGAATCCGAACGAGCGAAGGAGGAAAAACTAGGCTCGGTAGTGTATTGGTTGTACAGTGACAGTAACCCGACGTGGTGTCCATTGTTTATGTACCGATACTCCTGTTCATGAACCGCCTTTTCTGGAATGACATCCACCATTTGCTTGGTTTTCCAGTTCCATCCGCATATAGTCTCTCCACCAAGCGCGCAGCAAGTTCCTGTCGGACCTGGACGAGGTATTGCCGTAGCTGGTCTGGCAGCAGGTCAGGCGGCGTTCGGATCAAGCAGCTTGTGGTGACACACCTCCGTCCACCCGGCTACTCGGTGGGGCATAGTGTGCGTTTAACAAGAATCCAGCGTCACCAGGGATAGGGAAGTTATCCACAGACAGAGTGTTCAGCGTTTTGGAAGCCTCAAGCTGGCTTGGGGTGACGCGGGCTGATCCAATTTTGGCGAGGCAGTCCGAGACGTAAAGGATGAGGATGATGAGAAGACGGTCCGCAGGGCCCTTGATCTCGAAGTTTCTGAAGAGGGAGTTGGCGCGGAAGAGGTCTAAAGTCTCGTCGATAATGTCTGCCTCGTCCGGGTTAGCTTCGACGAGCACAGGTCAGTGATACGCTGCGGTTACGGTTGAACGATGGAGGATGGACTCACCCTGCGGAGCGGGTCCTCTGACCTTGGTACGGATTGGCAACACGGCGGTGTTACCCACCAACCGCATATCGGAATACTCATTAAACGACGAGTGATAAGCCTAGTTGCGTCCATTGGTTAGGACGTTCGGCCGATAGCAAGGGTGAACGAGTCAGAGACTTACGGGCATGAGTGAAGGTGGAAGACAAGATCAGATCGACAACATTTCCCACTTCCGAGATCGCGACGACCAACAACCCCTACATCTCCTTCAGAATGTCCAAGAAATCGTAAGTGTCCTCGGATCTGTGATCGTATCTGGTCGACCGGGCTCACTTGATCCACAGCTTTCGCATCGCCGTCTTACCTGGCGATGGAATCGGTGCTGATTCTGGCCGTTATCGTAGATGTTTCTGGGTGGCACCTAACTAGGGGCTTCGTGCTCACGATACAGGGCCCGAAGTAATCGCGGAAGCCATCAAGATCCTCAAGGCCGTCTCTGACGCTTCGACTTCGTTCGAACTCAACTTGGAATCTCACCCATTTGGAGGAAACGCCATCGATTCCGTCGGTCACCCCTTGCCAGCTGCTACCCTAAAAGCATGCCAGGAGGCCGATGCCATTCTTATGGGTGAGTTTTGCACCATATTCGATTTCTTTGTTTGACTGAGACGCGCCAACTTTCGCTAGGTTCTGTTGGTGGACCAAAGTGGGGTGTCGATAGTCCAGTCCGACCCGAACAAGGTCTTCTCGCCCTCCGAAAAGCACTCGGATTGTACGCTAATATCCGACCGGCAAACTTCGCCTCCGATTCCCTCATCTCCGCGTCGCCTCTCAAGCCTGAAATCGCGCATGGCGTGGACATTATAGTCCTTCGTGAGTTGATCGGGGGGCTGTATTTCGGTGAACGGAAGGAGGCCGGGGTCGCTCCTAACGAGGATGTCGCTTGGGATACTATGATCTACAGCATCGAGGAGATCAAGAGGATCACGCGTGTCGCGGCCAAGTTGGCGTTGACCGCCAACCCTCCCTTGGAGATCCACTCTATCGACAAGGCCAATGTTCTGGCCTGCTCAAGGCTGTGGAGAAAGGTGGTCACCGAGACGTTGCGAGAGGAATATCCTCAAATCAAGTTGGACCATCATTTGGTTGACTCCGCCTCGATGTTGATAATTGCGAATCCACGAAAACTCAATGGCGTCTTGCTGACGGAGAACCTGTTTGGGGATATGTGGGTGTAGACTCTGGAATACCGTTTGGTGCTCCGCTGATGACACCCCAGTCTTTCAGACGAATCTAGCGTCATCCCTGGTTCCCTAGGATTATTGCCCTCAGCTTCTCTCGCCGGCGCACCGACGATTTCAGACTTTAGCGCTCCCGACTTCAAAACGACGACAGGTTTGTATGAACCTATCCATGGTTCGGCCCCCGATATCGCTGGGCAGGGTATTGCCAACCCAATCGGAACGATCCTCAGCGCCGCCTTGCTGTTAAGGTATTCCATGGGGTTAGATAAGCCCGCTCGGGCCATTGAGATCGCTGTTAGGCGTGTGCTCGATGAGGAAATACTGGGTGGCTTCGAGTTCAGGACGAAGGACCTCGGCGGAAGCATCTCCGCAACTCAAATGGGAGACAAAATTTTGGAGGTTCTGAAGGAGATCTTGTAAATAATGCCCTATCAAAACGTGAGTTGCTCCCCCCGCGTCGCCACCGCCTCTCGCTCACTTCCGTGCCGAAGAACCAGCATGTTGTACGAGTTGAGCGATGAGTCGTAGAATGATGCTGTATCTTTCTGTTTAGTACCGGTGCCGTGAGGAAAACAAGCAACTTCCCTGATAGCCTGTGCTGTGTTTATGACCTACCCGGGTCACTAACCGCCGTTCGCAATGGCTAGATGAAGGGTGTGATTTGCAATCTGAGCACCATCAACCTTCTTCGGAATCGTTACGAACTTCAACCTTTTGCCTCCGGGGCGTCAGAACGTGAGAAAGTCGTGATGTACACGTGACCCTAGGTCCCGAACGCGCCTCATTGCAAGGTTCAACTTGAACTCAATGGATACCCTCCCCGATACCCTTGACGTGGTCAGTCCCCTCGCTTCCAACCGGAGAGACCTGCATGCTGAATCGATTCCACCACCCCTGGTCCACAGATATGCTCGTCACGTTCAACCTCTGCGCAGAGATCAACTGCGCTGTCACAGCTTGAATATCTCATTGCCTCAATATGCGTCCCTAGTGACCCCCAAAAGATGCCACAGTTCCAGGAGTTTCTGAGGACGCAAGCAGGGTTTGAATCCAACAGTGAGTGAGACCTCTTGACCTCCTGAGTTTCAGCCACCGCGACCTTCGAACTTTCGATCGTCAATTCACCATCACCGTTTTTTTCTTCCGGCTCGATCTCTCCCGCTAAGCTTTTCTTGTATGCAGTTCCGTCGAGGCTTCTTATTTGGGTCACTTCTGCCACCGGACACCTTGAGGTGTTGCTAAGTAGGGGGGCGAATTTGGATCGTGAGTTGTCTCCGTTGGTGTTGTCGGTTCCATGAATCTGCGTTTTGACCTTGTTTTTTCCGTTGTCTCGGATCCAGAGGACAAACAGGATGAGTCCAAGACCATCGCGTCCCAGCTCATTCAGGCATTGGGAATCATCCAAGGTGTCGCGCTGATCCATAAACCTACCAAGGCGTTCCTTGGGCGGAAATACTCTCTCGAAGTTCGCGCTCCAGATCTCCTCCAGTGCTGAGAGCTGACCGGTTCGCGTCACAGATTCTCGTCGACCTTCTACTGGTCTCAAGACACGTCGCTCCTCCCCTCCAGCACCAACAATCGACCACGGATCTTTCATCCTCAACCTCCTCCAACGATGGAAAAAAGGAAAGAAAGCCAGAGATTTCCAAACAGCTCCGGTCACAGTCTCCGCCGCAACTCGCCTCGGCGGTGTTGGACACTCTGTTGTGCATTTTGGTGGACTCCTCGGTAGCACTGAGAGCATTCGAGGAGGCCAAGGGAGTTCAGATCGCTGTAAGAATCCTGAAGAGGGCTGGAACACCTCGCGAAGTCAGGTGAGTTCGAGTTTTTCGTCATTTGTCACTTGAGGAGACTAAATGCAGTTCCTTTTTGTCCCCCAGGATGAAATGTCTGGAGTTCCTGTATTTCTACCTTCTCGATGAACACTCTTTTGCTGTCCCATCATCAACACAGCGCCGAACCGGTTCGGAATCCTCGCTTCCCCTCTCCGTCCCTCCATCCACCACAACCACAACACCCGCTACCTCCCCCCTGAAAGCAAGTTTCGGAGAATCGATCAGCGGGAGCAGTGATGGTGGAAATACGACCCTGGCTGGCGGTAGCGGAGATCTCCTCCCCGCATTCAGCCTAAGTCCCAAGTCCCGAGCCACCCAATCGCAGGTCCCCACGAGTCCTTTCGAAGCTTCTTTAAGGGCGTCGTCAAGATTCCACGAAAGACTCGAGAACCCACCATCGCTCAGTTCTTCTGGTTCTTCCTCGTTCAGTAACTCGAATTCTTCTCCCGGAAAGCTTGGCAGCGCGTTCATGCCCACCCCTTCGACGTCGAATTCGATGTCAGGCCCAAGGAATATATTCCCCCCTCCTCCTCCAGAGTCCTACCCGATGCCTCACCGACCGAAGACGCCTCCGCGTTCGAATTCCGCTCCCCATAATACGAGGATCGGTACTGGGCCATCGTCGAAACAATTGAATATGCTCCAGAAGGAGTTGGATTTCGCTCCGATGACACCGAAGAAAGCACAGATTGCTGGTCTGGGCAAGGGGGTGGCGCCCTCCATGCCTAGCCGAACCTCTTCGAACACCGAAAACGCTTCAAGAACGATCTTCCCGTCTTCGTCCAGCACCTCTGCGTCGACCTCTAATTCCAACACCACGAGCAACCAATCCACCACGGGGAACACCACGATTACGAGTACGAACCACCGACCAAGCCTCGGGACTCGAATGAGCAGCTCGGGTCTGAATGGCGTTAACAGTGCAAGGAGCCCTCGCAGGTACCACGACGCGGAAACGGGACGGATCATGGTTTCTCCGCGGAGCGAGAGGGAGAAAGAGAACAAGGCGCAGTTGCGTCATGGGCTGGGGGTTGGTGGGTTGAACGGGATCAGGGGGAGCTCGATCGTCAAGAGCACGGAAGAGAAGAAGGAGCTGTTAGGGAGCATGCTCGGGAACGTGGACGCTCTCGTAGAGGGTGTTAAGAAGGCGGGCATCTGGGGACTTGGCTAACCAGCGCCGAACCCTACCATCCTCCCATCATTCGTATTTATTTTTCCTAGGTCCTCGTTCGTAGGTAGTATGGCTTTCTTTTTATGCTGTCCGGGTACATCCATCATCATCACTTTCACGTCTCCATCACAATGTTGTCGTTTGCTGGTCCTCGTTTAATTCCCGCAGTAGCATTGGGAACATTTTCTTAGACGTTTTGAACCATCTCCATCTTCCCCCATTTACGCAAATATAGCTATTCATCGTATCTTTCGAATAAATATATATTAACTCGCCCTCCATCGTTCTCCCTGGGACCCCCTTTCACTTGTGCTTGCGAGATTTCTTGTTGTCGGGTATGGGAGCATCCAGGAACAAACCCGCGTCCAGTGCATTCCTAGCAGCTTGGTTGATGTGTCTGAAGCGATCCGGGCCGAGGAGGGTTCCACCGAAATACCGAGTGACCACGATGAGGACGTTGTTGACGTCCTGGAAGACGATGAGTTTGTCGATCCCGGGACTTTGTAGGGGGCGCCTTACCAAAATTTGGAGGAGATGGGCCAATCTACCGCCAGCAGCAGCCTCTCCATCGTCATCATTATCTATCGGCCGAGGAAGAGCGTCAGGGAGGGCGTTAGGATAACAAGATTGGATAGACCTTGGTGAAGGACGTTTCCAACTTGACAGCGCCAGGCGTGGATGACTGGGTGGGCAGCTCGAGCTATTCTCCGGTCGGATAGGAGGTAAGAGATAATGAGAGGAACCTATGTGCGGCGTTAGCACTGTGTAATGGCGCGATGCTGACGGCCGCGAACCTGATCAGGAGATGTAATCCTGCATGCCCTTCCGACAAAAGAACTCTTGCGGTCTACGATTGGGTCTGCCTCGATTATTTCCAGCCCCTCTGGGAGTTCTGCCGGAGTTTGAGGTTCGAAACCGGTTGAGCGGGTAGATGGTATGCCTTCCGGTGGAGCCGGTGTGGAATTGGATGCTATCGAGACTTTTGATTCTTTGGCTTCCTCTCGAACCATCTCCCCAACAGCTTTCTCGGATAACTGTTCTTCGTACCACCTTCCACATTTCTCCTTGACGTTTTCTAGTCCATCGAAAACGCACACGGTTTCGGGTGTCCATTCGACTCCGTCCGTCGTTGAGATGAAGGTGCGCAGGACGGATCCGAAGATCGTCGGGGAGACTCCGAAAGCCCCAATGTACCTTGATAAGAGCTGGAGCTGTGGGGGTGCTAATGAGGGGTACGATGGTGGGAGGGATACTAGGATCGAGAAGGTGACTTGGTCGTGAGGGTCGGGCAACCTTTTGCATGTCAAGCGGGAATTAGCCTCAAGAAAGCTGAAGGAGGAGCCCGCTGGCATACTCTATCGTCACAGTGTACCTCACAGTCGCGTCCGGTCTTTTGGTGGATTGCGGGGGAGGTTTCCAAAGGCTGAGAGCATCATCGCCGTAGATGGACTGTAAGACTTTCCCAGATGATTCTTCATCGAACGAAGAAGAGTGAGACCAGACGCACCACCAATCTCTGAAGCTATCGGTTCCGTCGCGGGGTCGTCCAGTAACCTGGACACCACTTCCTCCAGCTCAGCCATCGACAACTCGCGCGGGGGTATCGGATTAGACGGAACTCCCACGGGGGCGGCGGCATGGTTTAGCCATCCCGGGCCGGATGACCGACGGCTGTCCGAAATCTCCAACTCCACCCAGCCACAGGCGAGGTCACAGGACTTCACAGTCGTTCTTGATGGGGCCCGCTCTCTTTCTCCTCACATCCCTCAGGACAGTCGCGAAACAGAACCAACTTCTACGCTTCAGAATGGCCAGCACCGCTGCAACAGTGAACTCTGTCCGCTCGCTTACTTCGGATTTGCGTTTTTGACTTGGTTTTTGTGAACCAGTTTGGGCTGAAGGACCCGTCGTTGATCAGGACCCAGGGGCTTATCAACGGGAAGTGGGTGGACGGAGAGGGTGGCAGAACGATCACCGTCACAAGTTCTGTGCTACTCCTCCCCCCTTGCCTGACGTGCTTGGCTGATCCTCCTCTTCCTGTCGGATGTAGATCCTGCCAACAATACAGACCTTGGAACGGTTCCAGAAATGACTCTGGCCCAGACGAAAGAGGCCATCGCCGCCGCTGGAGATGCTTTCAAGTCCTGGAGCAAGACGACGGCCAAGGTCAGTTCACCCCCCGCGATATGCCAAGCCACTGACCACTTACGGTCCGGGAACGCACCCAGCATCGACACGACTTACTCATGAAACTCTATGCACTCCTGCTCCAGCATCACGACGATTTGGGTCGGATCATTGTGAGCTTCTGTGTTTACCTCGACGCGATGAGATGCTCAGAAACCGTTTAGACACTCGAGAATGGCAAGACCTTGGTGGAGGGAAAGGGTGAAAATGCTTATAGCGCGTCGTTCGTCGAGTGGTTCGGTTTGTGCCCTTCTTTTTTCCTTCCTTACCCCACCGCAGCGTCTAATCTATCTCGTAGCCGAGGAAGCTGTTAGGACATATGGAGGTGGGTGAACTGGATCAGAGGCATGGACCAACATCCCCCTCACCCAACTACAGAACAGATTCCTTCATCTGTGCCAAGCGTCAGGAATCTTGTCATCAAACAACCAATTGGTATGTTCGACCATTCACGCCTAAACTTGAGCTCATTTAGCATTCTTTAGGTGTCGTGTAAGTTGTATCCGGTCGCTGGCCGCGAATGGTATGACAACCGTGCACACAGTGGTATCTTCACCCCCTGGAACTTCCCTTCGGCGATGATAACTAGAAAACTTGGCGCTGCGTTGGCTGCTGGTTGCACAGCGGTCATCAAACCCCCACCAGAGGCCCCATTCTCTGCCCTTGCGATCGCCGAGGTACGCCCTTCTTTGGAGGATGAACGTTCAGAAATCTGGTTGACACTCGGGAAAGCTGGCGAATCGCGCTGGATTCCCCGACGGTGTAATCAACATCGTGACCACACAAAAGAACGTCATACCCGTTGGCAAGGAGATCTGCGAGAGCAAAACTGTGAAGAAAATCTCCTTCACTGGTAGCACCCCGGTTGCTAAACTCCTGTATGGGATGGCTTCAAGCACGATGAAAAAGTGAGTCGACCCCGGCGTTTGACTGAACGACCACGTTCTAACCCACGAATCCGCGTAGGGTCTCAATCGAGGCAGGGGGGAACTCACCATTCATAGTGTTCGACGACGCGAACATCGATGACGCGGTGGAAGGTTAGGTGACTGCCAAGGCGTAGCTGGACTCTGGCTGACGACGGCTTAGGTGCTATTTTATGCAAATTCCGGTCAAACGGCCAGACTTGTATCAGCGCAAACAGGATTTACGTCCACTCGGCTGTCTACGCAGAGTTTGCATCCCGCCTTGCCGAGAAGGTCGCGGCTTTCAAGGTCGGGGATGGCCTTCTGAGCGATAGGTATGTACTTCCCCCGGTGACACGTCCACACAGCCCCAAATTTCCTGTCGTTATAGTACCCACGGCCCTTTGATCCACGAGAGGGCCGTTGACAAAGTCGTGAGACACGTAGAGGATGCCGTCTCGAAAGGCGCGCAAATCCTCGTTGGTGGAAAACGCCCCGACGCTCCTGGTTGTTTCTACGAACCCACCGTCCTCTCAGACGTCCCAGCTGGACCATCGACTTTCTTCGGTCAAGAAGAGACCTTCGGACCCGTTGCAGCTTTGATCAAGTTCGAAACAGAGAAGGAGGTGATTGAGCTCGCGAACGACACCGACGTCGGACTCGGAGGTTATTTCTATTCGAGAGATATCGGTAGGATCTGGCGAGTCGCCGAGGCGCTGGAGGTTGGAATGGTCGGGATCAACACAGGGATCATCTCCAGCGCGAGCATTCCTTTCGGCGGTGTCAAGGAGAGTGGGCTCGGGCGCGAGGGTAGTCATGGCATCGCCGAGTACATGCAGGAGAAACTCTTGGCCTTTGGTGGATTGGACAAGTGATATGGCGAAAGAAAAATCCTTGGATTTTTCGATCTCGAACCCTAATCCTAAAACAACACATGTACACTGGATGCCATCGCACTAGTATTTCCACCTCCAACAGACTCACACGAACCCGATTGTAAATGTAGTATAAAATGTCCAGAGAAAAATGAGTGGACCCCAACGAGGTAACACGGTAAATACATATGCAGGAGAACACAGCAAAGGGTACCGAAAATGGCAGACCAATGATAGCTCTCGCTAGAGGAGCGGTCGGTCTTCCTGTGATAAAGAAGGGCCGGATGAACGTGTAGAGGACGACGAGTTTGAATATGATAACGACTTTGGACGTGAATCTGACATGGGCTGTGAATTCGACAGGGCTTGCAACGATTTCGAGCCTGCGAGGGACTTGGGTCTTGCAAGCAGGTTCTGTGTTTGATATTCTGAGGGCATAGGGAAGTAGCTTTGTCGTGGGGATGACGGATTGAGATCGCTGCCCAAAGAGTATAGACTGCTTTGAGACGTGACGGTCCTCGTCCGGGCTGGAGTTCGCGGTGTACTTTGCGGTGTATCTTCGGCGATGGAAGGGGAAGAGGGGTAGGGGGTAATTGTAGAAGCTACCGATTCCCTCCCCGATTCGGTGCTGCTGTGCTTCAACTCTGTAAAGGCAGTCAGGACCAATGGCAACGAAGTCAGGATGTCGTTGCGCACCATCGACCAAAACCTCATGCACCGCCGCGCGCCTGTAATAGTATGGTTTTGAACCTCCCCTCCTTCTCCAAATGATGAATGCAACGATCGCGATGATAAAGGCCAGCAAGATACCACCGACGACAGCACCGACAAGGCTCCCAATTGCCGCATTCTTTGAAAGATTTGTGTTCTTGATGTATATCGGTCTCTCCGAGATCGAAGTGCTCACAGGCACCCCGCCCGTCTGCAAGTTCCCCGACGACTTCGTCAGCTCCTCCGTTGGCATTGGTTCGACGAGGTAGTAGTCCAAGAAGAGTGTGGCGCTCTCGTTGACGTTTTCCACGACGAGTGTGTGGTAGGAAGAATCGAGGTTGGGGAAGTATGCGAGTAATTCGTTGTATGACGTTTCGTTTTTGACCTCGGCGGTCTCGGTGGAAATGTATCGATTATCGAGAGTATATCGGGAGGCGGGCTGACCCCAGTCCACGGTTCTTCCGATGGCCCCAAAAAGCCACATAGTCTTTCCTGGGTGTCGCCCGATAGGACTGATCAGTGTCAGGTGGCGTGTAGCGCTGGGAGTGGGGGTGTACCGTAAAACTGAATCGTGACGTTTGTATCCTTGGATGTGTAGGATAGCGTTGTCTCGTGCGCGTTTATGTCCGTGAGGTTCGACCATCCAGGGCCGTAGCTAAAGGCGGGGTTCCTGTCATCGAATTTCCAGTATAGCGGGTCTCCAGACATCAGTGTTGGGAATTGAATAGGATCCGGGCTTTGGTGGGAGGGGATATGGGTGGGAGAAGCCCAAGGAAGTGAGTGGTAGTAGTCGAATGAAGAGGATGGTGCGGGAGGGGAACGCCGAGAACCAAGGGAAGACGACAACCAGCCAATGCGGAGGAAACGTGAACATAAGCCCTGCCGGGGATCACGCGCGCCCCTGAGGTATGTGACGTCCAATACCAAACTAGGGGCTGCATCGTGTTCTGTGTGCTATGCTTAGAGTCGATAGGGCGGGGTTTCCGCCCGTTCCGATATAGCTCGGGCGTTGGTGGCACAGGTTCCAATGGACGCGACCTGTGGACACACGGGTCGTGTAACACGGAAAACCTGCTGTGGATCCACACCTGCCTTACAGCTTTCCCATTCAAAGGTTGGGGATGCCGGGTTTCAGGGAACTTGGCCGCCCTAACGTGCGATCGCGGAGCGTGGCAATGGTGCGAGCTCCCTGTCCGAAAATTGACGTGCGTGCATGTTAATGTGTAAGTTTCGGGGCTTGGGGCCTCTCTATACCCAAAGCCGGAGTGGGGTCGGGAAATGAGCGCACATCCTGCGGTGAACGCCGCCGCCGGGTTCGAGAGTAAAAGTCCGAAAGTGAAATACCAAAGAGCCAAACCCAATCGCATCCCTGAACGAGATAAAAACCGCCCAAAATTTCAAGTGCGACCCGCCCCGGGGTAAGGGATGGAGGGGGTGAGAGGCAAAGAGGCTTGGAAATCCACGATCGACCATTCAGTCAACATCTTCCAAGTCCGTCCATCTCGTCGGTCCAGTCCACAAACACGCTCGTCGTGTCCTCTCACCAGTCACGGCTTCCCACCCGAGCCCTTCTCTTCCCTCTCAACCTTCGAGGCCACAACGGCAGAAGAGCGATGCTCCGAAGGGCCTGGAAACCAATCACTGGAACCGTCATCGGAATCGGCGCACCCGCCTCGCTCTACTACTACTACGCAAAGGTCAAACCGACCACTTTCGACCTCCAGGTCAGAGAGACCGGTCCAGACGGGAAGCGGTTTATGGCCACGCGAACCTTTGAGATGCTCTCGACCGAACAAGTTGACAAACGGCTCAGGGACGGCGCGATCCTACAATCGACCCCGCGGCCGGGAGGGTTGGTTTGGAACCGTGCCACTGCCTCTTTGGCCTCCAACAACCCCATTGAGGATGCTAGTGCGAGTGCAATCGTTGAGAGGGACCAGACCGAGACGGGCCCTCAGGGAGATTTGCTGTTCTTCGCGGTAATGGATGGCCACGTACGTTCGTTTCGTGTTCCCTCCGTCTCATGCCACCAAAACTAGAGACTCGTAACAGGCTGGTACTCAAACCTCACAACTACTCTCCAAAACCCTCGTCCCGGCTGTTGCGATGGAACTGAGCACGCTGATCAACCCTCCAAACACCAAACAAAGCTCCTCGATCCTCTCCATCATCAGGTCCTACGTCTGGCCCAGAACCCCTTCCCCACCTTCGACACGTTCAGATGCAGATCCGAATTACTTCTCTCAAACGATTCAGGAAGCGTTCACAAAACTCGACACTGAGATCACTGGAGCTCCCGTCCGCCTCCTCGCCTCAGAGCTGGCTAAATCGGATAACAAGGACAAGAACTTCATCCCGGATTTGAGCAAACACCCCTTAGGTCAGGCAGTTATTATGCCTGCAATTTCCGGTTTGTCCGAGTTTCTTCCCGGCTAGTCGTGTGATGCGGTTATTGATGTGAATTTTTAGGTAGTTGCGCGATTCTAGCGGTCCTCGATACTGCGAGACGAAATCTCTATGTCGCATGTACCGGTGACTGTCGTGCTGTGGCAGGTGTTTGGGAAGAAGGTGCTGAGGGTAAAGGATCGTGGAAGGTTGAGGTTCTCAGTGAGGACCAAACCGGGCGGAACGTGAAAGAAGCCGATAGGTGAGTTTCACGAAGCTCCGTGTCATCGATTCGGTTCACATAGCTGACACCTTCATAGGGTGCGTTCCGAGCATCCGGAAGACGAGAGGAACGATGTTATCCGCAATGGTCGCGTTCTAGGTGGTTTGGAGCCAACTCGTGCTTTCGGTGACGCTCGGTACAAATGGACAGCTGAGCTACAGGAAATGTGGGTCGTGCATTCCCTGTACATCCTAAGATACCCTCTCACCGATACGTGACACGACCCAGGCTCTCTCAGGCATTCATGGGTGGTGAAATGAGACGATGGCCAGGGGCTCTCAAAACCCCTCCCTACGTAACCGCGAAACCGGAAATGACCCACAGAGCTCTCTCGATACCTGCCTTATCCCCAGATTCCGCTTCCTCTGGCAAGCCTACACTACGCTTCCTGGTTCTCGCTACTGACGGTTCGTCGATTTCGTCACGCGGCTTCCGTCCCATCGAACTAACCTCCTGACGGATTCATTTACGCCTCGGCCACGATCGTGAATTAGGTCTCTGGGATCAACTGTCCTCCGAGGACGTGGTCGCCCTGGTCGGAGGTCACCTCTCCGGTCTCAAAGGCTCGATACCCAAATCCGATCTCCCCGTGCTCGTTCCCACGTCCACAGGTACCGCGGCGGTGGAAGGGAAAACCAAACGACGGGAACTGGCGGAGGGCGCTTGGGCTTTCGTTGACGATAATCCCGGTGCTCATCTGATCAGGAACGCGTTGGGTGGGGCGAATAATTACGAGTTGAGGAAGACGTTGAGCATCCCCGCTCCGTATTCGAGATATCATAGGGATGATATCACCGTTACGGTTGTGTGGTGGGAAGAAGGGAAGGAGGGAGAGGTTAATACGACGGCTCTGAATGTAGAGAAGCCGAAGGCCAAACTTTGACCGTGGAGGTTGTCCCTCCCTGGTTTAGGGCCGGCTGGGCGACGGTAGACGAGCCCACCTTCTCCTGTCCAGACCTAGAACACTTAGCGTTCGTGTTACGAACGTGCATGCCGATAAGCTCACCGCTGTGGCGGATATCTCGAAAGCCTTGAAATCAAACTCAAACGGTTCGGCGGCCACTCACACGAGCCCCGAAGGACGCGAATTATAACCAGTTCTAACTCTCTTTATCTATTCGACTTGGACACTACATGGGGAGCATGATCGTAGACCAACCACGACCTAGGAGGAGGAGGAACGGGTGAAATGACCGCGCCACCAGGGAGGAGGCGTTGGGCCGCGAGTTCTAGAGAAAGTACCTAGTCCAGAACTTCGCGTTTGCCTTTGGCGATATTGTCGATGCTCTGGAACCTATTTGCGACGGCGGGTTCGGTTAATGACCACGCCTCCGGATTGCCGCCGATCTTGCCGCTGGCGGAAAGGGGGGTGGCGGGGGGTGGCTCGGGCTTGGGGTTGACCTTGATCTTGAGCTTGGGGAGGGCGTTGCCAGGTTCGCGCTTGACCCACTGGTCCCAGTTCTCGGGCTCACGCGAGAACAGCTCGCCCAGAGCTTGGAGCTCACGTGAGAATAGGAGGGTCCTGGCCTCGAGTTCTTGGACTGTTAAAGGAAACCAGGGTCAGATTGTGGTAAGATGTGATGGAGGATGATTGGGGAAACTCACACTCTGGTTCAGGAGCGGGGGAGCGGGCGACCTTGACGGTCAAGGCGTTGACGGAGAGAGCCCCGACGACGAGGAAGGTGAGAGCAGCTTTGTGGAACATGGTGATATGGAGTGTCGTGAGGAAGAAGAGATAACAACGGCACCAGGCCTGAAGTTTGGGAGGTAGGAGAGAAGAACTGGGGTGAGCTGCACAGCGGCTGAGGAGAGCAGGGAGTGCACCTCAACCATTTTATAGATTTCCGGGAAACCGTCGGTGTCAAGTTCCGACCCACCGCTCACGGCCGGGGCGAATGCGCCCATCTGAGATCACGGTGTTTACTGATCGCCCACACCGCGTTGTTCGGGCGAACCTCCGGATCACGTTTGCGAGTCAAACACGCGGAACGCTGATGATAGGCGCTTCGATTACGATCCGATACCTCAGCCTTTGAACTCACAGTTGGTCGGGAGGTTTGTCTATGGTCGTCCTTGAACAAATCAAGGCAACGCGGGGGTCCTCAAGACCGGCTTGTGGCCTTGGCGATCTTTGGGGCGTGACACCGAAGACGAAGACCCGCAAAGTTGAGGCGGACTACGGTCGTCTTGCGGGTGATCAGAAAACATGCTGATGTTGGTACGCGTAGATCTTGGCGGCCGGTCCGATCGAGGACGGAGAAATCAAACAGGCCGAGGTAGATGAGCGGCAGCATGTGGCAGCTAGATGAACTCAGTCGTCTCGTGCACCCGAAGTGGAAGAGCAGTCCAAGCTGTGCGAGCGAAAATGAGGTGCAGGAGGCGAGGCGAACGATGGATGAAAGGATGGAGTTCGAGAAGGACGTCCAGGAGGGAGGCGAGGCGAGAGATCGATGGAGGATGTGAGCGAACGGTCGAAATGGATCTCAAACGAATCTCGGACCGGTGGTTGGTGAGGTCACAAACAGAACCCCTGATAATTGGGGGCGATGTATGAGGCGCGTTCGGATGGATTTTTGGTTATCCTCGGTGGACGGTCCGAGTCTTTTCGGGTGTTTTTGCGTTCGTGGGCCAGGGCGGTTCGAGGTGGTTTTCGGGGCGGATTGTGCAGCCGTGGGGGATATCCTAGCTGGTGACCATCCCCTACACGACTAACCGGGTGAACCGCCGTGTAGTACGATCACGCTGGTTACCAGTCTAGGGATGTCCCATGACTACCTGCACGGTGCGGTCATGGCACCCCTTGTTCGGGCGTTCCCTGGCGTTCCCAAAGGACGCCGGTTCTGTAACTGTGTGTCTGTCTCGCCAATCTGACCTGCTGTACTGTTCGTTCTACGTCGTTTCCGTTTCCCTCACCATTGCTGTTCGTTTGGAAAATACAACGCCTCAATGACTGTGCAGCGGTGCTCCACGTCCAAATCTTCCGACATGTGTTCCAGGCCAAGCACCGATGAACCTGGAATGCCACCGCACCAATCCTTATGCACGGTATCCTCGAATCCCGAGCTTCCGGTCCACGACGCAACCCTCACCTCGACCTCAGGCAACCCAGTTGTGCATGTCCGGTTTCACCCCGAAACGGGGAAAGGGTGGTCCGATCCTTGTATTCGGATACCCTTGAAGCAATTCCTCAGGCCTCAGGCCTCAGGTTCGAGGCGAGAGTCGGATAAGTTTGGGTCAGAAGGTTCGCTATTCCCGGTCCGATTTTGGGACTTCGCGGATCGGACATGCCCCCGGCTTCGCCGGGGTCCTCTGTCGCCCCGAGCTTAGCTGACCAACCCCGAGTCCCTGGGATGACCGTGCCCACTCTGAAAGAATCACGAACTTTGATCTTCTAAAAGTCTCTCGTCATCCCCGTTGGTTTACGCACGGGTCTGTGAGTGGCACAACGCGCACATTCACCCGTAGGGCCATCTGTCATGATCACCCGTACAACACTAACTCTCAGTTTACCGACACACTGTTATCCTTCTGGTTCAAGAGGATCTTCGGGTTCTTAACCCACTCTCGAATCCTCAACTGTTCAATTTGGGCCTGCCTGAATGACCAATCGGTAGTCGGAAGAGGTTCTGGGAGTCGTTAGAATGGGTTCTCGGAGAGAACGGATATGTCAAGCACGGAGAGAGCGCTTTCGCGAATCCCTCCTTCACGCAGGTGAGTTTCTGCGGCTGACCTTGGTATCTGTGTAGAGATGTCCAGAGATTCGGCGAACATCGATACTACCCTAGACAAACCGTCCGGGCCGACGCACAAGGTTAGACGGCTGGTCGATTCCTCACCGAAAGGCTTGGACGTCAAGAAGAGGCAGGAACTGAGACTCCTCGAGTGGCACACCTTCCACATCGATACCCACCATGTTCACACCAGACCTTTTCCGCTCATTAGTCGAGCTTGCGAGACTCTAGAGGGAGGGGGGCCAAAAGCGTAGATTTGTCAGCAAACGTATTGCCTTTTTTAGTAATAATATTTGCTGATCTAATTTCCGCGAGTCGGCTAACTGAGCGAGCGCAGCGAGC
>Ga0307509_10005364_pt1 | contig 17877 bp, 16 predicted proteins | sample 10_EM_MG_FD_202245 | JGI IMG/M metagenome (GOLD analysis project Ga0307509, IMG submission 202245) | Populus trichocarpa ectomycorrhiza microbial communities from riparian zone in the Pacific Northwest, United States - 10_EM | ecosystem: Host-associated > Plants > Roots > Unclassified | place...
ATCAGGCACGCCCGATCCGGGCATCCGGCGTCGCCCACTCACGCGCGCGGCTTCAACTTGACCTTGCCCAATCCATCACTTGCCTCGCAATGGATGATTTATTCACACCTTCTCAGCCCAACCTACGAGGCTCATGAAGAGCGCGGCCTGGTTGCGTCCTTACCTACCCTTCCGTCTCCAACGCCTCGACCTTTCGCCAGCCACGCGGCAACACCGCGCCGCGCTGTGCCCGCTCGCCCTTGTAGTCTTTCAGTTCGCTGAACTTCAGCGTCATCTTGCGCTCACCCGAACGCACGATCAGGTTCTGCGTGGGTGCGACGACGGCGATCGCGGCGAGGAATTCCTCGCGGCTTGCCACCTTTTTCGACGACAGTCCGAAGATCTTGTTGCCCTTGCCGCGCGGCAATTCGGGCAGGTTGCTCACCGGGAACACCAGCAGCTTGCCGTCGCTGCTCACTGCGCACAGCAGCGCGCCTTCGGTCGCGGGCACCAGGGACGGCACGAGCACGCCTGAGCCCTCCGGCACTTTCAGCACTGCCTTGCCGGCGCGGTTGCGTGAGTGCAGCTCTTCGAGCTTCACGACGAAGCCGTAGCCTGCGTCGGATGCGATCACCCAGCGATCCTCGGGGTCGCCGATCATCACGCCCGCGAACGTCGCGCCGTCCGGCGGATCGATGCGGCCGGAGAGCGGCTCGCCCTGTCCTCGCGCCGACGGCAATGTGTGCGCGAGCAGACTGTAGGCGCGTCCGGTGCTATCCAGAAACACGGCTTGCTGCGTGCTGCGGCCGCGCGCGGCCGACTTGAATGCATCGCCAGTCTTGTACGACAGCGTGGTGGGATCGAGTTCGTGGCCCTTCGCGGCGCGAATCCAGCCGCGCTCCGACAGCACCACCGTCATCGGCTCGCTGACCACGAGTTCGGTTTCGTCGATGGCCTGCGCGGCGGCGCGCTCGACGATCTTGCTGCGGCGGGCGTCGCCGAACGTCTCGGCATCCGCTACGAGTTCGTCGCGCACGAGCTTCTTCAGCCGCGCCTTGCTCTTGAGAATCTTGTCGAGTTCGTCGCGCTCGTCGGCCAGTTCCTTCTGTTCGCCGCGGATCTTCATCTCTTCCAGCTTGGCGAGGTGGCGCAGCTTGGTCTCGAGAATGGCTTCGGCCTGGATCTCGCTCAGATCGAAGCGCGTCATCAGCACCGGCTTCGGTTCTTCCTCGCGGCGGATGATCCGGATCACCTCGTCGAGATTCAGGTATGCGGCCAACAGGCCGTCCAGTATGTGCAGGCGCGCCTGCACCTTATCCAGGCGCCAGCTCAGGCGGCGCGTGACCGTGTCGGTGCGAAACTTGAGCCATTCCTCCAGCAGGAATTTCAGCCCCATCACCTTCGGGCGGCCGTCCAGGCCGATGATGTTGAGATTGACGCGATAGGTGCGCTCCAGGTCCGTGGTCGCGAACAGGTGCGCCATCAGCTGTTCGACGTCGACGCGGTTCGAGCGCGGCACGATGACGATGCGTGTGGGATGTTCGTGATCGGATTCGTCGCGCACGTCCTCGACCATGGGCAGCTTCTTCGCCTGCATCTGCGCGGCGACCTGCTCCTGGATCTTGCTGCCCGATACCTGGTACGGGAGCTGTGTGATTACCACGTCCCCGTCCTCGACCTCGTACACCGCGCGCGCGCGGATCGAGCCGTTGCCGGTTTCATACATGGCCTTGATGTCGGCCCGCGAGGAGATGATCTCGGCGCCCGTCGGAAAATCCGGGCCCTTGATGTGCTTGCACAACTGGCTGAGCGTCGTTTCCGGTTCTTCCAGCAACTGCACGCAGGCAAGCACGACTTCGCGCAGGTTGTGCGGCGGAATGTCGGTGGCCATGCCGACGGCGATGCCGGTCGCGCCGTTCAACAACAGGTTCGGCACGCGCGCCGGCAGCAGCACCGGTTCTTCCATCGTGCCGTCGAAGTTCAACGACCAGTCGACCGTGCCCTGCCCCAGTTCGGACAGCAGCAGCGATGCGTATTTGGTCAGCTTCGATTCGGTGTAGCGCATGGCCGCGAACGACTTGGGATCGTCGGGCGAACCGAAATTGCCCTGGCCGTCCACCAGCGGATAGCGGTACGAGAACGATTGCGCCATCAGCACCATCGCCTCATAACACGCCACGTCGCCGTGCGGATGGAACTTGCCGATCACATCGCCGATCGTGCGCGCGGATTTTTTCGGCTTCGAGCCGGCGGACAGGCCGAGTTCGCTCATCGCGTAGACGATGCGACGCTGCACCGGCTTCAAGCCATCGCCGATGTGCGGCAGCGCGCGATCGAGAATCACGTACATCGAATAATCGAGGTACGCCTTTTCGGTGAACGTGCGCAGCGGCTGGCGTTCGATGCCTTCGAAATTCAGAGGGGGTTGGCTGGGCATGGTGCGTTAGATTTCCGCCAGGTTGCCTTTCGACTCCAGCCATTCGCGCCGGTCGCCCGCGCGCTTCTTGGCGAGCAGCATGTCGAGCAACTGGTCGGCTTCGTCTTTGGCTTCGAGAGTGAGCTGCACGAGGCGGCGCGTCTCCGGCGCCATCGTCGTCTCGCGCAATTGAATGGCGTTCATTTCGCCCAGGCCCTTGAAGCGGGTGACGGTTGGCTTGGCGCGCGGATTCTCCGCGGCGATGCGATCGATGATGCCGATGCGCTCGGCGTCGTCGAGGGCGTAATAAACCTGCTTGCCCACGTCGACGCGATACAGCGGCGGCATCGCGACATGGATATGGCCGGCCACGACCAGCGGCCGGAAATGCCGCAGGAACAGCGCGCACAGCAGCGTCGCGATGTGCAGGCCGTCCGAGTCGGCGTCCGCGAGGATGCAGATGCGGTGATAGCGCAGGCCGGAAAGCTTGTCGGAGCCCGGATCGACGCCGATCGCAATCGCGATGTGGTGCACTTCCTGCGACTGCAACACCTGGCCCGCGTCCACTTCCCAGGTGTTGAGAATCTTGCCGCGCAGCGGCATCACGGCCTGGAATTCGCGATCGCGCGCCTGCTTCGCCGAGCCACCGGCCGAATCACCTTCCACCAGGAACAGCTCGCTGCGCTCCGGATCCTGCGCCGAACAATCCGCGAGCTTGCCGGGCAGTGCCGGTCCGCTGACGACGCGCTTGCGCTGCACGAGCTTCGACGCCTTCAAGCGTGCGTTGGCGCCGGCGATCGCGAGCTGCGCGATTTTCTCGCCCGACTCGGGGTGCTGGTTCAGCCACAATCCGAAGTGGTCCTTGACGACGCCGGATACGAACGCCGCCGACTCGCGCGACGACAACCGCTCTTTCGTCTGGCCGGCGAACTGCGGCTCTTTCATTTTCGTCGACAGCACGTAGCTCACGCCGTCCCACACGTCTTCGGGTGCCAGCTTCAGACCCTTCGGCAACAGGCTGCGGAATTCGCAGAACTCGCGAATCGCATCGGACAGACCCAGGCGCAACCCGTTGACGTGCGTGCCGCCTTGCGGCGTCGGGATGAGGTTGACGTAGCTTTCTTCCACGCGCACGCCGTCATCGACGCGCCATGCCACCGCCCATTCGGCAGCTTCCTGTTCGCCGCTGATGTCACCGCAGAACATTTCCGGCGGCAGCCATTCACCCTGGCCCAGCGCTTCGCGCAGGTATTCGTTCACGCCGCCGGTGTAGAACCACTCGTCCTTTTCGCCCGTCTGTTCGATCTTGAGCGTGACGCGCAAGCCGGCGCACAACACGGCCTTGGCGCGCAGCGTGTGCTTGAGCTTCGGCACCGAAAACGTCGGCGCCTCGAAGAATTGCGGATCCGGCCAGAAACGCACGGTCGTGCCGGTGTTGTTCTTGCCGACCTCGTCCACCACTTGCAGCTTCGACTTGACCTTGCCGTCCTTGAAACTGATGTTGTAGACCTTGCCGCCGCGCTTGACCCAGCATTCCAGCTGCTTGGACAGCGCGTTGACGACGGACACGCCGACGCCGTGCAAACCGCCGGCGAACTGGTAGTTCTTGTCCGAGAATTTTCCGCCCGCGTGCAGCCGCGTCAGGATCAGCTCGACACCGCTGACCTTCTCCTTGGGATGGATGTCGACGGGCATGCCGCGGCCGTCGTCGGAAACTTCCAGCGAGCCGTCCTTGTACAGCACGACGTCGACGCGCTTCGCATGTCCGGACAGCGCTTCGTCAACCGAGTTGTCGACGACTTCATGCGCCAGGTGATTGGGGCGCGAGGTGTCCGTGTACATGCCGGGACGCCGGCGCACGGGATCGAGTCCGCTGAGTACTTCGATATCAGAGGCGTTATACGATTGGGCCATCGATGATTTTTGAAGTATGGAAGTAGTGAAGACGCATGCAGGCCGCGCCGCTGTGGCGAGGCGCGCGGATTCTAACAGGTCGGAGGAAGAACAGTGGCCGGGCGAATTTCGCGCGGCCCATCAATCGATTGGCTTGGCGCCTAGATCTTGGCGACTAGTCCAGATCCGATGCCAGCGAATCTCGCACTGCTGGCGGCAATGGCCGCACTTCGTGGCGATAGTTCGGATGATCGATGCCGATGCTGATCGCCGCGCCCGCTTTCGCCTTGGCCGCCATCAATGAATTCAGCTCGAAGCGCAGGAAGTGCACGGCGGAAGTCTTCTCGTCGTTCTCGCGCTCCAGGTCTTCGTCGGCGATCGCGAACACCTTGTCGAAGCCTTCCACCTGCACCCAGCAACGCGTTTCCACGCCCTTCAAGCCCGACAGCTTGATCTTGCGCTCATCCGCATCGGGGAACTCGATCAGGAAAGTGACCTTCCAGTTGCTGCCGTCGGGAATCAGCGGGTTGTAGGCGTCCATCTCGTCCTGAATGCCCGCGGCTTCGAAGATGCGCTCGACGCGCAACATTTCCTGCACCTGGTACTGCACCAGCAGACGATCCTCGAAACACCAGGTGGCATTCGCGCCGACGCCGACGATGCGCAGCTTCTTGTGCTTCAGTATCCGCTCGCGGAATCCCTGGCGCGACTGCGCGTACTGCTCGAGGCTGAGCAGGTCGGCGCGGGTGAGTTTTTTCGAAGCCATGAGTGATGCCTGCCGGTATCAGATGCCGTACGCCATGCGCAGCAGCTTCATCGGGTGGGTGGGTTCCTTCACGCCCTGGGTCTTGGTATGGGCATGACCATGGGCGCCGGTCTCAGCCTGGGGCTCCAGCCCGGATTCGATCTGGTGTCCCGCCATCGGACAATCACTGGCGTAGTAATCGGCGTTGCCCTCGGCGACGCGGCGGATCACGGGGCGGCCGATTTTCATCGAGATGTCCCGATACTCCTGCTTGACGCCGTAAGTACCGTTGTGGCCCGAGCAGCGTTCGATGGCGTCGACTTCGGTCTCCGGCACCAGCATCAGCACATCGCGCGTCTTCAAGCCGAGGTTCTGCACGCGCAGATGGCACGGCACGTGATAGCTGACCTTGCCGATCTTCTTTTCGAAGCGCGTGTGCAGCAGCCCGCCCTTGTAGCGCGCCCACAGGTACTCGAACGGATCGAACATGGCGCGCTGCACCTTCTTCACCAGCGGATCGTCCGGAAACATCAGCGGCAGTTCCTGCTTGAACATCAGCGTGCAGGACGGAATCGGCGAGACGATGTCCCAGCCCTCGTCAACTTTCGCGGCGAGCGCGGGAATGTTGGCATCCTTGAGCTTCGCAATCGCATTGAGGTCGCCCAGCTCCAGCTTCGGCATGCCGCAGCAGCTCTCCTGCTTCAGCACGGTGACCGGTACGCCGTTGTGTTCGAACACGGCAGTGAGATCGTCGCCCAGGTCCGGCTCGTTGCGGTTGCCGTAGCACGTCGTGAACAGCACGACGCGACCCTTGGTGTTACCGGCGGGCTTGGCTTCGAGTGCGGGGTGCGAATGCCCGTCGTGCCGCTGGCGATACGTCTTGCTGTGGTACTTCGGAATGGGCGCGTCTTTGTGCACACCCAACACCTTCTGCAGCATGCTGCGGCCGAGCTGCGTGCTGTTGACGGCGTTCACGACTTCGGCGACGACGGGAATGCCGGCGAGATTGCCGACGAGATCCGTGGCGCTGAGAATCTTGTCGCGCCTGGAGACGGGCTGAGTTTTGAACTTGACCGCCTTGGCGCGCAGCATCAGGTGCGGGAAGTCGACGTTCCACGGATGCGGCGGCACGTACGGACACTTCGTCATGTAGCACATGTCGCACAGGTAGCAGTGGTCGACGACGTCCCAGTAGACCTTCTTGTCGACGGCTTCGACTTCACCGCTGCTCGATGCGTCCACCGCATCGAACAAGGTCGGGAACGAGTTGCACAGATTGAAGCAGCGGCGGCAGCCGTGACAGATGTCGAAGACGCGCTCCAGCTCGGCGAACAGCGCGGTCTCGTCGAAATACTGAGGCTCCTGCCACGCAATGGGATGTCGGGTCGGCGCTTCGAGGCTGCCTTCGCGCGCGGCGGCGGTGGCGATGGCGGGAATTTTTTCTGACACTCGTACGGCCCGTTTATTTTATTGCCATGCAGCCATGTGGATTGGGCTGTTGGATTGTTGGGCTTCGAAGACTCAGCCCAACCTACAAGAGCGCTGCGACTCGCCGGAGAGGAATTCTCCGGCGAGCGATCAGGCAGCAACTACATCGTATCGAGCGCCTTCTGGAAGCGGTTGGCGTGCGAACGCTCGGCCTTGGCCAGCGTTTCGAACCAGTCGGCGATTTCCTCGAAGCCTTCCTCGCGGGCCTGCTTCGCCATGCCCGGGTACATGTCGGTGTACTCGTGCGTCTCGCCGGCGATGGCCGCCTTCAAGTTGGAGGAAGTCGGGCCGATCGGCAGGCCAGTGGCGGGATCGCCGACGACTTCCAGGTATTCCAGGTGGCCGTGCGCATGGCCGGTCTCGCCTTCGGCAGTCGAACGGAACACCGACGCCACATCGTTGAAGCCTTCCACGTCGGCCTTGCCTGCGAAGTACAGATAGCGACGGTTGGCCTGCGATTCGCCGGCAAACGCGTCCTTCAGGTTCTTTTCCGTGCTGCTGCCCTTCAAATTTTTCATCGCCGTATCCTCATGTTGTGAAGCATTAGACATAGTCTAACTTGATCGAAATCTAGTCCTGCCTTCCGGGCAAGTCAACGGTGCCGATGCCTTGCCGCGACGTCATTCGCGCAAGGCGCGCATCATTCGACCCGCAATTTGACCCTCATTTGACCCTCATTTGACCCTCTGGGCCACGCCGTGCAAGCTTGCCGCCGCCCGCGACCGCGGGCGCTAATAGTGACGGCACGGTGAGCAGCAAGAAACCCAGAATTCCCGGCGGTGAAACAGCGAATGCCACCCCGCCCGCGCCTGCTTCCGCCGACTTTGAAGGTTCGCTCGCGGAACTCGAAGCGATCGTCGACCGGCTGGAACAGGGCGAGCTGTCGCTGGACGAATCGCTGCAGCAATTCGAACGCGGCGTGCAGCTCACGCGCGCCTGCCAGGCCGCGCTGAAGCAGGCCGAGCATAAGGTCGAAATTCTGCTGCGTAAATCAGCATCCCCCGACGAGTTCGAAGCCGCACCGTTCGCGGCGGATGACGACGCCACCTCTTGATCGACAGATCATCGTGAGCATTGCGCAAGATTCCGGTTTCGCCGGCCAGCTCGAAGGCTGGCAGGCGCGTGTCGAGGCTGAACTCGAGGCGCGGTTGCCCCCCATCGACACACATCCGCGCCGACTCCACGAAGCGCTGCGTTACTGCGTGCTCAGCGGCGGCAAGCGAGTACGTCCCGCGCTTGTCTATGCCACCGCAAAATCGCTCGGCCTGCCCGAATCCAGCGTCGACGGCGCTGCGTGCGCGGTCGAGTTCATCCACGCGTACTCGTTAGTGCACGATGACCTGCCCGCGATGGACAACGACGACCTGCGCCGCGGGCGTCCTACTTGTCACAAGGCATTCGACGAAGCCACCGCCATCCTCGTAGGCGATTCGCTGCAGGTACTCGCCTTTCAGATCCTGGCGAGCGGCGTGGGGCTGCCGAAGGATCCGCAGACGCGACTGCGCCTGGTCGATTTGCTGGCCGCCGGCAGCGGCACGGGCGGCATGGCGGGTGGCCAGGCGCTCGATCTCGCCGCACAAGGCCGCGAACTGACGCTGCCGGAAGTCGAAGAGATGCACGCCCGCAAAACCGGTGCGTTGATTCACGCCAGCGTGATGATGGCGGCGGCGTGCGCTCCGAATCTCGCAGTCAACATCAAGGATGCGCTCGATCGCTATGCGCGCGACATCGGCCTGGCGTTCCAGATCCAGGACGACTTGCTCGACATCGAAGGCGATCCCAGCCTGCTTGGCAAAGCCACCGGCGCGGACAAGGCGAATCACAAGCCCACCTACCCCGCCGTCGTCGGCGTGGAACCTGCGCGCAAGCGCATGCATGAACTCCATGACAGCGCGCTGGCTGCTCTGCAAGCCTTGGGGCCAGGCGCCGCGCCGCTCGCGGCGTTGTCCGACTGGCTAGTTCTCAGGCAGCACTGAAAAAGATTGCGCTACACTCTGTGGACATGACGACGTCTCCCTATCCGCTGCTGTCGAAGCTGGACTCGCCGGCAGACTTGCGGGCCTTGGCGCCGGCGCAACTCGGCGAAGTCGCCGACGAGCTGCGGCAGTATCTCATCGAGACCGTCAGCCAGATGGGCGGCCACTTCGCCGCGGGGCTGGGCACGGTCGAACTCACCGTCGCGCTGCATTATGTATTCGAGACGCCGCAGGATCGTCTGGTGTGGGACGTCGGCCATCAGGCATATCCGCACAAGGTGCTCACCGGGCGGCGCGACAGGCTCAAGACGATCAAGCTGAAGGATGGTCTCGCGCCCTTCCCTTCCCGCAATGAAAGCGAATACGACACGTTCACGGTCGGCCACTCCAGTACGTCCATCAGCGCGGCCGTCGGCATGGCGATCGCGGCAAAGACGTCGGGGCAGCAGCGTCGGGTAGTCGCCGTCATCGGCGACGGCGCGCTCAGCGCGGGCATGGCGTTCGAGGCGCTCAATCATGCCGGCGGCACCGACCTCGACATGCTGGTCATCCTCAACGACAACGACATGTCGATTTCGGAGAACGTCGGCGCATTCTCGAATTACTTCGCGCGCGTGTTGTCCGGCAAGCTGTACGCCAGCCTGCGCGAGGGCGGCAAGAAAGTGCTGCGGCGCATGCCACCGGTGTGGGAACTGGCGCGGCGCTCCGAAGAACACGTCAAAGGCATGGTCCTGCCGGGCACCATCTTCGAGGAGATGGGCTTCAACTACATCGGCCCCATCGACGGACATGATCTAGGTGCGCTGGTGGCGACGCTGAAGAACCTGCGCGACCTGAAGGGCCCGCAGTTTCTCCACATCATCACCCGCAAAGGCAAAGGCTACGCGCCGGCCGAGGCCGATCCGATCAAGTGGCATGGCCCCGGTCCATTCGATGCCAAGAGCGGCGTGATCTACAAGGAAAAAACCAGCGGCCCAAGCTACTCGCAAGTGTTCGGCCAATGGCTGTGCGACATGGCCGAGCGCGACGCGCGCGTCGTCGGCATCACGCCGGCCATGCGCGAAGGCTCGGGTCTGGTGGAGTTCTCGAAGCGCTTTCCGGAGCGCTACTTTGACGTCGCCATCGCCGAACAGCATGCGGTCACCTTCGCCGCAGGTATGGCGTGCGAAGGCATGCGGCCCGTGGTCGCGATCTACTCGACGTTCCTGCAGCGCGCCTACGATCAGCTGATTCACGACGTCGCCCTGCAAAATCTCCCCGTGACGTTTGCAATCGACCGCGCCGGCCTGGTGGGCGGCGACGGCGCGACTCACCAGGGCAGCTACGACCTGTCGTACCTGCGCTGCATTCCGAATCTCACCGTCATGGCGCCGGCCGACGAGAACGAATGCCGGCAGATGTTGTTCACCGCCGCGCAGTTGGATCGCCCTGCCGCCGTGCGCTATCCGCGCGGCCAGGGGCCCGGCACGAAGGTCGAAACGGCGATGACGGCACTGCCGATCGGCAAGGCGCAAACGCGGCGGGAAGGCCGCAGCGGCCTGGCCATCATCGGGGTGGGTGCGATGGTGCCGTTCTGCGAACGCGTCGCCGAACGGCTCGATGCGACGCTCGTCAACCTGCGCTTCGTCAAGCCGCTCGACGAGGAGCTACTGTTGCGCATCGCAGCCACGCACCAGGCCATCGTGACTGTGGAGGAGAACGTCGTGGCAGGCGGCGCCGGCAGTGCCATCAACGAATGCCTCGCCGCGCACGGCAAGACGATTCCCACCCTGAATTTGGGGATACCCGACCGCTTCATCGAACACGGCTCGCGCAACGACTGCCTGGCGATGGCTGGACTGGACAGCGCCTCCGTGGAACTGGCGATCAGCCGTTGGTGGAAGGTTCCGGCGCGCGCCGCGGCGCTCTGAATCGTCCTGCGGGCTCACGGCAGCCCTCGTTATGACCCCTGTTGCCGCAGTCCAGGGAATTTGTCTCTTTCCCGGGCCGGGGTCGGCCTGGCCGGCGCGGTGTCCTATACTCCCTGCCATTACCGACTGCACCGAAGTTTCCTGAACGTCCATGTCGACCATTCCGAAAAACGCTGCGAAAAATGCTGCCCCGGCCGCTGCCATTGAAGATGTGCAGGGCCGCGCCGATTCGCGCCAGCTGCCCATCAACAAGGTGGGCATCAAGGATGTGTTCCATCCGGTACGGGTGAAGGACCGCTCGCGCGGCGAACAGCACACCATCGCGAACTTCAACATGTACGTCGCGCTGCCGCACAACTTCAAGGGCACGCACATGTCGCGCTTCGTCGAAGTCCTGCATGGCAACGAGCGCGAGATTTCCGTGGAGTCGTTCCGCGACATCCTCGCGGAGATGACGCACAAGCTCGACGCGCAATCGGGCCACATCGAGATGAGTTTTCCGTACTTCGTGATGAAGAAAGCGCCGGTGTCCGGCGTGGAAAGCCTGATGAACTACCAGGCCTCGCTGATCGGCGAGTTGCATCACGGCAAAGCGGAGCTGTGGCTCCAGGTCGTCGTGGCGGCGACCAGCCTGTGTCCGTGCTCGAAGAAGATTTCAGATTACGGTGCGCACAACCAGCGCTCGCACATCACGATCAAGGCGCGCGTGGACGGCCACATGTGGCTGGAAGAGCTGATCGACATCGCGGAAGCGGAAGCATCGTGCGAGGTGTACGGCATCCTGAAACGGCCCGACGAGAAATACGTGACCGAGCGCGCCTACGACAACCCGAAGTTCGTCGAAGACCTGGTGCGCGACATCGCCGTGCGCTGTAACAAGGAGGAGCGGATTCGCGCGTATGTGGTGGAGGCGGAGAACTTCGAGTCCATCCACAATCACTCGGCGTATGCGCTGATCGAGAAGGACAAGGAATCGTAGCGGTAGGTTGGGCTGAGTCTTCGAAGCCCAAAGAATGTTGGGCTTCGAAGACTCAGCCCAACCTACGCCTGCGGAACGAAGGCGTCAGTTCGGACTCTGCAGCCGGCTGATCAGGCTGCGCAGGAACACCTTGTTGAACCTGAGTTGGCACGCCGCCGACGACTGCTCCAGCAGCGTCGAGCTTACTTTCATCAAGGTCACGTTCGTCAGCGCTTTGATCGTCGCCTGGCGCTTCGCGCCGCGCACGTAGCTGGTCTCGCCGAAACAATCCCCCGCTTCCAGCTCACCCACCGTCTTGGTCGTGCGCGTCACCGCGACGCGGCCGGAGACGATCACGTAGAAGCGGTCGTCCATCTCGCCTTCCTTGACGATCTCCTCGCTCGCTTCGTAATCCTGCCAGGTGCTGGCGCGCAGCACTTCGAGAATTTCCGACTGCGAGAAATCATGGAAGAATTTCAGCGTGCGCAGGATGGAGAACTGTTCCTGCCGATCAAGCTTGGATGAACCTTCGCGCAGCGTCTGGTGCACACGCGTCAGGTCCGCGGCGAGTTCCAGGCCGTTGCGATAGCGTTTCGCCGGTTCCTTCTGCAACGACTTGGCCACCGCGTCTTCGAGCAGTTCGGGAATCTGTGGGCGCAGCGCGTGAATGGGCTGCGGTGTCGCGTAGACGATCTGGTGGAGCAGCTTGGACAGGTTGCCGCCGCGGAACGGACGAAAGCCGGTGAGCAGTTCGTACATCACGGCGCCGAGCGAATACAGATCGGAGCGGTTGGTGATCTCCAGCGACTGCACCTGCTCGGGCGACATGTACGAGGGGCTGCCGGCGATGCCTTCGATGCGCGAGATTTCGGAGTCTGCGACCAGCGCGATGCCGAAATCGATGACGCGTACGTCGTTGGCCTGCGTGAGCATCAGGTTGGACGGTTTGATGTCGCGGTGGATCACGCCGCGGCTGTGCGCGTAGTGCAGCGCTTTGGCGCACTTGTACATGATCTCCACGACGTCATCGATGGGCAGCAGGTTGTCCGGCTTGCAGTAAGCCGACAGCGTGCGTGCGCCGTGCACGTGTTCGGTGACGATGTAGTAGTGACCTTCCTCTTCGCCCGCGTCGAAGATCGGCAGGATGTTCGGATGCTGCAGCATGCCGACCATGTGCGCCTCGGACAGGAACATCTTGCGCGTGACGCGTGCGCGCTCCTCGTCCTGCGACTCCAGGTTGTAGACTTTGATCGCCACGTCGCGGCGATAGTAGGGATCGTGCGAAAGATAGACGACGCCGGTGCTGCCGCGACCGACTTCCTTGACGATCACGTACTTCCCGACTTTCTCCGGGATGCGCTGTTCGCGTGCCGCGTTGCGCTGTGCCATCGAGGTGCTCGGTGAGTTCACGGGGTCGGCTGGTCGGGATTACTTATACGAAGATGAGGGTCGGCAGCAGCCACGCGCGCAATACCCAGAGTATCGCCGCAGCAAAAATGCCTGCCATTACGTCATCCAGCATAATTCCCAGCCCGCCGCGGAGACTGTGATCGGCCTCCCGGATCGGCCAGGGCTTCCAGATATCGAACAGCCGGAACAGTGCAAATCCTGCCAGCAGCCAGTACCAGGTGGGCGGAGTTGCCAACATCGTCACGGCGTAGCCGCAGATCTCGTCCCAGACGATCCCCGAGTGGTCGTGCACGCCCAGGCGCCGGGCGCTCTCGCCGCAAATATAGAGCCCGGCGAGGCTGGCCGCGACAACGAACGTCACATGTGCGATCCAGCCGAACTGCATGACGCCGAAGACGATGGGCACCGCCATGAGCGTGCCGAAGGTGCCCGGCGCGAAGGGCATCAACCCCGAGCCGAAACCGAACGCCAGCAGGTGCACAGGTTGGCGCATGAGACGCGGATCTGCGCTCCATCGGCGCTTGTCGGGTGGTGCGCTCATGTCGACTGCTGCGCTCCAGCGAAGTGATCGTAACCCGTGCGCTTGATTGCGTAGGGTTGCTGGCCTTGCCGACATTGGACGCCTCCCTGGCTGGTGACCACGCCAATCTGGGTGCACGCACATACCGCATTCAACTCACGCGCCACGCGCGGCGCCTGCTCAGGCGCAACAGTGAACAGTATTTCGTAGTCGTCGCCGCCAGCCAACGCGTAATCTACGCAGGCATCCGCAGCAAATACTTGCGACATCGCAGCAGAGCGCGGCAGCAGATCGACATCGATGTTCGCACCACAACCGCTCGCGGTGCACAGCTTGCCAAGATCGGTCAGCAAGCCGTCGGAAACATCCATCGCCGCGCTTGCGATGGTGCGCAGCGATCTGCCCAATGCCACGCGCGGTGCGGGACGTAAAAACCGTTGCCGCAACTGCACAGCCGCCGCAGTCTCGGGCATCTGCTGCTGGATCACGGCGAGACCCGCCGCAGCTTCTCCGACGACACCGGACACGTAAACCAGATCGCCCGGTTGCGCACCGGAGCGCGTCAACCAGCGATCGGGTTCGACCCAGCCTGCGACCTGGACGGTGACGACGAGCGGACCCTTCACGGTATCGCCGCCGATGAGCGCGACGCCGAACCGGTCGGCGAGCTCGAACAGCCCGGTCGAGAAACCCTCCAGCCATGACGCATCCGCTTGCGGCAGGCAGAGCGACAGCGTCATCCACGCAGGCTCGGCGCCCATCGCGGCCAGATCGCTGAGATTGACCGCGAGCGCGCGATAACCGATATCGGCGGCGGCGGTATCGCTGGGAAAGTGCACGCCATCGACGATGGTGTCCATCGCAACGACGAGTCTGCGATCGGCTCGAACATCGAGCACGGCCGCATCGTCACCGATGCCAAGCAGCACGTCGGGGCGCGGCGCGCGGTTCGCAAAGTAGCGGGCGATGATGTCGAATTCGCCTAGGCTCATGATCCTGCCGTAGGTTGGGCTGTGACCGAAGGGAATGGCGCGCCAATTCTGAGAAGCCCAACAATATAACGTCGCACGGATTGTTGGGCTTCGAGGACTCAGCCCAACCTACAAATCCTCAAGCCCGTTTCCTCAGGCCCGTTCTTGCGCCCGGATATCGCGGGAGGCGCGGTCGAGAACGGCGTTGACGTACTTGTGCGCGTCGGTGGCGCCGAAGCGCTTGCACAGGTCCACGCCTTCATTGATGACGACGCGGTAGGGCACGTCGGGGCGCTGCTGCAGTTCGAAGATGCCGATCATCAGGATGCCGGTTTCCACCGGGTCGAGCTGGTCAAGCGGACGGTCGATGAACGGCGTGATGGTCGCGTTGATCGCTGCGCTGCCGTCGACGCAACCCAGGATCAGCTCGCGGAAATACTCGCGGTCCATGCCGGCTGAATTCTCGTCGTCCAGGTACTGCAGCAACAGATCCTTGGCCAGGTCGCCGTTGAGCTGCCACTGATACAGCGCCTGCATCGCCACCTTGCGGGCGATGGAACGCGCGCGGGTGCCGCGGGGAGACTTTTTTTCGGGAGGACTGTTCATTTAAGAGATTGGGATCATAGGGCAAGCGCGCCGCGCCTGGCATGTTCCGGCGCTGCGTCGTGCAAACAAGAAATGACCGCGCGTTACTCGATCCTACGCAGCAGATTGGCGAGTTCGATCGCAGTCACCGCAGCGTCCGCGCCCTTGTTGCCGGCCTTGGTGCCGGCGCGCTCGATGGCCTGCTCAATGGTGTCAGTCGTCAGCACGCCAAATGCCACCGGGACACCGGTATCGTTCATGACCCGCGCCAGACCGCCTGCGCATTCGCCGGCGACGAAATCGAAATGCGCCGTCGCACCCTTGATGACCGCGCCCAGCGCGACGATCGCGTCGTAGCGGCGGCTCAACGCCAGCTTGCGCGCAACGACGGGGAGATCGAATGCACCAGGCGCGCGCACGATCTCGATCTGCTTGTCGCTCGCGCCATGCCGCCGCAGCATGTCCACCGCTCCGCGGATCAGTTGCTCGACGATGAAATCGTTGAAGCGCGCGGCCAGGATGGCGAAACGCAACTCGCGCACCTGCAGGTCGCCTTCGAGGGTTTTGATGGAATCCATAGCGGGCTGCCTGGGCGGGCTGGAACAGGCCGGCAGTATAGCCTGCGATCAGCCGTCCACGTACTCCACGACCTCCAGCCCGAAGCCCGACAGGCCATGCATCTGCTTGGGCGCGGACAGCACACGCATGCGCGAAACGCCCAGGTCGCGCAGGATCTGCGCACCGATGCCGTAGGTACGCAACACCTTGGCGCCCGGCTGGCGATGCACCCCCGATGCGTCCGGGCTGTGCGGATGGCCGAGAAAGTGCACCGCATCCATCAAGTCGCGCGGCGTCTCCTCGGGGCTGAGAATGACCACGATGCCCCGCCCCTCTTGCGCGATGCGCTGCATGGCAGAGCGCAGCGGCCAGCCGAGCTGGTCGTCCTGGACGCCGACCAGGTCGCGCAGCGTGCTCTTGAGATGCACGCGTACCAGCGGCACCTCCGCTGCGGCGTCTCCACCGCGCACCAGCGCGAGATGCACGGCACGGTTCACATGATCTTCGTAGCAATGCATGCGGAACGGGCCGAACTCGGTCTGGATGTCCTGCTCGGCGATGCGCTCGACCGAGCGCTCCTTTTCCAGCCGGTAGCGGATCAGGTCGGCGATGGTGCCGATCTTGAGCTGGTGCTGCTTCGCGAACGCTTCCAGGTCGGGACGCCGCGCCATCGTGCCATCGTCGTTGAGAATCTCGACAATGACCGCGGCCGGCTCCAGGCCCGCGAGCCGCGCCATGTCGCAGCCCGCCTCGGTATGGCCGGCGCGGGTCAACACACCGCCCGGCTGCGCCATCAGCGGAAAAATATGGCCGGGCTGGCGCAGGTCTTCGGGGCGCGCATCGCGCCCGACCGCCGCGCGAATCGTCTGCGCGCGATCGTGGGCCGAGATGCCGGTCGTGACGCCCTCCGCCGCTTCGATGGACACGGTGAAGTTCGTGGCATGGTCCACGTTCGTGTCGCTCACCATCAGCGGCAGGCGCAGTTGCCGGCAGCGGTCGCGAGTGAGCGTGAGACAGATGAGCCCGCGCGCGTAGCGCGCCATGAAGTTCACGTCCTCGGGACGCGCGAACTGCGCCGCCATGAGCAGGTCACCTTCGTTCTCGCGATCCTCGTCATCCATGACGACGACCATGCGCCCGGCGCGGATGTCCGCGAGGATTTCATCGATGCTGTTGAGGTTCATAGTTCGGATCGCGACGTTGCGGACGCAGCACCAGTTTCAGATCGGCGCCGATCTGTTCGCTGCTGTGAAGCTGGAAGTGTAAGCCATCGTCGAGGCGCTGGATGAGAGGAAGCCGCAGCAATGGCCGCGCATCCGGACCCAGCAGGATGGGCGCAAGGTAGATGATCAGTTCGTCGGCCAGCCCAAGCTCCAGGAAGCGCCCCGCCAGCGTCGGCCCCGCTTCGATGAGTACGTCGTTGCAGTGGCGTGCGCCTAGTTCACGCAGCACATGATTCAGATCGACGTGGCCTCGCGCGTCGAGCGGTACACCTCGCACCGCAGCACCCTTCGCTTCCAGCGCCTTCGCGTTCGGTGCGAGTGCTGCATCGGTGACGAGCAGAGTCTCGCCCGGCTGCGCGAACAATGCCGCGTTCGCAGGAGTGCGCAACTTCGAATCGAGGACGACGCGCAACGGCTGGCGGCCCAGCAAGTCGAGCGTGGGATCGCGCACGGTGAGACGGGGATCGTCGGCGAGCACCGTATCGACTCCCGTCAGCACGGCACTGGCCGCGGCGCGCAATTTTTGCACGTCGGCACGCGCGGCTGCGCCGGTAATCCAGCGGCTGGCGCCATTCGCCAGCGCGACGCGCCCGTCGAGACTCGCCGCAATCTTCACGACGATGCGCGGCAAGCCGGTGGTCATGCGTTTCTCGAAACCGGGATTCAACGCGCGCACTTCGTCTTCCAGCAAACCGCTGGCCACGACGATGCCGGCAGCTTCCAGTTGCCGCACGCCATTGCCATGCACTTGCGGATTCGGGTCGAGCGCGCCGCAAATCACCTTGCGCACGCCGGCCTTGATCAGCGCCTCGGTGCAGGGCGGAGTGCGGCCGTGATACGAATGCGGCTCCAACGTGACATACACCGTCGCGCCGCGCGCCGCATTGCCCGCCGCATTCAGCGCCTGCGGCTCCGCGTGCGGCTCGCCCCATTTGCGATGGAAGCCTTCGCCGACAATGCGCTCGCCCTGCACGACGACGCAGCCTACGCGGGGATTCGGATGATTGGTGTAGCGGCCCAGCTCGGCGAGTTCCAGGGCGCGGCGCATGGTCTGCCGGTCGAAAGCGGTGAACATGTCAGCTCACACTCATTTTCTTCGGGCTCATTTCTTTTTGCCGCTCTCGGTGGCCGTCCACAGCGCGAGCTGGGCTTCGGTTTCTTCGCGCGTGCGACGATGCCGCATGCGATCGATCTCCTCGCGGAAGGCATCGATGTCCTGGAAGCTGCGGTACACGGAGGCGAAGC
>Ga0307509_10005365_pt1 | contig 17876 bp, 17 predicted proteins | sample 10_EM_MG_FD_202245 | JGI IMG/M metagenome (GOLD analysis project Ga0307509, IMG submission 202245) | Populus trichocarpa ectomycorrhiza microbial communities from riparian zone in the Pacific Northwest, United States - 10_EM | ecosystem: Host-associated > Plants > Roots > Unclassified | place...
TTGAATGGCTTGGTGCTCGCTTAAATGTTTATTAAACGCTTTTCTTTCTTTGGAATACTTTAAAGCTATTTCATAAGCTCCGGCAGCGATACCTAGAGCCTGCGAAGCAATACCAATTCTTCCACCATTAAGTGTGGTCATAGCAAACGTAAATCCAAATCCTTCATCGCCAATACGATTAGCCTTTGGCACTTTCACATCGGTGAACATGAGCGAATGGGTATCGCTGCCGCGAATGCCCATCTTGTCTTCTTTCTTTCCCACCACAAAGCCCGGCATACCTCGCTCTACAATCAGGGCATTGATGCCTTTGTGTTTTTTCTCAGGATGCGTTTGTGCGATCACAATGTAAACACTGGCACTCTTACCGTTAGTGATCCAATTCTTTGTTCCATTCAATAAATAATGATCGCCTTTGTCTTCGGCAGTAGTTCGCTGTGAAGTAGCATCGCTTCCTGCTTCTGGCTCCGACAAACAAAATGCACCGATGTATTCTGCAGTGGTGAGTTTCTTTAAGTACTTTTCTTTTTGTTCTTCTGATCCGAACCGCTCTAGTCCCCAGCACACCAACGAATTATTTACCGACATGCAAACCGAAGCCGAAGCATCAATCTTGGAAATTTCTTCCATCGCCAGCACATACGAGATTGTATCCATTCCACCGCCATTGTATTTTGGATCCGTCATCATGCCCATGAAGCCGAGTTCGCCCATTTTTTTAATTTGGTCAGCAGGAAATTTTTGCTCGGTGTCGCGTTCAATCACGCCAGGTAGCAATTCTGTTTGCGCGAAATCGCGGGCTGCTTTTTGTACGGTCAAATGCTCTTCGGTCAGTTCAAAATTCATCTGGATTTTAGGATTTACAGGATGTTATTTATACTAAAAAAAAGAAGCCTGAGTGATTAGCTCAGGCCTCAAAGATAAATCAGGATTTTAGGATTTACAGGATTAGCAAAAATGAATTTAATCGCGTGCGCCTAAATACTGCATTACATAATATGCCAGCATCGTGATAGCACCAATTGCAGCTACAACGTAGGTCATAGCAGCCCATTTCAGGGCATCTTGCGCCATATCGTATTCGTTAGGAGTAACTATGTTTCTGGTTTTAACCCAGGCCAAAGCCCTGCGACTAGCATCTAATTCCACCGGTAAAGTTACTATAGCAAAAAGCGCAAACACTCCGTAGCAAACAATCATGATCAAAATCGCGGTGTTCCATGGTAAGAAACTGTGAGCAAAGAAACCGCCGAAAATGGAAGCCATGAAAATAAAATTAAGTACGCTGGCACTTATGTTTTGTACGGGCACCATTGCTGAGCGGAGTTGCAACATCGAATAAGCCTGGGCATGTTGAACAGCATGACCACATTCGTGAGAGGCAACGGCTGTAGCAGCAGCATTGCGACCATAGAAAACTTCTTGGCTAAGGTTCACTGTTTTTGATGTTGGATCGTAGTGGTCGGTAAGTTGGCCTTCCACAGAAATCACTTGAACATCTTGAATGCCATTGTCGGCCAACATGAGCCGCGCGACTTCAGCCCCTGTCAAGTCTTTACTTAAATGTACTAGTGAATACTCTTTGAATTTGCTCTTCAAGCGAGAACTGACTAACCAGCCAATTAGCATGAAGAAACCCGCAATAAATAGATATCCCAATCCCATAGTTTGTTTGTGTTTATGTTCTTTTAATTTTTTCTACAATTCTGGTGGTGGAATAACCCGGCACAAAATCAATGGTTTTCACCACACCTCCGTTCTTTTTAACAACATCTGCGCCAACGATATTTTCTGCCAAATAGTCACTTCCTTTAACGAGCACATTGGGCAGCAGTTGCGAAATCAGCTCCAGCGGAGTGTCTTCATTAAAGAAAACCACCAGATCAACAAACTGCAACGCAGCCAACACACGTGCTCTTGAGTTCTGATCCTGAAGCGGCCGCTCAGGGCCTTTAAATCGGCTCACAGAGCTATCCGAATTCAACCCGATTATCAATCGATCTCCCAGGTTTCTTGCGTTCTCAAGGTAATCTACGTGGCCTAAATGCAATAAGTCGAAACATCCGTTGGTAAACACTACTTTTTGCCCAGCCGTTTGCCACGCTTTCACTTGTTGAGTCGCATCGGCAAGGGATTTTATTTTATCCGAAGTCATTGAAATACAAATGTACGAGGTACGAATTACGAATTACGAATGGTATGTCTAAAATTGTACCTTGAAATTATGAACACGTCAGAAAACACTCAGCTTATCAAATCCATTGCTACCGAGTTGGGGTTCAGTTTTTGTGGAGTTTCTAAAGCAGAATTTTTGGAAGAAGAAGCTCCGCGATTGGAGCAATGGCTAAAGCGAGGCTACGCTGGAAAGATGAACTATCTCGAAAGAAATTTCGATCAGCGACTTGATCCGAGATTGTTAGTGTCAGACGCAAAATCCGTAATCAGTCTGGTTTATAATTATTACCCCAAAAAAGATTTAACGGAGAAATCTAATCTGAAGATCGCCAAGTACGCTTACGGCGAAGATTATCACTTTGTGGTGAAAGACAAATTGAAAATTTTCATGGAGCGAATCCAAAAAGAAATTGGTGAAGTAAACGGAAGAGCATTTGTTGACTCGGCTCCAGTACATGAACGGGCCTGGGCAGCGAAATCAGGTCTGGGTTGGGTAGGAAAAAATTCTTTATTGCTCAATAGAGGTCTCGGTAGTTTTTTCTTTTTGGCCGAACTGATTGTTGATCTTGATTTGGATTACGATGGACCTGTTAAAGATTACTGTGGTACTTGTACGGCTTGCATGGATGCTTGCCCGACCGATGCTATTCCTCAACCTTATGTTGTAGATGGGAGTAAGTGCATTTCATATTTTACGATTGAGCTGAAGGAAGAAATCCCTGTTGAAAAAAAAGGCCAATTTGAAAACTGGATTTTTGGTTGTGATATCTGCCAGGATGTTTGTCCGTGGAATCGTTTTTCGCAACCAAACAAAGAATCACGTTTTGAGCCACATTCGGATTTAGAAAAAATGAAAAGAGACGATTGGCAAGAAATAACAGAAGAAGTTTTTCAAAAACTTTTTAAGAAGTCGGCAGTAAAGCGTACCAAACTTTCCGGGCTTAGAAGAAATGTCAGCTTTATTGCTGGGTAGATTTGTATCAAGTCCTAGAACAGGTTTACCAAGGCATAGAAATAAGGCACATTGGGGTAGTCTGTAAACACTCGCATGGCCATATCTTTCCAGTTCAAACTCAACACTTACTTTTATGAGAGCCTATATTTTCATTCTTGCGGGTATGCTTTGCCAGGCTGCGCATGCCCAAACAATTACTCTGACTTCACCACCCAATGGTGGAAACCAGAAATCCAGCGTTACACAATGGATTGGATTAGTGTCAGTGACAATCACTTACAGAGGCCCCGATGTTCATAGTCCTACTGGTGAAGATCGCAAAGGACACATCTGGGGTGAATTAGTACATTATGGATTAAAAGATCCTGATGGATACGGTACTTCAACGGCATCCCCCTGGCGGGCCGGCTCCAATGAAATTACGACAGTTACAGTTTCGCATGATGTGAAAATCAATGGTAAGGATTTAAAAGCAGGTACGTACGGACTCATGCTTTTGCTGGAAAAAGATAAACCATGGACATGGATATTTTCCAAGAACTCCACCAGTTGGGGAGTGTACTACTACACATCTGCAGAAGATGTAATTCGAGTGGAAACTACCCCGGAAGATTGTGCTTATACAGAATGGCTCACCTACGGATTCGATGATCGCCAGTTGCTCTCCACCAATGCTTACTTACAATGGGAGAACAAAAGAATCCCTTTTAAAATAGAAGTGCCCAATGGGATTCAACTTTATATAGACCAGAAACGTTCTGAACTTACCGGGTTTGCAGGATTCAATTCCTCTAATTGGCTAAATGGCGCTCGATTTTGCCTTGACAATAAATCCAATCTTGACGAAGCACTCACTTGGGTCAACATCTCTATGAATACAGAGCGTTTCAACGGAACGAAGAGTTTTTATGCGATGCAAACCAAGGCCGAGATTTTGAGTTTATTGAATCGTGGTGACGAAGCAGAGGCGGCAATGAAAGAGGCTGTAGACATGAATCCTTCTGTCACAGAGTTGCATCAGTACGGACGGTCATTGCTGAACGCAGGAAAAAACAAGGAAGCCCTTGAGGTATTTAAGCTTAATCGCCAACGTCACCCAGAGGATAAATTTACCACGTTAGTGGGTATGGCACGCGGGTATGCAGCGATGGGGAATAAAAAGGATGCCATTAAAAACTGGGAGCTGGCATTGCAAAATGTTCCCGACAATCAAAAGGCTAACATTGAAACTTTTAAGAAAGAAATTGAAAAACTGAAACAATAAAGCATCCAACCTTTTGTTATCGAAGATTAAATCAGACCAAAAACTTTTTGCTGGATTTTAATTAATAATGGCTTTTTCATTCTTCATGTATGACCCAGGGAAAAATAAAAATCCCGCTCTTGGGCGGGATTTTTTAAGAAATTAAACTTCAAATGTTAAGCTACCACGAAACAGCGATTCAAAATCGCACCGTATTGAAGCCCATAATTGGCATAGCACCAGTTTCTGAGCTCCTGCACTTCATTAGCTACCAGCATTTTGATAGCTTTCCGCAACTCCTTTTCAAAGAGTCGGGCGTCAAAACTCACGCGAGTGAGTATTTTCTTGACATAATTGAGCATCTTCATTATTAAAAAAATTTGGTTCGAATTACAGCCGCCTGCCGCAATACAACGATGAAAGTAATAAAACTGTTTAACAACAAAAAAGAAGAATTCTATTTTTGTACCTGCAATCTATTGCACAACGACTTGCATTGAAATTTATGATAAAAAGGATATTTTTTTTGATCAGTGGCATGTTATTTTTTTGTGAAATCCACGCACAAGGGATTCAAATTGACCTGGGTCCTGACGAAATCGGGCAAAATCAAGCCTGGACGATTACTGTAACGGTCAATAATGACCGTTTAAAGAATTACGACAATTTTCCAGAAATAGAAGGCTTTCAAAAGAGAGGAACGTCATCTTCGTCGCAAACAAATATCATTAACGGACAGATGAGCTCTTCGCAAAGTATCATCATGACCTATGTGCCCGTACGACAAGGGGTAGTCACTGTTCCTTCATTTAAAATGAAAGTGAATGATCAACTCTTTTCAGTGAATGGAAAAAAAGTGAAAGTGGGACCTCCTGTGCAAGTGCAACAAAGCGATCCGTTCCGTAGTTTTTTTGATCGCGATCCAACTGATTTCTTTGGACGTAATTCACCAACAGAATTTGTGGATATTAAAGAGGACGCGTTGCTGGCGCTCACTACCAACAAAGATGAAGTTTATGTTGGCGAAGGCTTTACTGCTACACTTTCGTTTTTGATTGCTGATAACAACCGTGCACCGATGCAGTTTCACGATTTGGGGAGACAACTTTCAGAAATACTGAAAAAACTTCGACCAGCGAATTGTTGGGAAGAAAATTTTAATATCGAAAACATTGAAGGCGAACCGATTCAAGTGGGCGGCAAGCGTTACACCCAATATAAAATTTATCAGGCCACTTTTTTTCCTTTGAATTCTCAGCCAGTGATTTTTCCGAGCATTGATTTAGAGATGATCAAATTTAAGGTCGCCAAAAACCCTTCCTTCTTTGGACAGAACCGACAAGAAGACTTCAAAAAATTCTATTCCAAACCTAAGACCATAAAAGTTAAAGAACTGCCGCCTCATCCTTTGCGTGATGCAGTTGCCGTGGGCAAGTATAAATTAGATGAAAGAATCAATCGAACTCAATTGCAAACAGGACAGAGTGTTTCTTATGATTTTAATATTTATGGGGAGGGAAATATTTCATCTATTGCCAAACCCAACGTCGAAAAGAATACAGCCTTTGATTTTTATGAGCCCAACGTAAAACAAAACATCAATCGTGAGGCAGGACGTGTTAGCGGCACGAAATCGTTCAGCTATTTTATGATCCCCAAAGAACCAGGCACCTATAAATTGAGTGATTATTTTCAGTGGGTGTTCTTCAATCCGGAATCAAAAAAATACGACACGCTGAAATCACAGCAAGTAGTTACCGTGGCGGGTGAGAGCTATAAAAACCAAGCGATCGGGAGTAATGATCTTGGTTCGTTTTATGATCGAATCGATTCCACAGACAACACGTTGCGAACAATCTCCAACCATAGTTGGATGAAAATAACCCTAAACATTTTTATTGTTCTGGTTCTCGGAGCGACTGTGTTTTTCCTCTTTAAAAGCAAATGAGGTTTGGCCTTCCGTGATCAAGCTCTTATCTTCACGCCCGCATGGGAAATAGTTTCGGCAATTTATTTCGGATAACTACGTTTGGCGAATCGCATGGTGTTGCCATTGGCGTAATCATTGACGGTTGTCCGGCGGGACTTGAAATAGATGAAGCATTTATTCAATCTGAACTTGATCGTAGAAAACCAGGTCAATCAAAAATAACAACGCAACGTAAAGAAGACGATACATTTAAAACTCTATCAGGAGTTTTTGAAGGGAAATCAACAGGAGCACCCATTGCCATCGTAATCGAAAATCAAGATCAACGGAGCAAAGATTATAGCCACATCGCTGAAAGCTTCAGACCATCCCATGCCGACTACACGTATGAAATGAAATACGGCACTCGCGACTATCGCGGAGGTGGCAGAAGTTCAGCGCGTGAAACAGCGGCTCGTGTAGCCGCAGGTGCTGTCGCCAAGTTGCTTTTGAGAAAATCAGGAATTGAAATCAACGCCTTTGTTTCACAGGTAGGAGAGATCAAAGCACCGGATTACAAATCACTTGATTTAAGTAAGACAGAGGACAATATTGTTCGTTGTCCGGATTCTGTAACTGCAGAAAAAATGATTGCCTTAATCGACAAGATTAGATTGGAGCGCGATACGATTGGGGGAATTGTTACAGGGGTGATCAAAAATTCTCCTGTTGGTTTGGGCGAACCGGTATTTGATAAACTTCATGCAGCATTGGGTCATGCTATGTTGGGTATCAATGCGGTAAAGGGTTTTGAATACGGAAGTGGTTTTGAAGGCGTGAAGCAACTCGGCTCACAACACAACGATGAGTTTTATAACGACGGAAAAGGAATTCGCACGAAGACAAACCATTCGGGTGGAGTGCAAGGTGGCATCAGCAATGGCGAGGATATTTATTTCAATGTAGCCTTTAAGCCGGTGGCAACAATCATGCAAGATCAACAGAGCGTTGATAAAGCTGGCAATGAAGTTACCGTTTCAGGCAAAGGTCGTCACGATCCCTGTGTTGTACCTCGCGCTGTGCCGATCGTTGAAGCAATGGCAGCGTTGGTAATGGCTGATTTTTTGTTGCTGGCGAAAACGTCTAAGGCTTAATCAGCTAAGCAACAGAAATTACACCTCCCTTTTTCTCGGTCATTTTTCCAAAAGATTTCAACTCCAGTCCCAACGTTTTCGTGAAAGTCTCAAATTCATTTTTCTTTTCTGGATCAACAGAAACTAACAGCCCGCCGCTGGTTTGCGGGTCGGCAAGAATTGCTTTTTGCTCGTCTGAGATTGCACTGATTTTATGACCATAACTTTCCCAATTGCGTTGCGTACCTCCTGGCATTGATTTTTGCTGGATGTATTCTCGTAAGAAGTCAAACTTGGGAACATCTTTAAAATTTATTTCTGCAGAGAGGGTGCTGCCTTCACACATTTCAACCAAGTGACCAAGCAAACCGAACCCAGTTACATCGGTCATTGCATTGACGTAAGGTAATTTTCCGAATTGAGATCCTGGTTTATTCAGCGTGAGCATCGCATCAACAGCTTGTTGCAAATGTGCCTGACTTACAATCCCTTTTTTCTGCGCAGTGGTAATAATTCCAATACCCAGCTTTTTCGTCAGATAAAGCAATGACCCATCTTTTGCTGTGTCATTTCTCTTCAGGTTTTCCTTTTTCATTTTTCCAGAAACAGCAAGCCCAAATACTGGCTCAGGACAATCAATGCTGTGACCACCAGCAAGAGGTATTCCTGCATCAGCACATATTTTTCTACTGCCTTCCAAAACTTCTTTGGCAACCTCCGGAGCAATTTTATTGATGGGCCATCCAAGAATGGCAATTGCCATAAAAGGTTCGCCTCCCATCGCATACACATCGCTGATAGCGTTCACCGAAGCAATTGCTCCGAAGGTGAAGGGATCATCAACAATCGGCATAAAAAAATCGGTGGTACTGATAATGCACGTGCCATCACCTATATCAAAAACTGCGGCATCGTCTTTTGATTCGTTGCCGACAAGCAAAGAAGGAAATTTTTGTTTAGGCAGATTTGAGTGCAAAATTGTATCAAGCACTGCCGGAGATATCTTGCAGCCGCAACCGGCACCGTGCGAGTATTGAGTTAACTTAACTTCATTCATAAGTTACAAAATTACAAGCTGCAAGTTACAAGTATGCTTTGGACTTGAAACTTGAAATCTGTGTAACCTGATATAGCTAATAGTATTTCAATGTTAAACTTAAGGTCTGCCCACCTTTCCAATCAAAACTTGCTTTCTCGAAGTCTGGCGGTCCAAACATCCCCATCGCGTCATTAGAAAAACCAAAACCTTCCTTCGGAATACCGATCATGTTTTTGTCTAGCTCCCCGTTCACATTCGCATCATGATAGGCACTAAGTGCGTACTTCCCGGCAGGAATATTTTCAAAAACTAAGCGTACTTCGCCTTTACCTGCCTTTACCTTCTGAGCAGCAAAACGCTTCTTTAAAAAATCAGCTTCGTTCGAAAACAAGGCGACAGCAATGTTTCCAACAGAAGCATCTACGTTTTTAATTACTACCTCCATTGATTGAGACCAGCCTAATTGGGTCATCATCCCAAGGGCTATTAAAACAGTAAGCTTTTTCATAATATTTTTTTTACCAAAGGTTAATGCTGAGGTAATAGTTTGAAAATAAAACAGACCCAACTGCATTTTTGTAGAGATCAATTGTTGAAAGACGATTCTCAGCGGATCTCATGATCTAAATTTTCTATGATCACTTCACTTATCCCAAAATCTTTTGAGAATCCACTATTTCCATTGTCCCAACAGTTCATCCACCTGATTTCACATTTCAGTAACTCCTTTTTCTTTTCATGTGACCCGATGAGAACCTTTGTCGTGTAAATCGCCAAAAAAAACCATGACCAAATCAGCACTTACCTTATTTTTTGTGACACTTTCAGTTTGTCTTTCTGCCCAGATTAAAATCAAGGGAATAGTTAAAGACACTAAGGGTGAGCCATTGCCAGGAGTGAACGTCATGATCAAAAATTCTTATGATGGTAGTAGTTCAATCACAGACGGAACATTTTCAATTACCACAGAAGAGAAAGGAAAGCAAACCATCGTTGCCTCATATGTGGGCTATAAGACTTTTGAACAGCTAGTAGAGTTAGCTGGCAACGAAATTGATTTGACCATCAGCCTGAAAGAAGAGATTAATCAATTAGATGCTGTGGTGATTTCTGCCGGTTCATTCACGGCCGGAGACGAGAAGAGGAGAACAATTTTAAAAGCGGTTGACATTGCAACGACTGCAGGCGCTACAGCTGACATTGCCGGCGCTCTTAACACTTTGCCAGGAACGCAAAAGGTTGGTGAGACCGGGCGACTTTTTGTACGCGGTGGCACGGGCAACGAAACACGCACATTCATTGATGGTATGGTTGTGCTTAACGCTTACAATCCATCTGCGCCCAATACACCTTCACGGGGAAGGTTTCTTCCCTTTATGTTTAAAGGAACGAGCTTCAGCACAGGTGGCTACTCAGCAGAATATGGACAAGCACTTTCGTCAGCTCTTGTTTTAAATTCCAAAGACAAAGCGGAGATGAACCAAACTGATATTGGTATACTCTCGGTGGGTGCTGATGTGGCACACACTCAGGTATGGGATAAAGCTTCATGGACGGGTAAAGTTCAATACACGAATGTTAATCCATACATCGGGTTAGTTAAACAACGTGTCGATTGGAAAACTGCACCCATTTCACTTGAAGGGAGTACAGCTTACCGTCAAAAGGTAGGCAAGTCAGGAATACTGAAACTCTTTGGAAATTTTAATAACTCAACTTTTGCCATGTATAGCCATGCTATCCTTGACCCAACGATCAGCCTGCCTTATAGGTTAACCAACAACTATGGATATGGTAATGCCACCTACCAAACCTTGTTGAATGAAAAATGGAATATGCGCAGCGGACTCTCATACTCCTATAACAAGAACGATATAAAACTTGGCGACTCTCTTTTGAATGAAACCGAAAAAGGGATTCATGCGAAATCAGTGCTCGAACATTCTCTCTCGGATCAGGTGGAGATCCGACTCGGTGGAGAAATAATTGATCGAAATTATTCAGCATCTCGTTACGATACAATTTCAAAGCAATTTCAAAGCCGCAGCTTTCGCGAATCAATCTCATCTTTTTTTGGAGAAGCGGAAGCTTATGCGGATAAACACTTTGTTGCCAAAGCAGGCGGGCGATTTGAATACAATGCGTTGATTGGCCAAGCCAGTTTTGACCCACGACTTTCTATGGCTTATAAGCCTGCAAAGAAAGGACAATTGTCTTTTGCGTACGGATCATTCAGGCAGACACCGGAAAATCAATATGTGCGGATAAATACCCAACTAAGTCCAGAGCGATCTGAACACTTTATTCTCAGCTACCAGGTGATTTCTGAACGAAGAACTTTTCGGGTGGAAACGTACTACAAGAACTATTTCAGTCTCGTCAAGTTTGTAAATGGTAATCCTTATCAGCTTACCAATTCCGGAAACGGTTATGCCAAAGGAATAGAATTTTTCTGGCGTGATGCAAAGAGCATTAGAAACGTAGACTATTGGATTTCGTATTCTTATCTCGATACAAAGCGCGACTATTTAAACTATCCTTATGCGGTAGTCCCAACATTTGCATCGGCACATAATTTTTCCTTTGTCTACAAACATTTCATCACTCCGATCAAGTCGCAAGTCGGGTTTACGTACAGCTATACGAGCGGCCGGCCGTATTACAATCCAAACCTTTCGACAGAAAAATTCCAATCTGAGCAAACACCTTTTTATCAAGACATAAGCGCCAACATTAGTTATTTACCTAAGTCTTCGTTGATCGTTTATGTTTCGTGCACTAATCTATTGGGTCGGGACAATATTTTCGGATATCAATACAGCGCACAGCCAAACAGTTCAGGTGAATATGTAAGTCAGGCAGTGCGACAGCCAGCACCACGCTTTTTGTTTCTCGCCGTCTTCATTACTATCTCAAAAAATAAATCAGTGAATCAATTACCCAACCTATAGACTATCAAACAAAAAACTTTAACCCAGAAAAATCATGAAAACAATTATTTTATTTCTTGCAATGACAGCAACTGTAGTTGCAAAGGCGAATGATGCCAAGTACGTAGAGGCGATGTCGAAAAACATTGAAGCTGTTTACAAAGCTCAAACTATCGAAGAACTTCAAAATGCAGTCAATGCATTTGATCGTATCGCAAACGCCGAGAAAACAAAATGGGAACCGTTGTATTACAGTGCCTTTGGTTACGTGATGATGGCTGATCGTGAAAAGGACAACTTAAAAAAGGACAACTATCTTGATCTTGCTGCAACTTCCGTTGAAAAAGCCAAGAAAATTAATGAAAATGAATCGGAGATTATTGCTATGGAAGCCTTCATTCATTTGATTCGTCTAAATGTGGACCCAGCTTCACGTGGACAAAAATATTCTACTCTCGCCATGCTGTCTTTGGAAAAAGCACTGCAAGCGAATCCCGAAAACCCACGGGCATTGATGTTGCTTGCCCAGTTACAATTTGGAACGGCTAGGTTTTTTGGAGCACCGACCACACAGGCTTGTGGCACAGTGACCAAGGCACTCGAGAAATATGAAACTTATAAATCAGAAAACCCTATTGCACCAAGGTGGGGAAAAGAAACAACCGAGAAGCTTAAGCAAAACTGTCAATAATTTTTACAAAAAATGGCTGGCCGAAAGGCCAGTCTTTGTTTCATCCATTTTAGTTCCGTTCATTTGAATTAGAAAAAACCATTCAGTTGCTAAAGAAAATAAATCCCACAGTAAAGTTAATCGTGTTCCTGGTGTTCATAGGCTTTGCTATGACCTACTTTGTGTGTCCTAACTGCTCGAAATCCTTTCGTAATTATTTTTTTGTCGGAATTTTTTGCTCGACAACCTGGATAACATTGTGGATAGGGAATTCTCAAGTTGCAAATTCGTTGAGCCGATTTCTGTCATGGACTGAAAATCCGGGAAAAAGACTTTTATATGGCTTGCTGAGCACGTTCGGTTATACGATCGGTTCCGTTTATATTTTGACTGCAATTTTTAATTGGCTAACTGATTTTAATGTAGAGTTCACCAGAGACATGTTATACACTACTGTTCCTTTTACATTTGCCATCTCTGCTTTCATGCACGGAAAGGAGTTTCTTGAAAACTGGCGGAAAGCCGCCCTTGATGCGGAAACACTGAAAAAAGAAAGTGCTGTGGCGCGCTATGAATCGTTAAAAAGTCAGGTGAACCCTCATTTTCTTTTCAACAGTTTGAATGCATTGACCAACTTGGTGTATGAAGATCAAGACAAGGCTGCTAAGTTCATAAAGCAATTATCCGAGGTATATCGGTACGTACTGGACTCACGTGAAAAAGAAACCGTGTCCATTCAGGAAGAGCTTCGTTTTGTAAAATCGTATTTATTCTTACAGGAAATTCGTTTTGGAGATAACCTAAACGTAAGGTTGGACCTAGATAATGCATCGGGCAATGTGGCTCCGCTGGCGCTTCAGCTGTTGTTGGAGAATGCTATCAAACATAATATTGTTTCGCAGGAAAACCCCTTGTTTGTTGAGATGAAAGTAAGCGATGGATTTATTTGGGTTGAAAATAAACTGCAACGAAAATCTGTTCTTGGCGAAAGCTCTCCGGGCATGGGCTTGAACAATATCCGAAGCCGTTATGCATTTCTGAGCAACAGAGAAGTGGTTGTTAATGAAAGTGGAGAAAAATTTTCTGTTGGCCTTCCAGTAATTGAGATAGAAGAAGCATGAACATTCTTATCATTGAAGATGAACCGCAGGCCGCTCAGCGTGTAGAGAAACTTGTTGAAGTAATTGTGCCCGAGGCAAAAATTGTTGCCATCCTTGATTCGGTGAAAGGCTCGGTGCATTGGTTGACTACAAATCCTTCGCCCGATTTGGTGATCATGGACATTCAATTGGCTGATGGCATCAGTTTTCAAATTTTTGAACAATGCCAGGTTAAGTCGCCCGTAATTTTTACTACTGCTTACGATGAGTATGCCCTCAAGGCGTTTAAAGTCAACAGCATTGATTACATTCTAAAGCCCGTGGATGCCGATGAGTTAAAGGTGGCAATACAAAAATATAGGTCATTAAATGCCGCCCCTGAAAAAATGCTGGAGAGTATCGGTTTTGCTGTGCAAATGCTGACAAAGAAATTTAAAGAGCGGTTTGTAATTAAAGTCGGTGAGCACCTGAAGTCCATTGAAGCAAATGATATTTTATTTTTCTTTAGCCTCGAGAAGACCACATTTGCTCAAACAGCCGATGGAAGAAAGCATATTCTCGATTTTACGATCGATCAATTGGAAGGATTATTAGACACATCCAAATTCTTTCGCATCAACAGAAAATACATGGTGAATGTGAAATCCATTCAGGATATGATCAGCCATTCCAATTCCCGACTTAAGTTAGTTTTAAAAACCTGTGAAGACGCTGATGTGATTGTGGCTCGCGAGCGAGTACAGGAATTTAAAGATTGGTTGGATCATTGAGACACAGACTTTACTTCGTAGATCAACCTTGAAGCAAAACTAGTGGCGTTTTTTCCGTCCCAGGGAGCAGTAGCTTTCACTCTCGTTTTCCTTTTTTCAACGCTGTTGAGATAAGCTTTGTCATAATAGGCCAACAAAATATCAATTGTCGAAGCCATATCCCCTTGCAACAATTTCTCTTTAGCCGCCTTGTAATGTTGCCCGCCTAATTTTGTTACCACTTTACCCATGATCGTCAAGAACTCATCACGGTCGGCAGGGCCATATTCACTCACTAATCGTTGAACCCGGACTTCCTTATCGACATCCATTCTAACAATCGGACTTTGGCCCATGGTTTTCCAGAAATCGTTAGGTAAAAATATTTTCCCGATGGCAATGGATTCGTCTTCTACCCAAATGCGCTTGTTTTGATCCAATTTTAAAATTTCTTCGAACAGTTCATTTTGAAATTGCTCAGTGGTAGGCTGGGCTGGCATCAATAGTCCGCCAAATGCAGAGCCTTTGTGATTAGCTAGTTTCTCCAAATCGAGAATTTGTTCTCCTTGTTCTTTCAATGCCCGAAGGACTTCGCTCTTGCCGCTTCCTGTGCAACCGGTTAGTAGAGTAATTTGCAAAGGTTTTTTAAAAGCCTCCAAGGCAAATTGGCGATAAGCTTTGTATCCGCCTGTTAATGGCTTTGATTTTATTCCGGCCATGCCGATGAACTGGCAGAAATTATTTGAGCGCATTCCACCGCGCCAGCAATGAACAAGAAGTTCTTTACCCGCAGAGATTTTTGTTGCTTCGTTTACAATTCCTTCAAGCCTTGGTCCTACTAAACGGAATCCGGTTTTAATAGCTTCTGCTTGTCCTATTTGTTTGTAGTCGGTTCCTACTGCAATTCGTTCTTCATTGTTGAGCAGGGGAATATTAATGGCTCCGCGAATATGACCCTCTTGAAACTCCAATGGAGATCGTACATCCACAACCGGAAGATTGTTTCGAAGGGATAGAAATTCTGGAAGAGAAATCACGACACGAATTTCTCAAATAAACTGAAGAAGGCTGAAATTATTTTTTTGTTGATTTCTGTCTCACCGCTTCATAAATGGCTATACCGGCCGCAACCGAAACATTGAGCGAACCGATTTGCCCTTTCATTGGAATTTTAGCAAGATGGTCTGCTGCCTTGAGTATTTCTGGTGAGATGCCATCCTCTTCTGAGCCCACAATAATTGCTAACGGACTATTCAACTCCATTTCATATAAAGTCTTGTCTGCTTTCTCAGTGCACGCTACAATTTGAATACCATTGTCTTTTAGCAAGCGAAAAGCTTTAGTCATGTCTTTCACACGGCAAACAGGCAAGTGATTAAGTGCACCCGCGCTAGTTTTCATAGCGTCTGCGGAAATAGGAGCATTGCCTTTTTCACCGATGATGATGCCATCCAACCCAGCGCACTCTACCGTACGTGCAATGGCACCGAAGTTGCGCACATCAGTGATCCGATCGAGAATTAAGAAGAAAGGCTCACGACCCTGTTCATAACAGCGGTCTATAATATTTTCAAGTGGAGCATATTGAACGATCGACAAAAGGCAAATTACTCCCTGATGATTTTTGGAAGAAATGCTATTGAGCTTTTGCTGTGGAATGAATGAGAAAGGGACTTTACTCGCTTGCGCTGTGTTGATCAGCTCCCGAATCAAATCGTTATTTAATCCTGATTGAATATAAATTTTCTCTATCTCACGCCCTGCCTTGATGGCTTCCATCACAGCGCGAATACCAAATACCATTTCTTTTTTCTCCATTATTGAAATCGGCCTTTTCGCCAAAGATCCACAACACTAAACCATATATCCGTAAATCGTTTGTCGCGTAGCAAAACATAATTTTCAGGATCGTAAACGCTGCCGCTTTTGACGAAAGTAAACTTTGTATTGTTCATGTTTTTATAGGTCCAGATTTCGTTGCCAGTATTTTTGCTCACGTCATCAGGAAGACCAAAAATTAAATACAACATGCCGCGATCGGTTTTCCAACCTTCCTTGTACGAGGAGAAATAAATATTGGCCAACTCAATGTTGTGGAAAAAGTTTTTCATGAATGACTTAGCCCGGTCTTTATCACCAGTGATGTTAAGAATGGTTTTATCAAATTTAGCCTTCTCGCCTTTCACATTGTTGAGTTCTGCAAATTCCTCAGGTGTAGTTACAAGAATGAGTGGGGGAACAAGCTCATCAATCTTAGTGAACTTAGGAAAGTTTTCTTTTACAACCCGATAAGAAAATCCGCGGGCAGTTGCAGTGTCTTCCTGAAAAAGATAAAGACCTTCTTTCTTTGGTAAGAATTTGTCACCACTCTCAACATGAAAAACGGAGTCATGAAAAAAGAATCGTTCGGTTCGTCCCTCTTTCTCTGCAAATGGAGGCAAGGCTGGAGGAAATACAGTGTTGTAATAGGAAACAATCAGTGGCTTGCCATCGGCACTCCGAGCTGTGTATTCTTTGTTTTTGCTCAAATGGTTTTGTGTGATCACACCATCACTTGTTTCAATCCAACCATCCACCGGGTAGATGGATTCGATTTGTTTAAAGTAAGTCCATTTGCTGCTTCCGCTCGAGACATGCCCCAGAAGTAGCCAGGGTTTCTCAGGAATATCTAACAAAATAAATCCACGCTTTTCTTTTCCATTGACTGAAAGCACGGAGTCTTTTTCCTTAATGGCAACTCCATCGCGGTCTACATATGAATTTCTTGCCTCCCAGGTGATGGAATATTTTTCAGGGCTTCCATTGCGGGCAACCAGGGTGTAGCGGATCATAATTTTATTGGCCGCCCTGACTGGACGGATTTGCAACTCTACTTCGTTTACAGGATTATACCAGTAATTAAAATTAGTTGCCGCGACGGATTGACTTACCGCGAATTTTGAAATTCCCAAAAGGATGAAAAGAATAAAGGTTGATTTCATGTGTTAAAAAATTATTTTTAATGGACACATGGAATGCCCTGCCAATTATCGTTTGCTTGAGTAGGCTTAGTGGATGGGCATTTCATATTTCTGGCAGTTCACTCTTATTTCAAACGTTAAATCTAGTGATTTGAGTTATTTTTGCCCCACAAATTTTTTCACATGGCAGTTTACACCACCGAGATCGCCTCCGAAACCATCACTTCCGATAACCCCATCCACCAACGGCTGCTCAAAGCGTATGTTGTTGCTGCCGATAAAGTTCATGGCAATTTATTGGAGGTAGGTTGTGGCGAAGGCCGGGGAGTAACATGGTTAATGCCAAAAGTTGAAAAGTTTTCAGCTATTGATAAGATTGCTGAAGTAGTGGAGGGTTTAAAAAAGAAATTTCCACAAGGAAATTTTATCAGTGGAAATATTCCGCCTTTGCCTTATAATGACAATACGTTTGATTTTGTGGTGAGCTTTCAGGTAATAGAACACATTAAAGATGATAATTTTTATTTGAAAGAAATCAGTCGTGTTTTAAAACCAAACGGCGCTGCCTTGATTACGACACCTAATCGACCAATGTCACTTTCGCGCAACCCGTGGCATGAAAGAGAGTATACTGCGGAAGCGTTAACCTCTTTGGCAAAAAAATCTTTTAGTCAGGTGGAGATGAAAGGAATTGCAGGGAACGAAAAAGTGATGCAGTACTATGAGCGCAACAAAGAATCGGTAGATAAGATGATGCGCTGGGATATTTTTGATTTACAACACAAACTTCCGGCATCGATCTTAAGAATGCCCTATGAAATGCTCAATCGGCTCAACCGTAACAAGCTTAAACAAGCAGCTGATGACTTGGTAGCCAGCATTCGCCATGAAGATTATATTTTGTCCAATGAACCAACGCAGGCACTCGATCTTTTTTTGATCGCGAGAAAATAATTTAAGCCATACTCATTTTTAAGGTCTCTCTTTCTCCTAACGATTAAGATTATTGAGCC
>Ga0307509_10005366_pt1 | contig 17873 bp, 24 predicted proteins | sample 10_EM_MG_FD_202245 | JGI IMG/M metagenome (GOLD analysis project Ga0307509, IMG submission 202245) | Populus trichocarpa ectomycorrhiza microbial communities from riparian zone in the Pacific Northwest, United States - 10_EM | ecosystem: Host-associated > Plants > Roots > Unclassified | place...
TCTGACTCAGAGACAGTGGCGGAGCTGAAATCAAATCAAATAAACCAAATATAAATCAACTAAACATAGGAGATCCTGCACTGCCCGCTCCTGTGTACCGTTACCGGAACATGTACACATGTTACAATACCTCACTGTTTGCCCGACCGGATTGAGCTTGCGCTGTAAAATGAGTTTCGTAGGGATTGCTTTCTTCGCTTCTGGTATCTCATGAACGAACGTCAACACCTCATCCTTCTCCAACGATACACACTCAGAGTCGATAGCCTCCTGCCATTCGCACGCTTCATCGGACTCCATAGCTGACTTATACGTATTCGGATCTGCCTCCACCATGTAGACAGCCAACGCCATCGCTTCACTAGTACCTGTGTTTGATGTTCCGGACCCACTCTGGGAATGTGTGCTTCCCATTCCCTCTGTAGTAGGGAGTTTCCCTTTTTGCGATTCCTAGTAGGAGCTATCCGTGTCTGCTCCGAGCCCCCTGAGCATTCCTGGAGTGTCCGATTTCCTCCACTACTTTCTCGTGGTCACAAGCGGCATCTCTTCCCAGTCCGCATCATCATCATTATCACCACCACGATCACCATTGGAGGATTGTCCCGCCGATGACGACTCGACTCGTGGTTTGCGTAGGTTAAAGGGTGCCAGTACCTCCTCGGCGTCTCCCCAGTCAGATACTTGTTCTTGCTCCTCTTCCCTCACTCTCCTCTCAGGTGCCTTCTCCCCTGGTGCGTCCTCCACGTCAAACTCGTCACCCCAAGCCAGCTAGCTGTTCCTCCCATGGCTGAATCGCCGGCGCGTAGTAGCGTCTCGATTCTTGACCCACCGTATCGCTGGTATTGTAGTACGACGTAGACTCCTCGAAGATAACATTGTGGGAAATCACAAAGTGTTTTCCAATCGGATCGTACAGGCGATATTGCGTGATAGTATCAGTATACCCAATGAAGATGCATTTCCGTGCCGCTTTGTCCATCTTCTTTCTTGTCTCTCTCGGAACCTGTTCATAGGCTACACAACCGGATCCCCGAAGATGCTCGTAGATGGGTTTCCTTCCTTGCCAAAGCTCGTACGGTGTAAAACCTGTCTGAATCGCGCGTGTAGGAAGCCGATTGCGGACATATATCGCTGTCATCGCCACCTCAGCCCAGTATTGCTTAGGGGCACTGACTGCATGTAAAAGCGCACGCGTAGTTCCAATGATCGTACGGTTCGCTCTTTCACTCACCCCATTGGATTGAGGCGTATATGGCATTGTTCTTTGAATCTCTATTCCTTCTTGTTGTAAGAAATGACAAAATTCATTTGACGTATATTCCCCTCCCCCATCTGTGCGGAGTTTCCTAATAACCTTTCCTTGTTGTTTCTCTACCAAGGCTTTATATTCCTTAAAGCGAGCAAATGCCTCCGATTTGCGCTTTAGTAGATAACCCACCTTGTACCTGGTAAAGTCATCCGTAAACATGAGGAGATAGAGAGCTCCCCCAAGTGATTTCGGATCGATCGGTCCGGCTATATCACTGTGGACAATCTCGAGAGGTTGCGTCGCTCTCGACGATGGTAAAACTGACGGGAACGGCCTCCTTGCCATTTTTCCATACACACAACCCGCGCAAACACAACGTGGGACCTTCCGTATACTGGGAATATCGTTATCCTCCAGCGACAGCCTACGCACAGCTTCTGCTCCTAAGTGCGCTAGCCTGAAATGCCACCGCGCGGCCTCCTTGGCTGCTCCTTCGCCAGTGTCCAGAGCAAACACATTATTAACTCCAAGGTGTCCCAATACTTCACCCCTCATAGGTCTCAGTACATAGAGCCCGTTCGCTTCTGCTACTCCAACCAAAGAGCCGTTACTATATCTCATAGTAGCTCCCCCACTTGGTGGAAACTCGACGAAAATACCCGAGCGTCGTAGTTGAGAAACCGAAAGTAGACTGTTCTCGCCGCAAGCTGGAACGTGTAACACGTCTTTCAAGAGTAACTCCATCTTGCATTGCTTTCCATCATCCCATACCAAGAGAGTGACATCGCCTCGACCGAGCGCATTGATCTCTGCATTTTTGGCAACACGAATCCTGTGTTCGCCGTTGGGAATTCCTTCGTAGGTGGTAAAACAGTCGCGCAAACCCGTAACGTGGGTACTACAGCCACTATCCAAAAGCCATTGATGTCGGCTCGTAGGTGCACCGGTCGAACTGAAAGCGGTAAAAAGAGAGTTCTTTGGTTGATCCGTCGAAGCCACCTGAGCTGCTGTCGTGACTTTCTCCGTACGAACCCCTTTTGCTGTGTCTGATTTGAGTTTCCGACATTCACTGCGCCGGTGACCCTTCTTCTGACAGTAGTAACAAACAATCGACTGTCCATAGCTCGCTTGTCCATTCCCTCTCATCGTCTGACTACTAGATGCTCCCCCAGACCCCGACGCTGAAGAGCCATAGCCATATCCTTTTCCCCTTACCGCCCGAACGGCATCGTTACCAGTAGACCCCCCTTTGTCGCGATTCATAGTAGATTCTCTTGCTTTGATAGCCGCGATCAAATCCTCCGGTTGGTCTGGTTTAAGAATCGTGGCTTGAAGATCACGCCACTCGCGCCATGACGACGGTAGACCGTTTAACAGGTAAAAGGTTTTCTCGCGAGGTTTGATCTCTTCCTCTGCCTCGCGCAAACATTCTATAATTCGTTCGATCTCGTGGACATATTCTGCTGCCGTCCGATATGCGTCAAAGGTGCAGTCAAACAGAGATCTCCGAAAATAGTAGAGTTCAAGCCCAAGAGCTTTGCGATAGCCTTCTTCAAGCTTCTTCCATAGGGATTCTGGATCCTCATCGTAGGCAGCCGACGTATATTGGGCACAAATCCGTGGCTCCATAGCGTTCCGAATCTTTGCTGTAATCCGAAAACACTTCCGCAAATGCTTGTTGTAGGCGGCCTGCACTGCCGCATCCGTGCTACCCTTATCAGGTGACTTTTCACGACCCGATACGATCCACCAGAAGTCCAATTCTTTCAATTGATCTGACATTCTCTGCCTTCAAGGCCCGAAATTATTATCTCCCAAGAGAGGAAACACCACACGGCTCGACTGCGTAGACTCGTAAAGTTCAGTCATCGTACGAATGAGATGAGTTGAACTAGAGAGAGAGAGAGAGAGAGAGAGAGCAAACAAACGGTGAGAAAAACGATTCGAAAAAGCACACGGCGTAGATAGCCGCCTATCGAATGGAGGATTTTTCTCCTTGGCTTAAGCTGCGTGGAACGCAAAGGCTCATAACCTGTTGGATGGGTGGACGTGGTGGATGTGAGAGAACTTGTTCTATTCTCAGATGCGCGCCGCTGCTAACTAAATAGGACTAACAAACATGTGTGCGGAACTAGTGGTTTACCCTCAACGCCGTCCTATCTTCTCCACAACACTACTAGGGTGGTTGCCCGTACCCTACTACACTCAACAGATGGTATTGTACTTGACAAGCCAGGGAAGCAGTCCAATGACTCGCCCTCCTCCTTCCCCCTCATCCTGCTGCTGCAGACTTTCTCAAAAATCCTAGAGAGGATCATGAACTTAAGACTCTCGTGTGTGGCCCGCGTTGCAGGCCTCCTCAACTCCCACCAATGCGGCTCCCTGGCGGGCCTTTCGGCCTCGGACGCGACCACCACCCTGACTCACGAGGTGAGGACTCTCCAGATGGCCGGTAGGAAAGGGTCAACGCTTTTCCTCGACATCAAGGGAGGGTTCGACAGCGTAAACCCCTCAACCCTTTGCAGCATGCTCAAAGCGAAGGCTGTAAACCCATATCTAGTCTCCTGGACCAGGTCCTTCCTAACGGGGAGGACGTGCCGACTCTGCTACCAGGGGTCGCCGAAGGTATACGCCCCGGTCGCCGTGGGCACTCCACAGGGCTCCCCGGTCTCCCCACTGTTGTTTGTTATTTATGTTTCCTGACTCCACCTCGAGATCCCCCAGGGCCTCCCGCTTTCCTATGTCGACGACTTCTGTCTGACGGTTTCCTCTACGTCCTATCGGCGTAATATCCAATTCCTGCAGAGGCGGTACGCGATGCGGAAGGCCAAGGGGGCCATGCTGGGCGTGGGTTTCTCCATCCCGAAAACAGAACTCATCCACTGGAGAACGGTTAGGGACAGGGGCCCTGTCTCCCGCTCCCCGATACATCTAGACAGTTCAATCTTTTCCCCCAAGGACGAGGTCCGATGGCTGGGGTACTGGTTTACACCCTCAATTTCGACCACCCCTCACTTCACCAAGAGATTGGCCAAGGCCCAAGCGGCGTTTGTGGCCGTGAAACGGCTCTCCCCCCCAGGAATGGGCCTGCCCCCGTTTTTGTGCCATCGGTTGGCATCTTCGCTTCTGTTTCCTATCCTGAGTTATGCAGTGGACACCTTCGAGCCCACTGTTCATATGACAAGAAAACTCTCTGCCTTCTGGCACAAGGTCCAGCAATGGACCACGAACTGCTTTACGTGCACCCCTACCGACATCCTGGCTGTGGAAGCCTGCCTCCCTCCGCTTGACCTTCTGCTCGCGTACAAACGCCGGCTGGCTCACCTGAGGGTAATGTGCTCCCCCCCGGAGATCAACCCCGCCGCTGCCAGACTCCCGCCCTCCCTACAGATGCCATCGCTACACCGTCACACCCCCGACCACGGAATCCTTTGCCGCGGAAACCCTGGTGCCCGCCTCCCCCTCCCCTGGTGCCAACCGAGGCCCCCTGCCAAAAACAGGACTCACCTCCCATTTAGACGCCCTCCCCCACTCGATGCTCTTCCTTCTTGGCCCTGACGGCCACGCGCCCCTTCCGGTCACCTCCCAGCACCAACTGCGGGAATCGTACCCCAACCCCCCCCAGGCCGTTCATACCCGCAGCTTAAGCTCCTCTGCAAGAAACTCCTCCTGGAAGAATGGGGGGAAGGAGCGCCGGGTCCGGCAAGATATGCCTACCGGCCCTCGCTGATGCCCCATCCATTTATGGGCCTCTCCAAGTTTGACGCGGGTTGCCTTCACCAGATGAGGTCTAGGAAGAGTTACCTCCGTGCCCACCCGTCCTGGGACGATGACGGCCCAACCACCTGCCCCCGTTGCAACGAGGCCCGCGAGTGCTTCGCGCACGCCATCCCCCATTGCTCGGCAAGGGAACCTGCCAGGGACCGCCACCTTCAGGGGGTCACTGAATTAGACCCTGACGCCCCCGTCTGGTCCTCGGCAGCCCACTTGGGCGCCCTCACCCCATTCATTAGGTCTACAGCCACAGCCTTCCCGCCGGGCATGTTTTCTCGTCCGTCCTCCTCCGCTGGCTCATTTTCTTCCCGCTCGTCTAATCTGGTTTCCTTTGGGTACTTTATGTCGTCTCAGGAAAGCTAGGTTTACGTATTATTCTGTTGTTTTTTCATGCTGTCCGCTGGTCAGGAAAGGGTTTTTCTTACCGTACTTGGTTGAATTTCGCGGCCGTATGTGGGCCTGGGACAGTTACGGACCCCAGTTGAAGAGTTGTGTTCCGGATATTACCTTTGTTTGTTTGTTTTGGATTTTGTGTTTTATTTCCGCCATAGCTAGCGCTCCATGCGATTTCTTGTACCTTAACAACGAAGATATCATATAAAAAAAAAGAAAAAAGAAAAAAGACCCCTCCCTGGCTCTTGCCTCCCCACCTACGAGACATCCACCTTCGTTTTGACCCTGCGTCCCCACGTCCGGCGTCTTCAGATATAGGAACATCAAACACCGACCAAGTGGGTATCAATCGACCCCCGTTTTTTTTGCCCTGGATATCAGATTCAAGGATCGCCGACGGACCAATGGCGCCTCCGGGAATAGCGAGACCTCAGTTGCGGAAGGGAAAGTATGCAAAACACCTCTCCTCCTAGTATATTAGTAACAAATGTTAAGACCCCTCTGGCCCTTAGACGTCCCGCCGTGCTGCCACAGTCACAAGAAATTCAGAGCGGTATACGAAGAAGGACTCTGACACGTGCGGCGGCCCGTCGCCCCACCGAAGAGGGAGCGTAAGCAATCATGAAAAGCTCTTTCTATGGAATCATAGGATATCCAACTCACAAACCTCCTAGAATGAACAGAGAACCGGAGCCTGAGGAGCGCGTACACTTCCAACCGGCCGTGGGAGATTCAGTGTATATCAAGCCAAACGAAACTTCCCAGTAATAAGATTCTGGCGTGCTGACAATCTCACTCAAACAAGGACCGTATATGGCGACATTGCGTATGCGCAATCGTGGTGTGGATTCCAACATCCAGGTGGCCCATCCTCTGTCTATGCAACATGGCGTGAGCAAATCAGGGCCTATATCGTAGCTCGCCCCCTGGACCCTGGTCGCCTAACAGAATTGCAAGTGGATTCAATTATATCGTTTGCTCGCGGCCTTTCGCAAGTCAAGGAGCGTATTGCGTTGATCAAACACCATCACCACGCAGACGACGTTTGGAAACTCATTCGGCATCTGAAGATCCTAGTCAAAGATTGAGCCAAGAAATTGCAGACATCCAACGAGGGTCAGAGGGCTGAGCGGGATGGTCGTGGCGACGTTGCGGAACCTCCGAGTAAGTGTTATCCATCTTTATTCCCGTAGCCCCGCACTAACAGGTGTTGCTAGTGTCTCATTCCGATTGGGATTCCCGTATTCCCCGTGGGCTGTGAGAATCCATATCGTTCGTCGAACGGGAGCGCCGGCTGCCCAGCATCCATTCCTCGGCCATCCCTGGTGTGTTAGAGACTCGGATAGGGGATTCGCCTGGGGTGTCCTGACTGCACCGAGCATCGCGGATCTGCTCCGTTTGGTAAGAGCGCAAGACATCGAAGAGGAAATCAAATGTCCCCGGTATCTGAGCGGCGCGACGGGTGAGGGCACTACCAGACTACGTCAGGACCCCGAAGAACCTCTCCCACTACGCCAGCTCATATTCCTGAATAGAGATGACGACCTTCGTGCGTGGTTCCTCGCAAACAATCGCCACGATCCACTGGACCTCAGGGTTCTTGAGTCACGTCCGGAAGATCGAGAGGACACGGATGAGAGCCCAGAGCCTCCCGATGGGAGGCACCCCTTTTTTGACCGCGAGGTCTGGGATGACTCGGCAGGTGCAGAATATGCGATGCGGGAGATGCAAGAGGAGGAGGAGTGGATTGACGAGGATAAATGGCTACAGGCCGAGCCGGAGGGAGCAACTCGTGCGCCTTCAGGTGCTGGCGTTATCATTGTGGACGACGGTGACATAAGTATCGAAACAGAACCGGCACACTGGTCAAGACATGATAGTTAATTGCCGATGTAGGACCAGTCACCTGGAGTCCAGGGCCCCGCAAGACGCCGGAGGAACATTCCATCGCAAATGGAGAAGCCGGCGAGATCTAATCGATTTGCGCGGGTGTCAGGGGTGGAAGCCTCTGGTACATCTGGGCCTTCCGAGTCTGAGATGCTCCAAAAACTCGGCGAATTTGCGCAGGTGAACCCCTGGGCAACCGAATTCATGGCAAATCCCAGGCTCTTAGCTGTGAGACCTCAAGGGCACGATGGCGTTGAGGACACACCACCTGCCGGACCTATGAATGGCGACCAACATCGGGTCTCACCTCCGGCTACTCCGGTCGCCAACCTCGATGTCTCTACTCCTGAGAGATCGATTCCTGATCCCTCTCCCTCTCAACTGCCGCCATCCACCACCAATGTGGCCACGACTCTGCCACCAGCGTCCGTGACTCCCCAGGCACGCGGATCTTCAACTCTGAGTCCTGAGCGCGCCCAAGAAAACCCCCCATCCGGCCCCGAAAGACGCCGTTCTGGAAGACGTCGCCCGGGTGCAAAATAATTTGCGATTTCCTAGATTCGAGTTTAACTCTTTTTTCATTTTTATCCCAAATACCCAAATACCTTACTCTATACTAGATCTAGTTTTCTTTTTGGAGTCCTGCATTTTCTGATTGGGAATTGTAGCTAGTATGTGTTAGGACTCGAGCAATGATACAATTGCGCGCCCTTGCTTCAGCTTCTCTCATCCTTACATCCCCTTATGCTAACGTCTGATAGCTTTTTCCGGATTGGGCATGCCTCGCATTCTCTGTCCATTACTAGGCTGGCGTTCGCCAACCGAACTAGGGGATGCATTACGTGAAAACTGAAATGGTGTTGATTCACAGGATGATTCGACGTGTGGAGATGAGGTTTGATATATCTAATCCTCTTAGAGCGTGGCAGGTGTCTTGCTAGAATTAGTGTCGCTAATCGATACTCCTTGTGGCTCGTTTTGGCTTAGGTTCCTGCGACACTAGCGACGCCTCCTACATTAGCGACACCTTGTATTCGGTCCAACCTTTTCATACCAGAGTCCAGACGAACATCATACCTGAGCTCGTCCAGAGTTCGAACTTAATGTTGAACAAGTAGAAAACCCCTTTTTGCAGTTGAATAGATTCTTTCAATACCGAGTGATAGGACGTGATCCCCCCCCCCCTCACAAGACATAGCGTATATGACCTGACACGTTCCATTGAACAACAATCAACACCTAGTTTTCACAACACGCGGGATACATTACAATTTTCTACATCCTAATTCCTATCCTCTCCGAACAAACCTTCATCAATCGTGCAGTATTACACGATGTCTACAGAACCTCAAGGCAATTCACTCAGCCAGCCGGCTCCACGAGTAGGCAATATGTACGGAGGTAGATGCAACGCCGTAGCTGTGGATAGGGCATCCGGATCAGGAACACGGCGGACCGAACCGGGCAGCTCCCATAGTACACGAACACTGGCGGCTGAATCAGGCCGCTCGCACGGTACACAGTCGTCAGGTCGGAGTTCTTCCCCCCCCACAAATCATAAGACGTCTTCCATCACGACCTACGAGGCGCCCTAGAAGGAGTACATTACAGACAACAGCGTATACTGAACATTTGGGGGAGACTGACGCACCACCACAAATTGAGACAGTTCGTCTTGGCGATGATAGCAGCGATGAGTACCAGAACTCGCGCAGATCTGATCAAACGGAATCAGACACAGAACCAGACGCAGAAGACAATGATATTCCAGATGACAATACTGCACCAGGGACTCGTTTGCGTTCACGAACTGCGGAAAGACGACAAGCAAAGAGCCGGGTTTCGACTGTGCGAGATTCCACAACCCCCGGATCGCAGGGGCGAGCACCAGTCAGGCGCACCCCAGCTGCTCCACGACGTATAATCCAAGGTACTGCGTACACTCCACCGACGTTCACATCTTCCAGTGTACCACCGTTTTCATCGCCGCTGGCCACCCACAGTGCCACTACGTCTGCAGTCAGAAGCTCGAGTCCTCCCGCTGATCTGAGTACGCCACGACATGAGCACATCTTGCCAGGTACTAAATCACGGCGAACTATAGCCATTGGAGCTGAGGCAGACGTAATAACGCGGGCCAAGACTCTCATTCTCCGGTACACCCTGTTTGTTAATCCTATTCCAGCACCTGCTACTTTGATGTCTGAGGTCTACCAATCTTGGCTGAAGGCTCTCGATGACATATACGACGCAGGAAATATTGAAGCATCGGATGCAAGCTTAAAATTGGTAAGTCGACGATGATACTTAAACATTACGCACGCCGCCGGGGGGGCTTACTAAATGTGACAGATACGGGCGAGACACTCTGCAGTAAGATCCCAGTTTGTTTTCTACGTAAAGGATGGAATTGGAAATTTGTACGATCTCCCAGAAGACCCGACGGCGATTGCGCGTAGAGTGGACTACCTGCTTGAGAGGGATAGATTTATGTGCTCCCCCAGGGGGTATGAGGTAAGTGTCTGCTAGGCAGTGAGCCCGGCCACAACTAATATGTATGAACATGACCCAGCAAATAACGAATCGATTCCTTGCGCCCTAGATCCCCGAGGCAATATGGGGAAAGTACTCCAAGGGCAAGACAATGTTTGGGATTTCCGAACCTGATTTTCTTGGTCGTATCAATGGCATCATGGTTTGCTTAACCTGTGCCATACTGTGCCATACTCTGCGAGCATGGCAAACGGAGGTGCATCTTGAAACATGCGACTTCAAGCCGGAGGCCGTAGCGGGTGAGCCTGACCCCGAACCCGGTGTCCTCTCGTTCCGGCTCAGGTGCTAACATGACGTGGAGCTCGGAAGCTCGTTTTGGCCGCCAGCGCCAGACATGGGCCTCTTGCCCAGACTGGGTACAGACTATGATTCTCAAGAACATTCGCGAGACCATCAAAGCCAAGATGCAACAGGAGCATAACGTCCGGGAAGATCAGGGTGAAGGGTTTACTGACGATTGGGCTGCAGTCGCTGCAGAGGTAGAGAGTCAGATTTCGAGTCGGGCCCCCACACGCGCAACTCCATGAATTCAGAGTCAAACTCCCGGCAACCTGGGAATCGGGGCCCTGGCGGCCCCCCGGGGTAACCAATTCAATTCACAAGAAACTGTCCCGGCTTTGGATTTCAGCCAGACAGCCCAACTCGCCCCCACACGCTCGACTCCACGGATTCAGAGTCAAACTCCCAGTAACCTGGGAATCGGGGCCCTGGCCGCCCCCCCGGGTTACCAATTCGATTCACAAGAAACCGTCTCCTGTTTCGATTGCAGCCAGACAGCAACGCGACTCTTGACCTTTGTCGATTCCGATCCACAGACCCCGGACGGCTTACAGGAGGTGGCCATGGGGCTAACTTTGGACAATACCCTGACTCCTACTACTTTGCGACAACTCGCCCTCAGCATTGAAGATCTAGAGTCGCAAGAGGAGGCTGCTGTGCATAGCGAGCCGTCGGATATGGAGCAGGGGCAAGGTGGGACTAATGATGCATGCAGTTAGGAGATTGAGAAAGTGTAGCATAGCTGTAATAAATATTTGGACGTGGTCGTCGCTGTCACATGTGGGAAGGGTACCCGGAGGAGCTCAGTATTAATATGGGGACATCAAGCAAAATCAAGGATTCAGAGTAGAATTAGTGACACGCGATCAGGATACGGTAAAACTCATAGTGACAGCGTTAAGAAAAGCCTCTAGGTGTAGGACCAGGATAGCATTAGACTTAGTTCACGATACGTCAGAGATCACAAGGCGACGTCTGATAGAGTCACGATTGGATCAGGACGCGGCATGTGTAGGGGGTAAGATCAGAAAGAACAGACCAGACGTCAGGAAGGGAGAGATCAGGATCGTGGGATCCGGACGAGGGAGGCAGGAGCAGAAACAATTGGGACGAGAGGTGGCAAGATCCACGAAGCCCTGACGTTTGGTGAGAAGGAACGGGCATCTGTGCGTGAGAGTCTTAGATCAGATGTCGTCAGGGCGGGAGAGTCGTAGATCAGGCGTCGTCAGGGCAGGAGAGTCGTAGATCAGGTCATGTCAGGACGGAAAACTCCTGGATGAGGCGGCGTCAAGACGGCGTAGGGGAGCACCAGACGCAGTCTGGACGCACAGGACGTAGGGGTCCGAGTCCGGATGGCGTCAGGACGGATGGCGCCGGGTAATGCAAAGTCAGGACGCAACGTCGATCTGACGTTGCGTCCTGATTCGTGATTAGCGTTCCGGCGTCAGGTGCGCCAGACGCACGGAATGCACCGAACGCAAGGTATTATTTTTGGTGATGTGATTCGGTCCGCCGTGTTCCTGATCCGGATCCCCTATAGGCGGGTACGGCATCGTCTCTAACCCGGTAAAGATTGCCTACTCGCGGAGCAGGCAGCCTGAGTGACTTGCCTTGACGTTGTCTAGACATTGTGGAATATGGTAGTGGACGATTGGCCAAGGTTTCTTCTGAGAGGATAGGAATTAGGACGTAGAAAACTGTAATGTATCCCACGTGTTGTGAAGATTAGGAGTTTGTGGTTGTTGTTCAATGGAATGTGTCAGGTCTTATACGCTATGTCTTGTGGGGGGGGATCACATACTATCACTTGGTATTGAAAGAATCTTTTCGCCTGCAAACAGGGGTTTTCTACTTGTTCAACATTATGTTCGTACTCTGGACAAGCTTAGGTATGATGTTCATCTGGACTCTGGTATGAAAAGGTTCGACCGAATACATGGTGTGGCTAATGGGGGAGCCGTCGCTAATGTCGCCTCCGCCTAAGCCAAAACTAGCCTCAAGGAGTATCCGTTAGCGACACTAATTCTAGCAACACACCCGCCACCCCTAAAGCAGATTAGATATATCGAACGTTATCTCCAGACGTCGAATCAACACCACTAAATATCTAGATCTCAGTTTCCACGTCATGTACCCCCTAGTTCGGTTGGCTGACGCCAGCCTAGTTATGGACCGAGAATGCGAGGCATGCCCAATCAGGAAAAAGGTATCAGACGACATCATAAGGGGACCTAAGGATGAGAGATGCTGAAGCAAGGGTGCGCAATGGTATCATTTACTCGAGTCCTAACACATACGAGTACTAGCTACGATTCCCAAACAGAAAATTCAGGACTCTAAAAAGAAAACTAGATGTAGTATACAGTAAGATCATCGGGTATTTGGGGTAAAAATGCAAAAAGAATTATACTGGAAACTGGGAAATCTCCAATTGTTTTCCACCTGGGCGATGTCTTCCAGAACAGGGTATTCCAGGTGCGGATGGGGTGTTTTCTGGGCCGCGCTCAGAACTCTGAATTGAAGATCCGCGTACCGGGGCTGTCAGTGATGCTGGTGGCTGTGTCGGGGCCACATTGGTGGTGGATGGCGGCAGTTGAATCGTGGGAGAGGGATGTTCTATTGTTCTCTCAGGGGTTGAGGGATTGAGGTTGGCGGCCGGAGCAGCCAGAGGTGAGACTGGGCGCTCATCGCGAATCATAGGTCCGGCAGGTGGTGTGTCGGCGGCGCCATCATTCCCTTGAGGCCTCAAAGTTACGAGACAAGGATTCGCCAGGAAATTCGTTGCCCAGGGGTTCTCCTCCGTAAATTTCCGGAGTTTTTGCAGCATCTCTGACTCGGAAGGCCCAGAGGTACCAGAGGGCACCCCCGACCCCAGTGCAAATCGATTAGAGCTCCCCGGCTCCTCCATCTACAATGGAATATTCCTCCGGCGGCTTGAGGGGCACGCGACTCCTTGTGACTGGTCCTACATCCACAATTAGCTATCTTATTTTGATCTGAGTCTATGTTCAGTCTAGATACTTACATCTCCGTCGTCCACCACGATAACACCATCACCAGGAGGCGCCCGAGTTGCTCCCTCTTGCTCGGCCTGCAGCCATTCATCCTTGTCCATCCACTCCTCCTCCGCCTGCATCTCTCGCGCCGCATCTTCAGCACCGGCCCATTCATCCCTGAAATCGCGGTTGAAAAAGGGGTACCTCCCATTGGGAGGCTCAGGCGTCTCGGCCAGGTCATCGCCATCTTCGGGACGTGACTCAGGAACCATGAGGTTCAGGAGATCGTGGCCATTGTTAGCGAGAAGCCACGCACGAATGTCGTGATCTCCATTCAAGAATATGAGCTGGCGCAGGGGGAGAGGATCTTTGCGGTGCTGACATAGGTTGGTAGCACCCTCACCTCTCGCACCGATCAGATACCGAGGGAGGTTGATTTCCTATTTGACGTCTTGCCCTCTTACCACCCGGGGCAGATCCCTGATGCTCGGGGTAGCCAGGACCCCCCAGGCGATTGCCCGGTCCGAATCTCTTACACACCAGGGATGGCTGAGGAAAGGAGGCTGGGCAGCCGGCACTCCCGTTCCACAAACGATATGGATTCTCGCTGCCCGAGGGGAATACGGAACGTCCCAATTGGAATGAGCCACTAGCAACACCTGTTAGTGGGGCGCTAAGTGATTAAGGATGGATAACACCTACTTGAAGGTTCTGCAACGTCGCCAGGACAAGCCCGCTCAGCCCTTTGACCCTCGTTGGACCTCTGCAGTTTCTTGGCCGCATCTTTGAGCAGGATCTTCAGATGCCGGATGAGTTCCCAAATGTGGTCTGCGTGATGCTGGTGTTTGATGAGCTCAATCCGCTCCCTGACTGGCGAAAGGCCACGTGCAAACGATACAATTGAATCAACTTGCGATTCGGTTAGGCGCCCAGGGTCGTGAGGGCGAGCTATGATAGAGGCTTTTGTTTGCTCGCGCCATGTGGCATAGGCGGCAGATGAACCGTGCGGATGTTTGAATCCACACGACGATTTCGCATAAGCAATGTCACCGTATACAGTCCTGGCTTGAGTTAGATTGTCAGTATATCAGATTCTCATTGCGGGATAGTTTGGTTTTATGTACACTGAATCTCCCGCGGCCCATTGGAAGTGTGCGCGCACCTCAGGCTCCAGTTCTCAGTTCATTTAAAAAAACTTTCTGAGTTCGATATCGTATAATTCCACATCAAGACCATTCCATGATTGCTTAGACTTCTTCCACGGGGCGACGGGCAGCTGCACGTGTCTGCTTTCTTCTTCGGATACCGCTCTGAATATCTGGTATAGGAGGCTGAGCCACGGGACGTCTAATAGGCAGAAAGCTATTAACTTGGGTTACTAATACTAGGAGAGGTAGCGTGCTGATTTTGCCTTCCGCAACGGCCGTCTCACTATGCTCGGGGGCGCCATTAGTTCTTCGGCGATCTTTTAATCTGATATCCGGGGGCAAAAAAAAGGGGGGGGGGGGTAGATTGATACCCACTTGAACGGCGCTTGACGTTTGTATATCTCAAGACACCAGACATGGGGGCGCGGGGTGTAATCAAAGGTGGACGTCTGATGAGTGGGGAGGTAAAAGAGATGGAGGGGTCGGAGGAGTCGGAGGGGTCCTTGTATAGATAGCCCCGACGCTGTACATTTCGCCGGTTGTGAGCCCTAGGGGCGGTACAAGCAGGGATCCGACCTAGGGTGTACCGCGATGTCGTGATGTGGATTTATGAGGCTCGGATACAGTATCGTAGGATAGATAACAAATGCACTTCTCCCATGACGTCGGATAAGGATATAGGACGTAGATTGAAGGAAGACAGGTGAAAGATCATGAAAAGTAGTGAGTCGTGATTGTCACGTGTGGTGATATTTGCCCCCCCCCCCTGAACTATTGTTTTAAGCCTCCGGAGTCTCCATGCACCGGGTACTCTGACGTCTCTTGGCGTCAGCCTCAGCTTCATGCCAAGACTTTAGCTCTCATCACTGAACTTGAACCCAACACCACACGGCATGTATGAGCGAACACTGACGAAAGAGCTCGTCAATTCAAGATCTGCATGCTGTGAGAAATCGATTCTAACCCTCTATGAACTCTATGAAATCTAGTAAACACAAATGCTAAATCACTAATATAATTCGGCAGACTCTGGGTACGATCCAGGCATCGTAAGATCGACCAAACTCCCCGGACATCGTCACGAGTACTCTCTTAGCCTCCCTTGAACCTGGGTCGTCGTCATCTTTTTCGTTATCGAATTGTGCCCTACGCTTCAGGTCCTCCTTTGCGTTCAGCCACTCGCGGACACTGGCAGCCTGATGCGATTTCTTGCCCAAACGCTCAAAGTCCAAATCTGCTGAATCAGAATGAGCCTCAGGCTTCCATGCCTAGTCATCCTGGGTAATAGCCCCGCCACCTCTCTGTTCCGACCCCTGGTGAGTATTCATTTGGGGTAGCGATTGGATTCCGAGTGGTATACGAAAAGCGGGTGATTAGCCGGGATCTGCAACCAGGGATGGTGATGTTCCAATGCTTGCTTCGCGTCCCTCGCCCGCGTCAGAGACAACCGATGATGAACTGCTTGATCCTGGATGAAGAAGCGGCGAGTCGTTTGCCTTTTTACCCAAGACATTGACTGGGCCGGGGTCAGCTCCCGCATCCCCTCGTGGGGCCTGAAGGCCATGATGTCCAGCCGCATGCTCAGCCCAATTGGCGACGGCATTTTCGCGAAGATAGTCATGCCCTCTCAAGGGCGGACTAGGCAGCCTCTCCCGCGTCGCCGGCCGTTGACAATAGACCAACAGATCCAACGGATTCTTGAGAACCAGATTCTACAGCAGCCAGGCTCCTACGCCTTCATCAATCTCGATGAACATGTAATCTATATAAGATAACTGGTAGGCAGGATGCAGACGCAGCTGATTACGGCCTTCACCAGTTGCGCCAAGTATGTAGCGAATTGCGTTGTGTGGTACAGTTCTTGCAATAATTGCTGACAGTCCATGTATATCATAGGAATTGAACTCAGCAAAACCAACCCCATGGATATTTTGGGGAGGCCAATGGAGAAGGCGATAATTTGGTCGTTGTGTGCCACCACTTGCAGGATTACAGACCCAAACAATATGGACCGCACGTGGACATCCAAGCATAGTGTTCCAATCTATAAGTTCTAAGTCAGTAAGTGATAACAAACACATCCGGATTATTGCGCAAACTCACTAATTGTGCGCGGATCGGACTCTGCAAGAGGTACTCGCCGTGCGACGTTATGGGCTTCAATATCCTCCGGGGGAGCATCTTGGACCCACACCGGCGTACCAGGGATAAACATTGGCAGAGCCTGTTGGATTTGGGCAGGATTATTCGCTGCCAGTTGAGGATTGTTCTGGGGTTGGAGATTCGCGGGGCCGTGATTGTTCTGGGCTAGGGGCACCGCCTGACCATGTTGGACCCCCACCGGGGTACCAGGAATAAACATGGGAGAGCCTGTTGGATTTGCAGAGGATTATTCGGCAGAAGTGGAGGATTGTTCGGCGGTTGGAGATTCGCGGGACCGGGATTGTTTTGGGCTTTGGGAATGGCCAGAGCATGTTGGACCCGCACCGGCGTACAAGGAATAAACACTGGCAGAACCTGTTGGATTTGCGCAGGAATATGTGCCCGAGGGTGAGGAATGAGCTGAGCTTGGGGAATCGCCGCGGGTGGAGGATTGTTCTGAGCTTGTGCATTCGCCTGAGCATGTTGGACCCCCACCGGTGTACCATGTATAAACACTGGGAGAGCCTGTTGGATTTGCGCAGGAATATGCGCTTGAGCATGAGGAATGAGCTGAGCTTGGGGAATCGCCGGGGGTGGAGGATTGATCTGAGCTTGGGGATTCACCGGGGGAGCAGGTGCGTTTTGGGCTGGCCCTGGAGCATTTTGGACAACTGAGCCACGGTTCGGTACAGCTGTTGCAATACTCCATTGACACTGAGCTGGAGCGTTCAGCGGGAGTAGTAGCGGGTTCACAATGACTTGCCCAGGGGGGACGCCCGGGCCGGGAGGCACTTTCTTGATTGTCTTAATGGAATGAGCCAACTTCTTCCCACAGTCCTTAACAAGTTAAAGAACTGTCTCGTCAATCTCCTGCATACTAGGCATGTTATTGACTGCTGACGCCGTGGCGAGTTCATCGCAGGCAGGTTGCAATCTCCTCATGCCTCAGACAATTTGCTGGAATTCGGCGTCTGCGAACTGACTATTATCTGTAATATAGCCCCTGGCTAACATCTGATCTTTCACAGCGTCCCGCCACGTAAGATATTCAGCGGGGGGGTGACCTTTGGCATGAGGGGGGACGCCCAATGTTAACTTATAATGGCTAATCTTACGATGATCCATGGGTCGAGCTGAATACTCCCCAACGTGTATATTACCTGGAAGGTGATACGTCTGCCCCGCCGGCGGCGGCTGCTGCGCTCCTCAGGCGGGCATCAGGGCGTACTGTACATTGTTGATATTCTGCGCCATTGCTCTGGATTCTTGGTGTATATAGATAGTAGTATTTGGGGATGCTAGTGATGTGATAACGGTGGCTGTTCTGGATGTTCTGAGTGTGAGATGAATCTTGGTATGAAGTCCCTCTAGTATCGTGATTGGTTCACTTTATATATAAAACCCTACCAGATCCTCTAGGTTCTTTGAAAGAATCATGAATTCTTTTCATGA
>Ga0307509_10005367_pt1 | contig 17870 bp, 15 predicted proteins | sample 10_EM_MG_FD_202245 | JGI IMG/M metagenome (GOLD analysis project Ga0307509, IMG submission 202245) | Populus trichocarpa ectomycorrhiza microbial communities from riparian zone in the Pacific Northwest, United States - 10_EM | ecosystem: Host-associated > Plants > Roots > Unclassified | place...
TGCTAGTCCCAAAGCCCAATGGCGTATTCTTCTCCTTGATGGTCATATTACACACCACAAGGATGACTTCATTCTTAAGTGCCATGAATATCATATTGTTCCTTTTGTATTCCCCTCACATCTGACACATGTTCTCCAACCACTGGATGTTGGTGTCTTTCGCCCTTGGAAACACTATCACAACAAGGCAATCCACAATGCCCTGCACAGTCTCGATATGGAATACACCATTTCTTCCTTCTTCCGCGATCTTAGCGCTATTCGGGACCAGACCTTTCAATCTCACACCATTAAAAATTCGTTTAAGGATTCCGGCATGTTCCCTGTCTCTTTCAAAAGGGCATTAAAGAAAATGCGCCATTATAATGCAAGACGAGATCTAAAGAAAGCATCTGGTTTGCCTACTAGTGCAATGGCATCAGGCTCACAAAGTAATATAAGTGAAGGAGCGACGATAATCTCAACTGATGAAGATGACGAACTGGAACTTCCTGTACTTCCAAGTACCTATTTTGAGTGTCAGAAAGGAATGGGTGAATGGATTGATAAAGCAGAAACCTTCAGTCCAAAATCCAAAGCCAAATTTCAGCAATGGGCTGAAGGAACACAGATCTGTCTAGCAGAGGCACAACTTCAACAGGAATCCTATCGCGCTGTTCAATCTCACATTCAAGAGGAAGAAAAGAGCCGCAAAACCAAATCCCGTCGGGTAATTCAAAAAGGTGGCATTATTACTGCTCCAGATGCCCGCCTTAGAAAGAAGGAAAAGGATCAGAAGCAGAAGCTAGCTGCTATAAAGAAGGCTCGCAAAGATATCCAGATTGCTGTTAATAAGGCCAAGGCAGCCTTACACCGTCATGGAGTTGATGCTCGCAAGGCTGAAAAAGAGAGAAAGAAACAACTTCACAATATTCAGACTCAGGGGGGCGTTATTCCACCTGAGATGTTGATTGCAATTATGGATCCTGAAAAGAATCCCACTCCAGAGGACCTTGAGGCACTTCAAGCCCCTCCCGACTTACTGCAAGCTCTGTTAATACTGGAACCAAATCCTCTTGATACTGTATCTACTGGGGATCTACCACAATCTGGAGCCAATCATGAATTGGAAGAGTTTGAGATTATTCTAGGTGGTGAACAAGGTGGAAGTCATTTAGGAGGTGGTTGTGATGAGCTGGATATTGATTCTGATTCTGGTTCTTCATCTACATCTTGTGATTCAATTGCAAGAAATGCTGATTTTATTACTTTGAATTAAAACTTTGTAACTTAGACAATAGTACTGGTACTCTAGAGAATTAATATGTAATTCTTTAAGCGGATCAATTGCATTCAAGTTATATAAGTCTCTTCCCTCAAAAAAAAAAAAAAACAGAGCGTAACACTTGCTTTTGCGTAACACTTTGTTTTCCCGACTATGAGCGAAGCGAATAGGAGGGTAACCGGCTATTATGCAATACTCCGTAAATACGGTCAGGAAATCCATACGCTCAAAACACCGATTCCCAACCCGAAATCGGCACTCCTAATCAAAGACATTTTGGGAAAGAAAGATGTGACGAATAAGGCAATGGTGGATGATCAGACCCGCGTTAGGTCGGTCAGTAAAAATAGTGATGCAGTTAAGAGCACAGCAACTGTTCACCAGGGGGAGATCCAGAAGAACAGGGATTAATCGGTTAGTATTACGACCTGTTTGAAATGCGAATTACACCTTTATTCAGTGGAAGAATACAACTTACTCTGTGTACTTTAGTTTGGCTACCGACTACGAAGCCGGGGGAGCGATCCCAGCACCAGCCTATAAAATTAGTATGTTTACATTAACACGGGACCGACTATGGCAGTTAGCCTTAATCAGATAGATCAACCATTAAACCGTGCTACCCGAATTTTGGTTTCTACTAGAAGTGCCAGCGCTTGGTAAATTCATCTATTTAACTAACTTCTACATTACATTGTCCCCCTCAAAGTGAACAAAACAAGTATCCGAGAAGGTGCAGGGAGGATAATAGACTACCCTACACAACCCTTTAACTGGAAAATAAATCATAATCCGCCCCTCGAACAGTTTCCCCAAGCGTTCATTCCTCCTTGTAAGCACGAGCAAACCTTTCGAATACCATGCGCTTGGCGGTCAACCCTTTCGGATACCATTGTCGGGCTGTTTTGCAAGACCCGTTGAGTTGGATGGTGTGTCGCGCGTGCCGAAATCACCCTCCTGTGCGTAGCTGTGACCTCTTGATAAACCGTACAATAAATCGGTGGGGAATTGACTAGACGATGAATTGCCTAAAGGCCTGAACAGGGATGAGACAAAGACTGAAGCGCTTGAACGAATATAAAAGGAAATGAAACGTCGTTGATTGGCTAGGTATTTCCTGTGTAGTTGTTCATTGCTAGTCTAGGATACATGAGAGGCGGCTTATGAGGTAAAGTGTGTGCGCCAAGCTAACTATTGTCTGTGGACAAAATTAACCGCGGATCAACCAAGAGGGAACAATAAGCCATGACAAAGCCACCCCCACCAACCCCACCATCACTAAAAGCGAAGAAAAAAATCAAGGATATAAGTATAAGGTATAATACATAGCAGAAATTCATATTTGAGCTAGAGAAAGTTCTTCAAGTGGTGTTAACAGCGCAGCGTGATGAGTAGGGGTGCGTTGCCATAGATGGTTGATCCGCGGTTAATTTTGTCCACGGACAATACTATGGTTACGCTTTCCAGCCTTAGAGCATATTTTTAGTCCAGGCAGCCAGGCACCTGAGGGGCCCACCTATACACTAGTACATTCCCTACCACACCGGTGTCTTATAATCTACATATCACCACAGAAGCACCCAACGGATACACACTAGTATATCCCCCCCCACCCCGCCCACCCACAAAGATACTACCCCCGTCCCCCATCAATGAACCAAAAGCGACAGTTACCACCATCGCCTTTTCCTCTTCTCCCTTCCTCCCCCGGCCAATCTCGAGAATGATACCACCCCATAGGAAAACACATACACCACCACGAGCGCCCAAACACACATAATCGCCAACCAACCTTCAGGGAACCAAGAAAGGAAGGGAAAGAAACCCCCTACCATTCTCAAGCATAACCACCCACCGGAATGCCATCAACCCCACATCACAAAATCCCACACCAACAATACATTACCATCCATCACCGAGTATATCACCAACACAACACACACCCCTCACAAACCCTCCGAAAAGACCACACCCCAGTGCGATACTGAGCAACACAACAAGAGGGAGTTCAGATCACTCAACCAGCCGAGATTTTCCCTGAATATTTTCATTGGACGAAGGACTTTTATCAGAAAGAGGCTTTAGTAGAATATGTTGTTAGACGGATATGTTTGGCTCCGTTACGGGGGTGGGAAGGATAGTTCAGGAGATATGCAGACGGAATGGATAAGGGAGAATGTTCCTTAGAGCTTTTTTATCAGCATGTTCTTTTCTTTGTTATCACTTGGGTGTACGGAGGAATAGGGACATGTGGCAAACACAGAAATAGGTGTGGTGATCCGTGGGTGGATCATGAAGTCGCATTATGCTTTACTTATACACCTGTCATTACCGATAGTTTGATTTTAGAGAAGAGCAGGGTAGATTTGAGAGCGAGAGCGAATGAACGAAGTATTACAAGCGGAAAACTTACGTTCCATATCTCCCCTCCAAAGTGCCTAAGTTCCAGGTGAAATTCCCCAGCCCACCAGCTACTGCCTTGCGACCCTCATTTCCATACATTGATAATAATGCGGTAGCGCATGAGGAGGAGAAAGAGGATCATTGCTTGAGAACTCTTGCTAACGAGGGTGGATATTCTCATCTATCCGCGAAGCCGGAGCACAGGTGTGCATTCGAAACAATAAGATAGGTTCATCGTTTCTGCATCGGGTGACATGTGTAAACCCCACCCCTCTCTCGAGATCTAGAGTGCTTTTTCTGCTAGCCCAGCCAACCAGGTCTAGTGGAATTCGTGACACCGTGGTATTGTGTTGTATCGTGCGCAATGTAAAATCACCGCCCGAACCAACGCCCACGGCCCAGTGAGTAAGAGTTTGTGAGTATACTCCTGCTTACTCACGGACGATCGAAGGCATCTCAGACCTCCTTATCACCACGCACGTACAATGTATTCTACTATCTATTTACATTTTTAATCTGTATTATTTTCCTCCTTGGTTTACAAGATTGTGGGCTTGGTGGAGGGTGCAGTTGTCATTGCCGAAATCTCTCCTGTTGTGTGGTAGGCGGTTAATTTTGTTCAGGGACAATACATGCGGCCTACCGCATTCAAGCCGCATTTAACCTAGCGCTTATAGGTTAAAATAAGGTAAGGCGTGTGGAAATTAACTAACTTAAAAAAATTAAAAATTAAAACACTGTCTTGGAATATCAAACAGATGGTAAGAGCCTCCTTATTCCCCAAATTGGCCAACAGCTATCTCAAAACGTGATCAATATACGACGAAACTGAAATTACCTGATAAATTGCGTATTTTCCTAGCACGCCTCACCTTATTTTAACACACTAGCGCGAGGTCCAATTGAGTGAGTTAATACGGTCGCACGGCAACCCTCACGAGTACAAGTATCATCTCAATCAATACCCCAACACGAAATGGAAAAAAGCAGGGAAGCCCTATTCAAAACAAACAGAACCTGAATTATGATAGATAGATCAGCTTTACGCAACAGTACCTTAGGGTATCATAGTGGGCATGCTTCGACTTAGCGAGGTCACAGTCTGCCCCTGGTCCCCTCACCGGGGCTTACTGCGTATCTGAATTACATTTACACGCGCCTCAGAAGTATCTATGGCGTCAATTCCTTCCGCGCTCGACACGCCCACTTCATCACCAAGCAGGTAAGGATCCTGGGTGAATTTCGGGTCTTCGACCAGATATTGTCCCCCCCTTCTTAATATAGTTGCCCATCCCGGTATTGATCACCGCACCTGGCTGGGGGAATAAGAGGTGTTAGACACAAGACTCTAAGCCGCTAGCTTGCGCGGGAGTTTGGAGGTGGCTCTCATCCACCCGGCTAAGGAGCATTAAACCCTACCTCCAATGCCCCTACCCGGGACCGCTGCCAGCCCCGCATCACCGACCCACAACCTTAAACGACTTAAGAAGTATGATAGCATTGTTTGTGAATTCACTTCTTAGCTTTTGAGCGCTATTATATTCAAGTAGGGCAAACAGATAGCGCACCGGTAAATGGTTGAGTCGGGAGATTTTCTTGGACCATAGGCACTGTGTCAGAAAGGTAGGAGAGGCAGCTCCCACAATTTCATCTGTACCCCCCTAAAACTAAACTAACTGAAAAGACAGGTGTATAAACAAAACACGGTTGACGCATTGTGATCCTTCCACGGATCCCCGAACCTATCCCTATCTCCCCATATGCCCACAGCCCCCCACACACTCCCGTGACAACAAAGGGAAAATATGTCTGTAGAATCCTCTCCCCAAACCACTAAAGCACTCAAACAATCTATCGCACCCCCGGCTGGTCTGCGAAAGTCCGGAAACTTCCAGTATCAGCCACAGCCCTTTCACATATTCTTTCTTGCGTTTGTTGAGCTCATATTGGCAGTTCCTAGCCGTCCAGTCTGTCTTCGGAATTGGCCGGGACGGACTACAGCTTATAGTCCGTCTCGGTGGGGGTGCTAGGACGGACTGCGCCCAGGAAGATGACCACCGGACAGACTATAAGGGACTATAGTCCTAGCGTTTAGACCTCCGGTACTAGCCAGGTTATATCACGAGACATCACTTGTACCACCCCCTACCGTTCACCTCTACCCTAAGCCACATGTTTGCCCTTTGTAAGACCCGCTATCCCGCCCAAGAACAGTGGCCCTGCACTTTGACCACCCTGACCCGGCTGCAAATAGCCGCCCTATCCCGTCTCGGGCTCTTTTTAGCCCCCCCCCTTCACTAGCCCTGCCCGGCCCTCAGCCGGTTGCAAACACTGCATGTCAGCGCATCTGCGGAATCTGGCTCAATCAGTAGGGCCACTGATGATGCGTAGTTAATTCCCCTGCTCATTGCACGCATGGCTAGGAGCTTTGGAGGCTGTATGGGCAGAGGGTTGAGGTTTGTTCTCCTTTGGACCTGCTGGTGGATGGTTGGATAGACCGACCGACTAACCGAGTAGATCTGCAAGGAACAAACCTACAGAATGTATCAGAGGGCTTCCTTGTAGCTCACTGCAACATGACTCCCCCCCGCATATTTTGAACTCGTTTAATAAAATGGGAACACTAATTGAGGCCCTAAAATGAGGTTCCTTAGAAAATTGCCAGAATTATTCTTAGGGTTCTTTCTCGAATGCTGACAATTCAGTATGCCAGAATTTCTTAAGAACCTTAGGAACGGGGCAAGTTTTGGTCAACAGGCCATGCAAATAGGTTCAGGACCGTGTAGGAACAACTGTGGGCGCACTTGTGCCACTGGTGTGGCGTGAAAAATCACAGCCAATTGTATAAGTAGAAGCATCCCGCCCACCCTTTTGGGGATAGCAAAGTTTCCTCACAAACGAACCACTTCCACATCAAATCCATAATGAATTCTTCAGGTTTTACCAGCACTTCTTCCCCGCCCCGCATTCCTAGAATTACATGTTTGCTAATAAAATATACCTTCTGACAGAGCTTCTTCACCCTTATCGTGCCAGCCTTTTGGTCGCTATCATTGGTACGGGTACTATTATCTTTTCCACACTCCACGAATTCAATTCGAGACTTGGTAAACTTGAAATGCTTGATAAACTCGATACCATCGTTTCCAGACTTGACGCCATCGATCCAAAACTTGACGCCATCGATCCAAAACTTGACGCCATCGATCCAAAACTTGACGCCATCGATTCAAGATTTGAGGCTATCGATTCGGGACTTGGTAAACTTGAGGCAACACTTGAGGCAAAACTTGAGGCTATCGATTCAAGACTTGGTAAACTTGAGGCAAAACTTGATGCAAAAATGGGAGTTTGGAGTTCGACCTTCAGGAATACAGCGTCTACCCTGGCAAACGATCTTCCAGAAAAGGAAAGCGAAATAGATAATTCAATGGGGGATAAAGAGACATGTGTTAGGTCCGGTGGTAAAGGCTGTGATACAGTCAAGGGTATTCCCGCGCCCCACCCGAACGAAATCCAGGAAAACAGAGAATAGGAGGTTAGTGCTAACATCACTCCTTGGGATTCGCTAATCCCAACCTTGCTTGATGGAAGACTCTAACTCACTCGTTGTGCTATAGTTTGGCTACCAGTTACCAACTCGTTAAAGGGGGGAGGGGGAGGTTTAGTCATTGCTGTGGGTTTAGGTGGGGGTTTGCAGCGCCTGTCATGAGAGTTTGCTTATTTGAATAGATGGATCATTGAACACAGTTATCAGCTTATTTCTGCGTGCTAGAAGTACTGGTTCCTGGCAAATTTATCTGACCAAATAGATATTCTATAAAAAATCCGCGTTTCTCCTCTCACCTTACCGCTCTAACCAAATCCACATTTATCCTTTCGTCTATCCATTCCCCCGGAGCTCCAATTCCATTCCCCCCTTCCCTCCTCCCTTCCTTCCTTCCTTCCTCCGCCCGCCTACAGTCGCACCCCGCTATAACGAACCACTTATACGGGAAAATTCGCTATTACGAATGAACCCTCTGGGATTTTACACCCCCTGTCCCCATACAATTGGTCCCCGCTATAAAGAATTTCTTCCAAAACCTCGCTATAACGAACGAAAAATTCCGAATTTTTGGACTTCGTTATAGCTGGGTGCGACTGTAATTCAGACTTCCTGAATATGCAAAAGAGCAAGAAGGAACAAAAGCAAAAGCAAAAGTATTCCAGACACTCCCGAGAAGCGATTCCAAGTCTTACTACTTTGCTGCCAAATCAAGCAAGTTAGGCGAGGACCGCCTTTTCCCTCACGAGCATAGTTAATACCAACAGCACAAAATCCCACACCAGCCTACATTACCATCCATCACCGAGTGTATCATATACATGTCCCACCCAACCCACCAAAAATCCCAACCCTCATTACAATAACTACACAATAGAACGAGGAGAGCATCAAATCATCTCAACGGGCAAATATTTCCCGGAATATTTCAATTGGACAAAGGACCTCTACTAGAAGTTTTAGCAGAATAATACGGTAGCGAATGCTTAATAGGAATGCTCACTACCAAGGACGGAAGAAACAAGCCGGATCCGTAATATTCCCATATTATCCGCGCCACCGGGCCTAAATGTGTACCTAAAATCCTAAAATACATTAAGCCCACCGCCCCTGCACCCAAGTGACATGTGTAAACCCCCCCTCCCCCTCCCTCTCCTACCCTCCCCCGAGATCGAGAGTGCTTTTTTTCAGAGTTCTCAGCGGGGCAGCCATTCCATCCTGAAGGCGGATGGCAGTGGACAACGTTAAGCGGTCCTGTTACGTCCTTTTCGAAACTTTCCCGGCAACCCGGCGCAAAAGACTATAGCCCCGCTGTCCCCCGCGAAAAATGGTTGATGCTTTTAGCAACAAGGTTCTCGCACAGCGAATTCAGAGTTCAGATACGGATTTGACGCAAGTTGATTGTATATAGCAGATATAAAAGAGTGTGACGAAGAACTCAAAGAACTTATGAAAAGAACAAACAGGCGGAAGGAAATCGAACGGAAGTGAAGAATAAGATAAAACAGAGACAGACAGGAACGCAGTGCAGTAAACTGATAGTGAACAAATAATGGGAAAAACAGGCTTCCTTATATCCTAGCCATCCTCTGTGTCATGCTTCCTGCGCATGCACAATCCCTCTTCTCGCTTTCTCCCACTGAGTAGTTTCGGCATACACTTTCGTGAATCTGGTCCGAGGTTCCATCCGAATTCCCAAGGTAATGGTAGGGCGGCCAGCCGCAGTTTTGGGTGTAAAGCCGAGGGTAAGGTTCGGGTATCGTGAGTGTTCCTGTTTCAGTGCCGTATGATTGGTGTTTGATGTTGTTGCATTAACTATGCAGGATCGTAGTCGGAGGTTGTATGAGCTAACAGTGGTGGAACAATGTTAGAGCAATGGTACGTAACGGATAATAGTAGTTGCGTTTCGAATCCTGCCCGCATGGGAATACATGCACGTGATGAGCAGTCCAAAATCCAACAAATGCATGGCTGGGAAATGTTTCATCATTGCCCGGTAACACACCCAATTAGTAAGCAGCCCCGCCCTAGGCCAAGATTGTTTACATCATCCGATATTTCCTAACACAACGAAAATCTATCAATGTGGAGACTGCAAGTTGGGTATGCGACTATGGATGTCTCACAGGCGTGTTTTAACACATAATACTCATAGATTTATAAGGTCGGCCACTAAAACAGAGCAGAAAATGAACGTAAAATGAAAGACATCAATTTCAAACAACAGAGGAAGAACGAAGACCTAGTGGATAGAGCTCCAATGCCTTCAAGGTGCTTTCCATCCGATTCACGTCATGGTTGATCCCACCATAGGCAATATCAAGCTTTCTGTTTGATGTCCTTCCCTTGCCGTATATCACGGGAAAATTTCTACACTTATTTATCTCTACCAGATAGCATTCGCATTCTTTGGATATTATTCGATGAATTTTGGTGCCTGCTTGGGGAGGGTGTAAGGAAGCGCGGTCAATAGGATTGATACATAGTCCCCCATAGTCATCTGCGGTCTCCTGAAATCCCCCACTCTAATTTGTCTTACCTTGCAGGACTCTCCGTCCTCCACAATGATTGCCGTCCTGAGGTTCCCAGGACGAGTGTGGACCGCATTTTTGCCGTCCCGTCCCGTCCAGGGCTCTTGGCAGTCCCCCAGTGGGCCCCTACAGGAGCCCCGGACAGTTGAGAACACTACTTTTTTTTCCTCTCCTAACCTAGACATCGGTGTCTAGTAGAGTGTAATACTGTCGTATTGTATTTGTATCGGGCGCAATCAAAAACTCACCGCCCGAACTCAGCTCCAACGAGTGAGAGTTTGTGAGTATACTTCTGCTTGATATAGTTCGTGGACAAAATAACAGCTCACCGACAATCGAAGGCAGCCCAGACCTCCTTATCACCGTGCATGTACAACACTATATGACGAAATTTCTCTAGATCAATTTCCACCATGTATTCTTCTATCTATTTACATTTTTAATTTGTATTATTTCCGTTTTAGCTTACGAGATTGTGGGATTGGTGGGGGAGTGCAGTTGTCATTGCCGAGATCTCTCCTGTTGCTTGGTGGGCGGTTGATTTTGTTCAGGGACAATACATGCGGCCTAGCACAGCAACCAGATACGGGATGGTGAGGAGCAGGAGTATCATCTGAATCAATACCCCAACAACACGAAATACAAAAAAGCAAGGAAGCCCTATTCAAAAGAGAACCTGAATTACATAGATCAGCTTTACGCCACAGTATCTTAGGGTATCATAGTGGGCATGCTTCGACTTAGCGAGGTCACGGTCTGCCCCTGGTTCCCTCGGCGCGGCTTATTGGGTATCTGAATTACATTTACACGCGCTTCAGAGGTATCTATAGAGTCAATTCCTTCCGTGCTCGACACGCCCACTCCATCACCAAGCAGGCAGGGATCCTGGGCGAATTTCGGGTCTTCGATCAGATATTGTCCCCCCCTTCTTAATATAGTTGCCTATCCCGGCATTGACTACCGCACCAGGCTGGGGGAATAAGAGGTGTTAGACATAAGACTCTGAGCCGCTAGCTTGCGCAGGAGTTTGGAGGTGGCTCTCATCCACCCCGCCAAGGAGCGTTAGGCCCTACCTCCAATGCCCCTACCCGGGACCGCTGCCAGCCCCGCATCACCGACCCACAACCTTAACGGACTTAAGAAGTGGCATTGTTTGCGAATTCAATTCTAGGCTTTTGAGCGCTGTTATATTCAAGTAGGGCAAACAGATAGCGCACCGGTAAGCGGTAGAGTCGGAAGATTTCCCCGGACCTCGGGCACCGTGTCGGAAAGGTAGGGGAGGCAGCTTCCATAATTTCATCTGCACCCCCCTAAAACTAAACTAACTGTAAAGACAGGTGTATAAGCAAAACACGACCAACGCATCATGTTCCTTCCACGGATCACCGAACCTATCCCTATCTCCCCACATGCCCATGCCCCCCACACACTCCCATAATAACAAAAAAAAACATATCAGTAGAATCCTCTCCCCAAACCACTAAAGCACTCTAACAATCTATTACACTCCCGGATGGTCTGCAAAAGTCCGGAAAATTCCAGCACCAGCCACAGCCCTCTCACATATTCTTTCTTGCGTTTGTTGAGCTCATATTGGTAGTTCCCAGCCGTCCAGTCCGTCTTCGGGATTGGACATGACGGAATACAGCTTACGGTCCGTCTCGTTGAGGGCGCTAGGACGGACTGCGCCCTGGAAGATGACCACCGGCTAGACCATAGGGGACTATAGTGCTAGCGTTTAGACCTCTGGCACTAGCCAAATTGTATCACGAGACATCACTGGTACCATCCCCCACTAGTCCCGCCTGGCCCTCAGCCGGTTGCAAACACTGCATGTCAGCGCATCCGCCGAATCCGGCTCAAATCAGTAAGGTCACTGATGATGCGTAGTTAATTCCTCTGCTCCTTGCACGCATGACTAGGTGCTTTGGAGGCTGTATGGGCAGAGAGCTGAGGTTTGTTCTCCTTTTGACCTGCTGGTGGATGGTTGGATGGACCGACCAACTAAATGAGTGGATCTGCAGGGAGGAAAAGTACAGAAAGTATCAGAGGGCTTCCTTGTGGCTCACTGCAACATGACTCCCCCCCCCACCCCCCGCATATTTTGAACTCATTTAATGAAATGAGAAAACTAATAGAGGCCCTAAAAAGAGGTTCTTTAGAAAATTGCCAGAATTATCCTTAAGGTTCTTTCTCAAATGCTGATAATTCAGTATGCCAGAATTTCTTAACTTTGGGTACGGGGCCAGTTTTGGTCAACAGGCCATGCAAATAGGTTCAGGACCATGTACGAATGACCGTGGGCGCACTTGTGCCACTGGTGTGGCATAAAAAATCATAGCCAATTGTATAAGTAGAAGCATCCCGCCCACATCGTTGGGGATGGCAAAGTTTCCTCCCAACAAACGAACCACTTCCACATCAAATCCACAATGAATGCTTCAGGTTTTACCAGCACTTCTTCCCCGCCTCGCATTCCTGGAATTACATGTTTGCTAATAAAATATACCTTCTGACAGAGCTTCTTCACCCTTATCGTGCCAGCCTTTTGGTCGCTATTATTGCTACGGGTACTATTATCTTTTCAACACGCAACGAAATCAATTCGAAACTTGATACCATCGATTCAAAACTCGACGAACACAGTTCGACACTCGGCAAACACGAGGCGATACTTGATACGATCGATTCGAAGCTCGGCGAATACAAATCAAGACTTGATAAGCTTGATGCCATCGAGTCAAGACTCGGCGAATACAATTCGACACTCGGTAAACACAAGCCGATACTTGATACCATCGATTCAAAACTTGATACAATCAATTCGAGACTTGGTAAACTTGATACCATCGATTCGAGACTTGGTAAACTTGATACCATCGATTCGAGACTTGCTAAACTTGATACCATCGATTCGAGACTTGCTAAACTTGATACCATCGATTCGAGACTTGCTAAACTTGATACCATCGATTCGAGACTTGCTAAACTTGAGGGAAAACTTGATGCAAAAATTGGAGTTTTGATATCGACCCTCGGGAACACAGCGTCTGCCTTGGAACATACCCCAGCAGGGGAAGGCGAAGCAGATAATCCGACGGGGGACACCGAGACATGCGTTGAGTCCGGTGGTAAAGACTGTGAACCAGTCAAGGGCACCCCCGCGTTCCATCAGGAGGAAATCCAGAAAAACAGAGAATAAGAGGTTAGTGCTAAAATCACTCCTTGGGGATTAGCTAATCCCCACCTTGATCGATAGAAGACGCTAACTCACTCTTTGTACTATAGTTTGGCCACCAGTTACCAACTCGTTAAGGGGGGGAGGATTTCGTCATTGCTGAGGGTTTAGGTTGGGGTTTGCAGGGCCTGTCATGAGAGTTTGCTTATTTGAATAGATGGATCATTGAACATAGTTATCAGCTTATTTCTCCGTGCTAGACGTACTAGTTCCTAGTAAATTTATCTGACCTATTTGTCGATGTCGCACAGTTCTCTACCAAATAGGTATTCTATAAAAAATCCACTTTTCTCCTCTCACCTTCCCGATCTAACCAAATCCACCTTGATCCTTTCGTCTATCCATTCCCCCGGAGCTCCAATTCCATTCCCCCCTTCCCTCCTCCCTGCCTTCCTTCCTTCCTCCCCCCCCCCCCAGCCTAAGTAGGACTTCCCCGAACATGCACAAGACCGAGAAAGAACAAAAGCAAAAGTATTCCAGACACTCCCAAGAAGCAATTCGAAGGCTTGCTACTTTGCTGCAAAAAAATCAACCAAGTTAGGTGGGGACCGACCCTTCCCTCACCAGCATATTTAATTCCATCAAAAAATCATACTTACATACCACCTACCACCTACTGCCACAACACTCCCGCTTGTATGCTCAAAGCGAAGACCATGCTCGGAGACCTGACCCTTCCTCTTACACCCCCCACTCATCCAGTGAAATTCCTCCAGGAAGTTCTTCCGGCGAGCCTATTCTATGGTATGAGCCCCTAACGAGAGTTCGCAAAAACTCCCTCTCTCTAGAGGCAAGCAAATCTTTCATAATATTGCATTCGTAGTCCTTGACTGGATGGCATATATACATTTTCCCCCGTACTAGCATGATATGCCCTAGATATCATCGCGCTATGAACCCAGCATACATACACTAGTACATCCCCCTTACCGGGCACAGGCACCAATCCACTAACCACCGTAACACCCAATGATAGCAGTGATACTACCTCCGGCCTCTAACAGAGAACAAAAAGCCGAGACTGGGAGCTACCACCATTCCCGCTTCTTCTTCTTCTTCTTCCTATCAGTTGCGAGAGGTATACCTCCACAGAGAAAACCGGAAACCGCAACAATGAGCATCAATACACACATATCCCCCCCCCAATCACCCAACCAACCAACCAACAACCCCACAGCACAAAATCCCACACCAGCCTACATTACCATCACCGAGTATATCATATATACAACACATCCCACCCAAAGCCCAAAACAAACCCAACCCTCATTACAATAACTACACAACAGAACAAGGAGAGCATCAAACCATCCCAACAAGCAAATATTTCCCGGAATATTACCATCGGACCGAGGACCTTTACTAGAAGTTTTATCAGAATAATACGGTAGCGAATGCTTAATAAGAATGCTCACTACCAAGGACGGAGGACACACGCCGGATCCCCAATATTCCCATGTTATCGGCGACACATGGGCTAAATGTGTACCTAAATACCAAATTAAGCCCATTACCCCTACCCCCGAGTGACATGTGTAAACCCCCTCTCCCTCCCCCTCCCTCTCCCCTACCCCCCGAGATCTAGAGTGCTTTTTTTCAGAGTTCTCAGCGGGGCAGCCATTCCGTCCTTTTTCGAAACTTGCCCGGCAACCCGGCGCAAAGGACTATAGCCCCGCTGTCCCCCGCGAAAAATGTTTCATTCATAGCCGGGAAATGTTTCATCCTTGCCCGGTAACACCCCCAATTAGTAAGCAGACCCGCCCCAGGCAAAGATTGTTTACATCATCCCATATTTCCTAACACCCCGAAAGTCTATCAATATGGAGACTGCAAGTTGGGTATGCGACTATGTATGTCTCACGGCGTGTTTTAACACATAAATCTCATAGCTTTATAAGGTTGACCACTAAAACCGATCAGTAAATGAATGTAAAATGAAAGGCATCAATTTCAAACAACAGAGGAAGAACGAAAACCTAGTGGATAGAGCTCCAATGCCTTCAAGGTGCTTTCCATCCGATTTGCGTCAGAGTTAATCCCACCATTGACAATATCAAGCTTTCTGTTTGATGTCCTTCCCTTGCCGTATATCACGGGAAAAATTCTACACCAATTTATCCCTACCAGATAGCATTCGCATTCTTTGGATATTATTCGATGAATTTTGGTGCCTGCTTGGGGAGGGTGTAAGGAAGCGCGGTCAATAGGATTCATACATAATCCCCAGTAGTCATCTGTGGTCCCCTGAAACCCTCACTCTAATTTGTCTTACCTTGCAGGACTCTCCGTCCTCCACAATGATTGCCGTCCTGAGGTTCCCAGGACGAGTGTGGACCGCATTTTGCCGTCCCGTCCAGGGCTCTTAGTAGCCCCCCGGTGGGGCCCTACAGGTGCTCCGAACAGTTGAGAACACTACTTTTTTTTCCTCTCCTAGCCTAGACATCGGTGTCTAGTAGAGCGTGGTACTGTCGTATTGTATTTGTATCGGGCGCAATCAAAAACTCACCGCCCGAACTCAGCTCCAACGAGTGAGAGTTTGTGAGTATACTTCTGCTTGATATAGTTCGTGGCAAAATAATGGCTCACCGACGACCGAAGGCAGCCCAGACCTCCTTATCACCACGCATGTGCAACACTACGTGGCGAAATTTCTCTAGATCAATTTCCACTATGTATTCTAACTTATCTATTTACATTTTTAATTTGTATTATTTCCTTTTTAGTTTACAAGATTGTGGGATTGGTGGGGTGCCGTTGTCATTGCCGAGATCTGTCCTGTTGCCTGGAGGGCGGTTAATTTTGTTCAGGCACAATACATGCAGCCTAGCACGGCAACCACATACCTTACGGGATGGTGAAGAACACGAGTATCATTTCTATCAATACCCAAGAACACAAAATAGAAAAAATCAAGGAAGCCCTATTCAAAACAAAGATCACCTGAATTATATAGATCAGCTTTACATCACAGTACCTAGAGTATCATAGTGGGCATGCTTCGACTTAGCGAAGTCATGGCCCACCCCGGGTCCCCTCGGCGCTACTTACTGCGTATCTGGATTACATTTACCGGTGCTTCAGAGGTATGTATGGCGTCAATTCCTTCCGCGCTCGACACACCCACTTCATTGCCAACCAGGTGGGGATCCCGGCCGAACCTCGGATCTACCAGATATTGTCTCCTCCCTCTTAATACAGCTGCCCATCACGGTATTGACCACCGCACCAGGCTGGGGGAATAAGAGGTGTTAGACACAAGACAATGAGCCGCTAGCTTGCGCAGGAGTTTGGAGGTGGCTCTCATCCACCCGGCTAAGGAGCATTAAGCCCTACCTCCAATGCCCCTACCCGGGACCGCTGCCAGCCCCGAATCAACCACCCACAACCTTAAACGACTTAAGTGGCATTGTTTGCGAATTGGATTCTTGGCTTTTGAGCGCTATTATATTCAAGTAGGGCAAACAGATAGCGCACCGGTAAACGGTAGAGTCGGGAGATTTTCTTGGATCATAGGCACTGTGTCGGAAAGGTAGGGGAGGCAACTTCCACAATTTCATCTGTACCCCCCTAAAACTAAACTAACTTTAAAGACAGGTATATGAACAAAACAATGTTAACGCATTGTGATCCTTCCACGGATCACCGAACCTATCCCTCTCTCCCCATATGCCCACAGCCCCCCACACACTCCCGTGACAACAAAGGAAAAATATGTCTGAAGAATCCTCTCCCCAAACCACTAAAGCACTCAAAAAATTGATCGCACCCCCAGATGGTCTGCAAAAGTCCGGAAACTTCCGGTATCAGCCACAGCCCTTTCACATATTCTTTCTTGCGTTTGTTGAGCTCATATTGGAAGCCCCCTGCCGTCTAGTCCGTCTTCGGAATTGGGCGGGGTGGACTACAGCTTATAGTCCGTCTCGGTGGGGGTGCTAGGACGGACCGCGCCCAGGAAGGTGACTATCAGACAGACTATAGGGGACTATAGTCCTAGCGTCCGGACCTCCGGTACTAGCCAAAGTTAAAATCATACCCCCTAGAATCATTATTGTATCACGAGATATCACTTTGACCACCCTGGCCGGCTGCAAATAGCCTCCCAATCCAGTCTCGGGCTCTTTTCAGCCCCCGCCCCCTCACTAGCCCCGCCCGGGCCTCAGCCGGTTGCAAACACGCCATGTCCGCGTATCCGCCGAATCCGGCTCAAATTAATAAGGTAACTGACGATGCGTAGTTAATTCCTCTACCCCTTGCATGCATGGCTAGGGGCTTTGGAGGCCAGAGGGTTGAGGTTTGTTCTCCTTTCGAACAGCTGGTGGATTGTTGGATAGGCCGACCGACTGACCGAGTAGATCTGCAAGGAACAAAACTACAGAATGTATCAGAGGAACTTCCTTGTAGCTCACTGCAACATGACTCCCCCCGCATATTTTGTTCTCATTTAATGAAATGAGAACACTAATTGAGGCCCCAAAAAGTGGTTCCTTAGAAAATTGCCAGAAGTATTTTTAGGGTTCTTTCTCGAATGCTGATAATTCAGTATGCCAGAATTTCTTAAGAACTTTAGATACGGGGCAAACTTTGGTCAGCAGGCCATGGAAATAGGTTATGGACTGCGTATGAACAACTGTGGGCCCACTTGTGCCACCGGTGCGTCATAAAGAACCCACAACAAATTGTATAAGTAGTAGCATCCTGAGCACTTTGTTTCCAGTAGCAAAGCTTCTTCAACCAAGCATCCGACAAACCACCACTTTCATACAAAATCCACAATGATTTCTGCGAGCCTTTCCAGTACTTTTCCCACGTCTTAGCTTTCCGGACCTAGATGTTTGCTAATATAATATTTCTTCTAACAGAGCATCTTTGCCATTATGGCACCGCATT
>Ga0307509_10005370_pt1 | contig 17856 bp, 14 predicted proteins | sample 10_EM_MG_FD_202245 | JGI IMG/M metagenome (GOLD analysis project Ga0307509, IMG submission 202245) | Populus trichocarpa ectomycorrhiza microbial communities from riparian zone in the Pacific Northwest, United States - 10_EM | ecosystem: Host-associated > Plants > Roots > Unclassified | place...
TGAATCAGTCTCGTAAGAGGCGGCATCTTTTCTCATGCCTAACCAGAACCGGCTCTAGTACGTACTGTATAATATAGTACTTGTCTTGCAATGCATCCACGCGGATGAATGGTTCAAATCAGGTCTTAGAAGAAGGAACCACGGCAATTGAACGTATTGAACTCGTGACCTTGATTAGTGATTACTAGATTACTCACGGTGTCGGGCTACACGGCGCGGCGAACTCAATACGTATCGCTGCCTGATGCCCGAGCAAAACAAAGGTGTCCCAAGAGCGGCGGGGGCCGCTATTTACAAACTGGCACTATACTATGGCCCGTAAAAGAGCTAGCAGATCATAGGGTCGCGTAGATACGCGCAAGTTTCTCTCCGATCGCGTTACGTAGCAGTGCAGTGCGGCATCCCCTTAAGCCCGATGCTAGGAACGAGCGACTGATGAAAGTAGCGCAATAATCGTCCTTTCTGTGAGCAAAGGCCTCAAAAAAAACCACGCAATGTGTATTCATCAGTCCTGCGTACGTAGCCACCTCAAATCAATCACTGTTTGACGACAGACATTCGTTTCCATCAGGAGGCTGCCACGAGCACCCTGCTGCAAGTAAGGTTAGATGGAATCAAGATGATGCAGGTAGATAACAGGACGCCTAGGCTTGAACCGACTTCCCACAATGTGGGGCTTGATGTTCGAAATTTCCCACTCTTTATAAACAGCCCTGCGTTGATTTTGCGTGTCGCTCCTGCTGGCTCCGCTCTTGGTGCGGGTATCCACACCGCCACATGGGGCCTGTCAAAGATGGCATCAAAGGGGGTTGAATGTAAGGTGTACAGGTTACAGAAGAACGATGCTTCGTCTGTACATGCGAAGGTAAGTTGGGGAGAAAAGAAGAAGATATTGATATGGTGGTATCCGGACATCCTACATCCGAGCGTCTACCGTAGTATAGTATCCATGGATATCATAAACTAAGATGTGAGGGAGGTGAAATGGGGCTATATAGATACAAGAATGTCAATGAAATTAACGTGTCAGTAGAACGTCCCTGTCCAGAAGTAATGTCTGTGTGAATGGTTCATATGGAAAATTCGTGGCATCACGTGTACTCGTCATGTACCATACTCATCACCGCTGCCGTCGATTTCACTCTTCGGATCTTGGCGGCGTGTCATCGTGGCCCTCGTGAAGATGCGCGATAAGGGGACGCGTAGCCTCGGCGGATGGATCACTCGCTGATGTGCGACCATCCTCGATGTGATGTTCCTGCGGCACATATGTTTCGTCTGGCGATGAGGCGCGTTGAAGAGGCCCGTACGCTGTGTGGTCATATGCGCGTCTCATGTCAGTCGTGGATGAAGTGGAGCCCAGGACGGCATGGCGTTGACGCCGGCGCCTCCAGAAGATATAGAGGGCGAGGACGATAGACAACAGAAAGGCGCAGCCACCCAAGACACTGCCAATTATGATGGCCCTCGTTTTCCCCTCGTCGTGATAGGGCACATCGTCGGGGTCGGGGGTGTCCGTCGCAAACATCTGCACATCAGTCGGGGCAGCGCCGCCAAGCCGATTGTTGATAAAGTCCTGGTGAGCAGCACCGGGACCCGTGACTGACAACAATTGCACGTAGGGCGGCGCTCTCGTTGTGGTCCCGTCGACAAAATTGCCGTAATTTACGAGTAGATATGCGTTGCGCACTGCAAGAAGGGGCTTCAACGATGCAGTGGGTGAATGTGGGGCGCTACTTACAGAATGTCATGCCGAGGATCACGTCATAATTCGGCGAGGCGCCAGTCGTAATCGGCTGGAACTGAAAACCAATGAGGTGATGGGCTACCTGAGGATGCCCGTGAGAATCATACGCACCCCACCAATACAGGTTTGATCCCCGGACGAATTCTTGTTGAGGATGAAGTTCGTGTCAAAGGGGTGAATCGGAAACGACTTGTTGCCGAAAACCAAGGTGGTGTTGACTTCGACATTGCACGGCAAAGTCCAGATAGGACCGGTTTGGGTGAGGTTTACAAACTTGGATCCAGGAATGCGCGAATAAATCCTATCAGCGACAGATCTGAAGCAATGCAGTGATGAGACAGAACGGTTCTCAATCCAGACGTATTAGCCGTACTTTGGGACTTGGTTGAAAGAAAATCCTGTATCAAAAATGACAGTTATCCGCTTGCTTGAATCTTTAGTGTGGAGCTTTATGGGGTGGCCGTCCGGACCTATGATACCATTTTGGTCAAGGAGGACTTGCCAATGCTGGTTACCTGATTGGGATGATCGGACGGCTTTCACAGGAAGCTTAGGTTGATCTAGGATGCCCTGCCTATCCGGAAGAATGTCGGACACAGTGATTTGGCCAGGGTATTGCTCGTCGGGGTCATCTGAGCGTGAGAGAAGGACAGTGAGGATGTTGGGCGTGGATGGGTCTTGACGGAAGATGCGGTCGAGTACTGTGTCGCCGGCAGGTTGCTTCTTGAGCGCGTCATGGATGTTTGAGCCGCTATTCGGTCCAAGACCAAGGAGACCTTGACCTCGAGGATATGCGGAAGAGGGCTGAACCTGAACTAGAATGGATGTCAACGGAGAGCGGAAGGATAAGAACGACTCCTCAACATACTGAAAGCCTGGTCCGGTACGCTAAAGTTCACGAATGTCAATGGCGCGGTCCTTATTTTGCCAGAAACGCCACCGATGACATATTGAACGCTAGTGGAGACGCCAGTGTCGTTCGAGTTGAGAATGTTGTCCGCAACCCATAAATCAGAACTGGTGAGAGGTGGGAATTCAGACAACGGGAAGAAAGAGAGGGAAGACTACATGCCTCCCAGTATCAATGCTGACAGACAGCTGCTTTTCTCCAAGGGTGATGTTGGTATAATATATCAGGTTTTGAGAATTGTCAAGAGCGGAAATGTGGTCTCGTTTCCTCAGTTGAGGTGAGATGACGTGGCCACGGAGTTGGGAACGAAGGGCGGCAACATTGAGGAAAGGATGAAGGAGGACCGTGAGGAAGACAAGTCGGGAACAGTACATGGGAGTAGATAGAAAGGGAGGTTAGACGGGGGCATTTGCAGGCATTGTTCTTTAGTGCCAGCGAACGGTGATGGCGAGGGGAAAGGCGGTGCACAGTTCGGGGCCCTATATGCGGTGTTGACACGACATGCCATGCTGCGCGCCCGTTTTTACACCCAAGCGGGTTTAAACTAAACCCTACAAGTGCCCATCTCATCCATGCATCCTCTACTTTGCCCTCTCTTTTTTTCCGTACATCTCGCCGCTGCCACCATCATCCCTTTCCATGCTATTCGCACTGATACCACCAACCTCTCGAAGCGCAGCAATGTCACCGGCGTCCCCATCCAGAATGGTGGAAACGTCATCTATGGCACAAACATCACCCTCGGCGGTACCAGCTTCAACGTAGTTCTCGACTCTGGCAGGCACGTCTATTTTATATTCTCTCCCCTTTGCTCTTTATCTCAAATCACCTTAGTGCTGACCTCTGGGTTGCTGGTTCCGTCCCCAACACTCAAGACACCGGAACGGAGGTCTCCATATCGTATGCCGTAGGAAATGTTAAAGGTGCAAACGTCACAGTCTATTTAAGCTACTTAAACTAAAACTGGGACTATAGGGAACGTTAACCTTGCCTCCTTCACCTTTGATGAGTACACCGTGGACAAACAGGCTTACAGTATGTCTTCCGCAGCCAACCCACGTTTGCCGATGCCTAACTAATTTATGTTGTCCAGTCCTTGTCCCGGATAGCAGCAGTTTTTCCCCCACCCTCCAGTCAAACGGGTTTCAAGGTCTCATGGGCATCGGTTTCGATGCCGGATCGATTGTCCGGAGTAAAGTTGGGGATGGCGCAGGCGACACTCCCCTCTCTCGCATTTTTCAACAAAATAAAACTACGCAAAACTATGTATCATTACAACTTGACCGAGAAAAAGACCCGACGGATACGATTACCGGCCAAGTCACCGTTTCCGAACTCGTCTCCGGCTACGAGAGCATAGCATCGCAGCCGAAGCTCTACCTTAAAGACGCCTTTATGGACTCTTCTAACCAGCATTGGGCCGTCATTACAGACGATAATGGTGTTATTGGCCCTGATGGAAGTTCCATCTCTGTGGAATCCATTGTGCCACACGTTTCAGGAGGGAAGATGGTGGCAGTCCTTGATTCCGGGTTCACGTTTTCCCAGGTGCCTCGCAAGGTGTCTGATGCCATCTACGGACGTGTTCAAGGCGCCAGTTACAGCACGAGTGACGCTATCTGGTATGTGCCCTGCACCCAATACCTTAATATGTCGTTTGTATTTGGCGGTGTCACATTCCCCATACACCCCCTCGACATTGTCAGCGATGACATCACGTCATCCACTGGTCTATGTCGTGGCCCGGTCAGTGCATTGCGCCTTTTATGCACCATTGTTACGTCTCTGACGTTTTTGTGTCGTAGTTCCAACCCATTTCCACCGCCTTCAGCATGCTTGGACACTATGACATGATCCTCGGCATGAATACCCGTAAGCGCCACTTGACCTTGAGGCAATGCAATCACTCACCCTTTTTTTTTTTGTTTACCCTTCGCCGCATAGTGCGCAACTTTTATACCCTCTTTGATTACGGAAACTTCATTGAGGACTCGTCCAACGATCGCGGTGATCCCTACGTCCAGCTGCTGTCCCTCACCGACGCCGCCACCGCTCGTGCCGACTTTGTCAAGGCCCGCCTGAACGGCGCGGACACGACAAACTCTTCTTCGCAAACACTCCTCCCAGCTTCGCAGGAGTCGCACTCCCCCGTTTCGGCCGCCGAGAAGAAGCAGCACATCGAGGGTGCGGTAGCGCGCAACTGGCCATACATTCTCGTCGGGTGCCTCGCCTTTGTGCTCTGCGTGGCGGGTTGCTGCGTCTACGCGTGCTGTTGTCGCAAGCGCCGTAAGGCCCGCAAAGCATTCAGCAAGAATCCCTATCAGGCGATTCAAGACCCAGCACCGCCGCCGATGCACATGCGACCCATTAACACCGGAGCTGATCCACACCATCCGCGTAGATAGAAAAAGTAGATCTGGTGATGTTTTGACTATACTCTTTATTCGCGGGCGCATTTGGAATGGCCAGCGAGACACCTCAGGTAGCTTTACAGTATTCGATTTCAAGGCAGCTTTCGTTATTTGCTCGTATTTAGGGCTTTTGCTACCATAGTTACCCATACCAATGGACTCTCACACGCACATTCGTGGCATCCCTTCTCGGAATTTGTCACATGCATAATTTATGAGTAAAGCCCACTCCTGGTGAGAATCCGACACTCCTTCCATTGGCATGACTGGGGATGGCGCGAAGGGGACATTGTTCTTACTCCGATGGTCCAATGGGACCTCCGAGCTTTCCACACCTAGACTTCGCGTGGAGAACCGTCAACGCAGCCACATAGTTCCGCTTCAGATAGACAGAGCCCGCTGACACTGTCAAACTTGCGAGGGACCGCGGTGCTGGCATCGGCGCTCGCAGTGTCGCTAGTGTCACGTGATCTAGGGATCTACGGGGTCTCTTGGTTTGCGGGGTCCGCGCGGTATGTCCTAGGGTGTAAAGTGCTCGTCGAGAAACTGCGCGAAGAAATATTTTCTTGCATAGTTAATCGCGAAATGCAATCTTCACCGTGTAGAAAAAGTCTCGCGGTTTGACGTCAAAGTAGTGTAGTACCGTACAACCTAGGCTTTCATTTGTCCGCGAGCGAATGGCTCGGAACAAAGTCATTCCGCCAGGCCAAAGCCTCCGAGCCCCAAGGACCCACAGTTTCACCCCCCCTTCGTCGCCGAGCTCAACGTGACAATTTGTGGCACCGATAGGCGCCTCTCCGCATCGTCCTCCACGTCATCTTCACTGAGCAGTGGAGACGCGCACGGCGAGACGGAAACCCGTCTGCCGCAGAGGGTGGGGGTGGTGCATGTGGCGGCGTTGCGGGACAGAGGTGAGATAGGCGATGGGGGTGGGGTAGCGGCATGGGAGATCCCGTGCGCGAGGCGGGCGCCGAGTCTGCGAGATGCGGCAGGGGGGATAGAGAGGTGCGGGGGAGGACGGTACGTCGTCTGCGTCCCGGGTGGGGTGAACGTGTCACGATTACCAGCAAAAGTAGAGAACCAGGTGAGGAACGCACCGTGAAACCATCCAGTGACGGCGAGGGCAGCGAGGCACGTTGCCTGACCGAGGGGAGGGGGTCTCGGTTGATCGACCTCAAGTCAGTACATGCTTACCTGCATATACTGGGAGAGAAGAATGCGCGTTTCTGCCGAAAGTTTACCCCAGGGATATCGTCTGAACTGCGACCGGATTGGGTCGGACTCATGCGCTCGGCAAAGAGATGCGCGCGGCCGGTTGAAACGACGTCAAAGGTGTGGATCGAATTAAGCACCACATTCGAGTCTAAAGTACAGCGCTCCCTATCCGTATATTATGTATGCGCCGTCAGAGTTCCAGAATCACTGCGTGGTAGAGTCAGGGGTTTTTTTTTCTTTGTTCAGTGCGATGAGACAACGTACGCGCATAGAACATAACACATTGTGGGCGTTGGTGCCATATTGCTAGTTTTTAACGTACTGCTGGGTCTTGGGGAGAGCCAAGAGACTTCTCGAAGCTATCATGTGTCGTACAGATGCGGTAGGACGATTCCGAATAGACCCCTTCCCAGAGGTCGAGTCTACCACACCCAGCAGACTCGCTGGGGTGCGGCTTGTGGGAGCGGGGGGATGGCTCAGTCAAAGACTTGGGGAATGGCTGACATAGGTCGCCTCCACGGTCGCAAGATAGTCGAGATCCAACCGGATCATAGCCCATTGAATTCTCCGCATGGGTGCAGCTGTCCGGGGAATTGCACCAGAAAGTGGCATAACAGGGGGTCATCTAACGTTTTCGGCCAGATATTTGGGAATTAAGGGACAAGGACACGGCATCGTCACGCCCCGTACATCGTGCTGCGGAGTGAACCCAAGGACCGGTGGATGGATGGCAGTTGACGTCAAAACTTGGGTTTGCGGCGGCCAGGACCGTGCCCACGCGATCGTTCAGATTTGAGGGTTTGGCTCGATTGTCACTTGGCGGAGACGCGTGCGTACCTATAGTCAATGGACCGGAGAAAGGATAGATTGCCGCCACCGCCGGAAACGAAGTCCTCCACGAGGAGCATGAGAACGACCGACGAAGAGCCAGATCGCGGGTGTCGGGATACTTGTTAGTCGGGGTATCGGATGCTTGTGGTGGAGGACACCAAGCCCGCCTATGAGCGAGATAGGGGGGAAAACTGAGAAAGGACAGGTCCGCCAGGCAGCAAATATACCAAGCGCCACCGTGGCGGCCCTTATTGCCATGCGGGGCCAATTCTTGCGACACATTGCGGTGGGCGCGTCCTATTTCCATGTACGTGTCAAGAGAAATTGGGCCGAAGGAGTGGGAAAGAGTGGCAGGCATCGTGGGGCCTTAGGAAAAGGAGGACAACCTGGGCCGACCGCGGGAGGGACAATCCTGGGGTTGTTTGAGGAGTTTGGGAGACGACAAGTCATGCAGTTACGGTGTGTCCCTCCCAGTCGCCAGTACGAAGGAATATAAAACCAAGAGAGAGAGGAAAACCGAGCAAGACTGGCCTCGAATAGAAAGGGATGACGAGAACAACCGGTGATGCGGTAGTTGGACTGCAAACTTGAAGCGCCCAGTCTGTCAGACTCTGTAGGGAAATCCGCTTTTCCTTTTATGGTGCACTTGCCGTCTGGTGTTTCTGTGCCGGTGCCGTTTCATTGGTTCTGACTCCGAATCTTGCTATCTCGCTTCCCCCGCGCCGTCCCTTCGGTTCTCGCTAGGATCCCGATCTCATTTGACACAGTCCCACACACGATGCAATATCCAAGTCCTGCGCGGCGGCTCCTTCGTGCCATCCGGTGGTCATTGCCCACGGTCCCATATGGTGTCTGCCTCGAGTCTCAAGGGAGCCGTCACCTTCAGCCTGACTCGGAGATGGGAACAAAAAAGTTAACAGTTGGAAAAAAGTCTGCTGAATAGAGAGGTCACGGCGGGGTAATTACACAAGCTGTTCTCAGCCCCCCTGTATCTTCATCACGGCAGGGGGCGAAGCTTGCGGCTTTTTAACTAGAGTGGTAAGTTCAAACTTTGAACCTACCCTAGCGGTTGGATAGAATGTTATCCTAACCACAGTCCGACCTCCGACTTAAATGGTCCGTCTACTAGCCCTCATCATTTTTCGCGGATACGCTGACCCTCAGACACTGTGGCTCGCACGTCTATGCTTTATCAGAGACCTATATGAAACCTTCGGTCACACCACAGACGCCCGCCAAATCTTTCCGACCAGGTCCCAGGGTGATTTAATGGTAGAAGTAATTTCATCGTTACCTGTTCTGTGGCCCCACGTCTAATGACTTTGCTTTCCCCCGTCTCGCAGAGAGGACGCACGCCTAGTAATTATCACCACCGCTTTCCGATGCCATCCTCTACAAGGCCCCGTAGTGCACGCCCCGACCAGGTGCACTCCAATCCCGGGACTAGAGAACATTTCCTCAGGCGTCAGGAGCGCCCCAATGTCCACTCCAGGCCTGACACTGTCGATCCTGCGGCGTATTATCCGCTTCTTCGTGGAGAACCGCCCCTGAACCCCCCCGCTCATATCGTATGTTAACACCTCACAACATTTCTGCTTTCTTACAAACCTTGACATCAAGGGGCCTGCGACCCATGCTCCGGAGATTCCAAGTCAATTCCCGGTGTCGCCAGGTACCCTCATTGAACAGACACCATATCAAGGAACCCCGTACTGTACAACACCGTCAACGGATATCTTTACCGAACGATCAAACTGGGGGGAGGCTGCGCAGCCGGGGCAATCACCCTTTCAAAACGTAGGGATGCTCGTAGAATCGTTCAGAACATTGTTCATTCTTTATTCTTATTCACCTACAGGAGGGTGTTTCACAGCCCCCAAGCACCTCCGTCTTTTCAATTCAACCTTTGCGCTTTGTGACCCAAGATCCTCAGTCTATCACCACTCCTTCTCAGAACAGAGTACCGTCAAATGAAGCACTGTTCGCCGCAGAGACCTGTCCATTTCTAAATTGCCACAGGACGTATGGTCGACGGCAAGACTTGGAGCGTCACATCCTTCAACATTTGTCCCGCTGTTTTTATTGCCCCCAAACAGGTTGTAATTGGACAGGAACTCGTCGCTACGGACTCCAGGACCACCTCAGACAGAAGCATCATGGGGGCGTCCCAGTCCCAGATCGAGGGAGTTTTATGATCTACGATGCAAAGGTGTTGGTCAAGCAACTCCTTAACAGGGAGATCACGACCGAGCAAGCAGTGCGCGAGGCGCACTTGTCATTTCAAAGTAAAGCAGAGCTGTTGGGTAAGTTAAATCTTTGGCGGGAATAGAAGCGGGTAGGCGCGCATAGCGCGCATCAAGAAGGATCACGTAATTACGTGGTCCTCCGGTGCATCCTGCACCGGTCTTCCCTCACAAAGCGTATTCGGGATTAAGACAGGGGATTTTTCTGCTAGGGCACGACGGAGCGCAGCAGAACGTGTGTATTTACGAGGAAGAAGCGGGCCTGCGACCTCTTTTGTTTTGTTTGACGTCTATTTATGTGCGCCTTAAGCTGCAACACGAACCCTATGTAGCTTTAATATATGCAAGTCACCGCGGCTGTTCCCACTTTATGGACGTGTTCCGGGGTTGGGCTACTCCAATACAGTGAAGGCCAGCGTGGTGCATCGTATCTTAGCCAGGGGGAGGTACTGTGGAGCTCAAAATGATGGCCAAGTCATTCAGGACCTAGCCCGAACAAAATCAAAGAATTTAGGAGCCCGCGCTATCATTGGGGTGATGCTGGAGTTCTAGAAGAGTTGGGCACACCGCCACTGTCACAAGAAAATAAAAATAAAATAAAATGAACGGGTGGATGGGGCGCGATCCATCAGTGTGTTAGTGTGTTTCACTTACATGCGCTGGAAGAGGGCCAAGATACCATTACGTCCGTGGAGTCGTACAAGTATTACTGATGGGCCCGCGCACGCCATGCATCACATCAATACAGCTGACTGCTGCCCTTGATTGTTGCTCGGCATGAGCGGTTAACTGCCACACAAGTCAGGCATCAAGGGATTTCCACTTAATGACGGATTTGGAACTATACCTTGACGTTGGACGTCCAACGCAAAATAAATAAAAAATAGACAAAGGTAAATCCGGATTACGACGTGTTTCCGGCGAAATGGAGAGGAGTGAATGGACACGAAAAAGGGGCGTAGTATGGATGACAACAATATTTGGATCTATAGTGACTGACACGCGGTGGATGCAGCAGGCAGCAAGGGGTGAAGGGGTGAGAACAGAACGAAATACGAAAGGAAAGTATGAACCCACGTAGGCGAACCGAGGACACAACGCGCGCTATCGTAGCGACCCAATACGGTGCTAAGAATACCTTCCAAATTGACAATTGACATTCCCCACGGAGACGGCTCGTGGCCGCGGCGCGCGCCAAAGTGCCACGTGCGGAATCGCGTGGTGCGGCATGCAACCGCAATCACGGAGTCGACCACGTCGCAATCTGTTTCATACCTACGCTGCGCCCTGGAAGATTCGGCGCAAGCCCCCATGATCAACTTGGGATATGAGACGGCTCTCTGTGACAGATCGACTTCGCCTCTTTCGAGTTATTCATCAGACACCTGACCCCTACCTAACGACCAGCACACTCATGCTTTGGAAACATGTCTGGTGTTTAGTAACTAACCAAAGTACACATCACATTCATAAGACACTACCAAGAGTCCCTCCAGTGATATTATCCGACTCGTGATGATGGTTGTCAGTCATAGTCATAAATGTGTTCAAAGAGACAGGGGGAGAACCCGAGTATCGTTCATAGCACTAAACGCGACAAGATCCGATGCCAGATGGGTCCTCGGTGTGACATTTCTCGTTATGACGGCTAGTCTTATTCGGCTCACTCACTCTGAGGGTGTACTATATGGTCAGCCACTAGAACCTTTACCTTAGAGAAAACTGGAACCCCTGATAGCCCATCCCTGGAAAATGGATGCTGGGGCGATCAGGGAAATCCCAGGAAACAACAACACGTTCCGTCCCGTCCCGATTTGGCGACGCGATAACTGGAAAAGCGAAGTTAGTCAAGTAACATTCTCTGAGACGACACCGGATCTCCGCAAGATTTTTTGGAACAGCTGTAATAGATATTTGGAGCGTGCCAAAAGGGAGATTGGAAGCGGAAAAGGGGGTGCGGGTTTGCACAGCGTTGCCATGTGGTGGTGTAGTACACGCAAAGTGCACACACGTGAATGAGAGGATAGATATCAGATCGGACGTCGTGCTAGAGCTTTGAGCTTAGTTGGCAACATGCAATATGTGATCATTTGCAATCGCTCGAACTGTGCGGTTGGCGCACGACTCGGAGAGCCCGGAGCCTAGTGAGACCAAAAAAAAAACCCCCAACTAATCAAGACTCAGCGCTAGAGGCATTGTGTCGTGTATTCGGTTTCCCGAAGTTGCGGTAGACTCGGGGCGGGTGCATTTCGTGGTTGATCCCCGATTGGTTCCATGACGAGCCCGTAAAGGTACTGTCATACTCGAAGCCCGAGCGATTCAAGGAAATCGTCGAGGCCGATTTAAGGTTGCTATAGAGAGAAAAAAAAGGGGGACGTTGACAGCGACGGGCATGCACAGTAAATCATCATTGGAGTGGGCCCTGACTGAGCGCAACACGACGATGGCCTTTGTCTTCTTTTTTGTCTTCTTTTTTGGGAAAGGGCAATAGAAATGACCCTGATAAGTCTGAGTCGCAGTTTGGAACGCAATTTGGAGAACAACGCCTTACCAAGAATGGCTGGGGGTGACTCGCGCGGCACCTAGCCTCCTGTGGTGCGCGCTTCCCCACACGTGTAGGTTCTACTAGATGGGTTACTGACCGCAATGCGCCCCAAATCATGGAGAAGGTACTGTGCTGTGCGGGCACCAGGGCAGGCACCAGCCAATTTACGTACTTCAGTTTGACGCCCAAGGACGTCCGCATATCGTCTAGGATACCAGATGGCCCAGATCGGCGGAGAAGTTCGCTATTATCACTCGCGACAAGTGCGCCTCCTGTATATGCTCAACAGCGGAATAGTGGATTGACACCGACCCTGGACATGTTACAACAGGCTTCCAAGTTTGTTTCCCGTTTCTGCTTCATATCGCCGGATATTCAAGTGGTCAAGGAGAAAGTTGGACATTTTTTCCTCCAAGGGCTTTGCTTCTTGGTACAGCATTCCCCGCCGTCGTCACTGGTCACGTACCTGACACAGTCATAGGCTGACTGTGGTGGGAGTGTGACGTCCGATCGGTCGGTCGGGGCGTGGCCTGCGAGAAATTGGCATCATGACGGGATGGTCCTCGTGGGTCGTGTGGTTTAGGGTAAAGAAAAAAATAATACGGCAAGGGCCAAAAAATATCACTAATCCTGATTCGTCGGGGGCAGTGGAGACGAATGGGTTTAGAAAAGTAATTCGTTCCGGGGCAATACCGGAGGGGCCGTAGATGGTAGCCAAATATCATCCACTGCCACTGGTATGGGACTTGGTTAAAACAAAAAAAAATTACTTGCAGGGAAAATAATAATTCCAGAAATTACCATGACTAGCGCGGGTGGTATCCATCCATTTGAGCAGTGAAAAAAAGGGAGGAGTATACGGTTGTATAGGCATGGCGGTGGGACCAACAACAGGACTTGAGGCACTGTATTACAATTGGACAATTGGAAGGCGTGTCGGAGCTTGTGCCCAGTACCTGGTCAGAGCTCCAGGTTTGTGGGGACAATGGGGGGCTAGAACAGGCTCAGAGACCATCTGAGATGTCTTGCTCTCACGCTTTTGAATTATACAAGACCATCCTAGGACCAGGTTTGCTACAACCAGTCGGTACGGTTCCTGTCGGTTGGTGAAACTTTAAATGCGATAAGTCCACCGCGCGAGAGGGGTTAAAGTGGTACCTTCCCGTATGGCTAAGCCCCAAGGACCTGGGATATTGATCAAATGATAAAGTCTCAGTCATGGACCTATTAGAACCGTACCAGTGAATTCAAAATCCCGAAGTTGTGGTTCAGTTGGTTGGGTGTCAGTATGCGAACAGAACGGTAGACCCAGGCTAGTCTGCTTTCGTGATTGCACCCATAATGGGTCTTCGGCACGCTCAAAGTCCGAGGAGATAGGGGAGGCAAAGTGTCGGAAATTCTTAAGAGCCATCGGTGAACAATGTAGCATGCGAGATTTGATGTTGCAATGATTTGGGAGTAACTCGTGGGCAAGACAATTCCCACTGCTGTCACTGGCCTGTCAATTCTGCCAATAAAGGGGATCACATCGCGAGGAAATCATTTGATACCGGTATTCTAAGCTTTCGGGGAGATAGGACACATTGCATGCACGGCGATCTAAGAGAGCCCGTGGAGAAAGGAAATGGCTAAAGTTCGATAGAAGTCATAGAATGTCGCCGTAAGGAAGGACGTGGACAGTGTCAGACAAATGCGAGGGGGAGACAGCCTGTCTTTGTTTTGTTTCTTCGCGGAAAGGGCGCCTCGAATGGCCTAGAAGTTGGGATCGATTGCCGTACTCCAGTGAACTGACCAACGTGAACGCCTTAACATTCCGAACAGGGTCGTAGGTGCCCGATCTGGCCGAGTTTCACAGAGGGCTGCCAAGAACAGTAGTCCTGAGGGTGTTCCACCGCTAATATCGACGCTCACCCTTGAAAAATTTCACGGCGACATGCGCGTTCGAATACAAAGTGAGTTATTTCCGTGTTGGTTTTCTTGCACAAAATCGGCGGTGAATTGATTGAGGTCACGTGTGCGCGGTGTCTCGCTTGTTCGCTTGTGACTTTGCTGCCGCACCCTCGCATTCACACACCCACCATGACGCGTGGTGGCACTTTTCAGCGCGCTAAAAAAACCACATCTTCGAAAGTAAGAATATTTACCGGCTCGAGATTCGCAAGATAGGGCTCGCTTCTTCTGATGCCAGCCCAAGCCCGAGACTGGTACAGTCTGTCCGAAGAGGGGAGGAAGAAGGTGCTCCGTGAGCTTCAACGATTTCTTTCGTGACTAGAGCGCGTATTGATTCCTCTGTGTTTCTTCCTCCTCACCTCTGCCTAGGAGAGAAAGTACAAGAGAAATGCCAGAAAGCAGCGAATAGGAAGAAGCATGTGAACAGTGGAGACTCGCGGACGACAGTTCGGCGAAAGAACAATGCCCTGAAGCATGCAGCAGAAGGGTGCACAACGTCCGATGCATCCATAGTGAAAAAGGTACGCCCATTGAGTATAAAACAGTGCCGAAGGGAAACAGGGACTCATTCCACATGGAAGCAGCAGCTTAGCCCTTCACCACTCGAGGCAGAAGAGGTCCCAACACCAGGAGTTGGGATCCAAGCACTACAGTGATTCTGATTCAATATTCAACTCTCCAAAAGTCTTTGTGGATTACAATCGCGAAATTTTTCTAGTCGTGATTGAACTACTGTACGTATGTTCTGTGAACACCACCATGATAACATGTAACCATTGAACTTTTGCTTTTGCTTAGATACCCACACGTAATACACTGGCTTGTTGATATAGACAGACAAGGTCATTACAAGTCGGTAGTAGCATTGGACAATGGATGGATATGTGATACTATAAGTATCGTGAATAATAGCCATGTAATATCCTACATGTTTCGTCATGGGAATCTGTCAATATCACCTAAATCAACCCTCATTGGCTAGCCAACGTAAGTTAGCCATGAACGTATGAGAATAGGATCTCACGGACGGCCACTTGTCAAATCATAAACGGAGGACGTTATGTTCATAAGGTAAACAGGGTAGGATAGAGCAGGCATGTGCAAAACATTTAGAGGCCCGAGGCGCACGTCAATAAAACCCAAAAAAAAAAAAAAAGTAGAAAGATCATGAAGCGTGACCATCGCGGTCACCGCCGTCCGAGAAAGGGTCCGTGACGAGACGAATAGGATGCGACTGCTGATGGACGAGCAGCGGCGACGTAAACTGGTTTGGAGGCGCAAGATACGTCGTTATAAAGTCCTGCAAAAAAGCGAATCACACACACGCCCTCTCAACACAATGTCCATCAATAAGCATAAAGCGAGCGATCAACGCACCCGAACTTGTATTCGGCTCATACCGAACTGGCCCACCGTGATGTCGGGATTCGGCTGCACTTCTCCCTCGTAGTCGAGCGTGCCCATTCCGTCGCCCAACGGTTGCTCGGAGCGCAACATGGACGGCAACGAGGCACCAGGGGGAAGGGAGCGCAGGGTACCCTCGCCGATTGAAAATTGACGCATCGACAGCTGACCCCTGACGGCCATTACGATCTGACGCAGTAGGTACACGCGCACCGTCGGTGGGGCGGTAGTCTCGGTGGCGACGGTCTTCGATCGCTTCAGCTTCATATGAGTCGGTATGGTGGGATACAAGAACGCCTGCAGAGACTTGGACGGCGCAATGAGCTGCAGATAGAACGGGATCGTATCGGTCAAAGCGAATGTTTGAACAACAGGGATAAACAACTGGTGATCAAAATCAGGCACCGTTCCTTTTCGACTTGGGGCAACATATTTGTCCCCACTTACATGAGACTCGATGGGCTCGATGTCCGCGCTGACCTTTGGAGTTATGGTGCCTGTTACTTGGAACCACTCTTCGGGCGACGCCTTGACGGTGGAAAGGAAGGGAAAAGGCGACGAAATAATCGGTTGTGGTGGTCGCGTGCGAGGCTGATAGACAAATTGGACCTCCAACCTGTCATAGGGTAACCGCCCGTCAAATAGTAACCGAACGAGTCAGATGGCCATTCCCTCAAAAAAAAAAAAAAGGGGGGGGGAGGGGGCGATGTTGGAGGGACAGGTTGCGGGAAGTGAAGTGTGAAACAGGGTGCAAATTCCGACTCACTTTTTGGAAAGCTTCCAAATTGGCACCTTAGTCCCTTTGCGCCTGACGACAACCCGTAAGAGATAGTAGCATTTCGCACGGATGTCCGAAGCGTTGGGGTACACGACATCATGCGTGGGAGGGAGAGGGCGTATCCCGCCTCTATCCGTGAACGTCTCCGGAAGCACGATCTCGAACGGGAACATGCTAGGGCACGGTCCACGGCTGTCTGCGTCGTCTTCAGACGGTTTCCAGAGGTCATACGAGTCACTGAAGAACTGCGTCTCGGAGCTTGCGCCCTCTGGGCTTGCCAAGTGTACTCGGCCCTCCAACTAAAAGCGCACAATCAGCGGACATCAGTAACGTGGAGGGTTGCGAGGGAGAGGGATGGAGAAAGAGGATAGTGTGTAGAAAAAGGCAGCGGTACGTACTTTGACGAAGACGGCTTGCACTCCTTGGGTACAGTTGAGTCCGACATCTCCTGATATTGTGCCACAACGACCATAGGACGGCGACGAGGCATGCTCATCCTGCCCACGCAAGGCGATGGTAATGAGGCTATTGCTCCGCACAAACACGCCCGTGTACGTCCTCCTGCGCGCGCGCGCGGTCACGGCGAGCGTGCGCTCGGATGGCCCAGGAGCGACAGAGTAAGAGGGGACATCTGCAGACGGGGAGTAAGTGGGTGGCTCGCTTGCCACCGATAAGGATAGAGACGTCGCCGTTTTGTTCAGGTATGACGACAGCAGGGGGATGGTGGCCGGTTGTTGGGAAGGGGGAGCTGGTGGTGGTGACGATAAGAGGTGGGAAGTCATTTTGGGGAAAGGGGGAGCGCGGGCATTTTGATTTTGTCAGGTTCAGGGCCCATTATGAGTGGGGAAAGCCGTTAACTCTAGCCAAGACGTGTTTGCCAAGCAAGTGGTTTGGCGGCGCGCGTTAAACTAAATCATGCCCTGTGAGGCTGTGCCGTCGTACTGTATATGGGTTTCATAGGCTAGCACCTGGGACGAGACCGTCGAGTCATCAGTTCTAGGTTCTCGGAACCTAGCCAGGAACGCGGAAAAGGACCCTATTCTGTCCACGTCCGATAAAACCGCTCACGCAAGTTGAAGGTTGAGTTGAGACTTGAGACTAAAAGAATATGATGTAAGCAGCAAGGCGGTCTGCCTCCTTTAGTACAGTCCAAGAGAAAAATAACAGTTACGAAGAGAGATACACAGGTACAAATGGGACCAACGTCGTACAGACGATAAGCAAACATCAGTGAATGAAAGACAACAGCGACATGTAAGTTTCAATGACCCGGTATTAGACGCCATGAGTCACATCCGAAATCCAACTTCGAGTTCGCCCCTGCCCCTCCGAAATCGGTCGTTCAGCGGTGCCGTCCAAAACAGGCCGCGAGTCTTCCAACGCTGCAAGTGCTTCCTCGATTCTACGCGCACGATCCGCATCCCGCCGCTCTTCCCATTCCTCATCTAGGGTGACGAAGCTGATCGGTCGATCGCTGCGCTCGCTCCTCGTGACACTCGCTCGATCCCCCTCATGTTCTCGGGCTTGCAAGCGAAGACTGTTTCGTAGGTAACCAGAAAGCACCAGCGTGCTTCCGCGTGTTTTGCCGTATGCAGGAGGGGGAGGCTGCGCGATCACCGCATCCTCTACGTCGCCAGTGCCGACGCCGCTCGCTGCCAGTGCGGCCGCGTACGTTGGCAAAGGAGGTCGACTCCACGGTGCGATGGCCATCGAAATTGAAGAGTTGGGGCCCGAATATCCACGTTGTAGCGAACCAGGAAGCATTTCGCCCGGATGCTTGAAAACGTAGCGTTCGGCACGGGCGCGAAAGATGCGGCGCTCG
>Ga0307509_10005371_pt1 | contig 17855 bp, 10 predicted proteins | sample 10_EM_MG_FD_202245 | JGI IMG/M metagenome (GOLD analysis project Ga0307509, IMG submission 202245) | Populus trichocarpa ectomycorrhiza microbial communities from riparian zone in the Pacific Northwest, United States - 10_EM | ecosystem: Host-associated > Plants > Roots > Unclassified | place...
ATTATTGATAAATATATTCTATACTGTACATATATATTATAATTTATAAATATATTATTCTACAAATATATATTTTATATTAGATATAGATTTTATGGTTTATATCTATTTTATCCTCTATATATTTTGTCTTAAATATATATTTTATCATATAAATATATGATATAATTTATACCGATTTTATCCAAGCTGGATAGTATTTTTTATTCCACTTCTTGGTAGCTATTTTCAAACTACTATGCTACATTTCACATAGTCAAAGCAAAAGTAAGGTAGATAGAGGTCATATCAGGAGAGGTGTTTTTAATGCCCGCTCCTCCCCTCCCAAGCTGAGCTCTGGTTCTATGACATGAGGAACAACTTTGAACCACATCTTGAGGCAATCAAAATAGCGTTCCACTTGGCTGACATCGATACCTGCGTTCTTGAGGATGCCAATTGCTTTCACTCCGTATACTTTTCGTTCATGTTGAACTACAAGAGCTCAGTTACACTTCGAGTTCCTACCTTACTGCTTTCAGGTCTTGAATCTGTCGCAACGTGGCAGGCGGACCGCCGCGCTCGTGCCAGAGAGTGGTCCATGCCCCACACCCCGTCACCCGAACAGCGCTGCTGTACCGCTTCCACCCTGAACGTGTGCAGGGGGATCTTTTCTGCGCCACGTCCGGTACCAGTGCCGCCGCTACGCTAGGGCTACCTCCTCCTAATGTCCTTCGTGCTGGGCTATCTTTCCCCTGGTACCTGTCAGGTACCCGTAGTGCACCACTGTAGTCCTACTGCACGCAAGCGGTCTCGTGCCGGGAGAGCTTTTCTCCGCTATGCGACACGCCTGAGCTAGTCTCTCGAAGTGACATTCCAGCATCCCAACCAGTAACCGGCTTATTCCTTTCATAATGTCTCTCCTCTATACCACCATTGTGTTACTATGTCACATTCGAGTCCCCATATCCCATTCGTTCCTCTCTCGCACTCTCCCCCACCCCGTATGAATTGCAGGGTTAGGGTTAGGAATCAAGTAGTATTACTAGAGACAGGACAAAGGCCACAGCCGGCACGAACACAGGAGGCAACCACCAAGTGGCTCTAACCAAGGTGACTAAGTACAATAGTAATAGACCAACCAACAGCAGAGATACAAAGCAAATACAACCTGAGGGATGAGAACAGGCCCCCACCAGGCAAACAAGGGAACCACTATGAAAGTTAAAGTTCAAAAATGCAAGGGAATACAAATAGTACCTGTATTCAAGGTGAATGAGACCACTAGTACAAAGCCCAAAAATGGAGGCAACGAGATCAAAGGTACAAGGCCCACAATGATGGCCCAATAAGATACTTATAATAAGAAGAACAATATTGTCATAAAGTGCATATCATTAGGAAAAATTGAGAAAAACAAAATAAAAACAATACAAAAATCAATAAATCAGTAATAGAGGAGTAAAAAATGGAAAAGTATAGGAAAGAGTTTATTAGTCTCGAAAAGATATAAGTATGATGAGAGTTGTGATAAATTCAAGAAAGGAGTAAAAGTAATAGGTCAAGAGAGTAAAGTACTAATCAAAAGACAATAGAGTAAGTGAGGAATAGAGCTTGACTGAGAAAATGAAGAAGGAAAGTATAGGTAGATGAAATAGTAATAAAAAGAAAGAAATATCTGTCAAAAGATAGCTAGGTATTCGGAGAATTAGCTGTATCTGCTACAAGCATTTTAGACATCGATAGTGTCCAAAAGCTTAAAAGCTTATAAGCCTTGTCCCATAACTGCTGGTTGAGTAAGAAATCCATTGTTGTATATTTGATATCGTCATCTAGGAGGTACAGATCGAGATTATAGAGTAGTTGCTGATCCGGTGTCAGAAGAGGCTCTGGGTAGGGCATACATTCTGTATGACCACGATCAAATCTTTCACCACAACAGCACTTGCGTCCCCAACCAAACAAGCCTCGTCGCCATGCCATAAAAAGTAATTGCCGGGGTGCAGGTGATATAAGTACAACATCGGAATCGATACCAGGAAGTCGATCTGTAAGAAGTGTAATCCGAATCAATTTTGAGGCCTTGGATCGAATATTGACAATAAGATTCCGTTTCTGCTGACTGAGAACTAGACTCAGATCATGAGCAAGATTTGATTGGGGTGGATTCTGCAAGGTGAGCAATGAGTTTGAAAAACATTGAGGAGGATTGATGAATTGAGACAGTAGTGGCCCATGACGTGTAAGCCGTATTCGAGATCGGGATTGGGGATACCAGTTAAGAGAGTCAAGAATTGAGCGTAATGGGTTATCGGAATGCAATGCGATCAAATGCAGATAAAAGCGGCCAAACAGATGAACAGCTCTATCTTTGAATGGAAGAAGACCTAAAAGATTGCAAGTAAGATGTGGTCGGTTGGCATTACCACCAGCAATCCATTTTATACCAGCGTGATAGGCCCTCTCAAGGATCTTCCAGCTTGGATGACGCAAATTGTGCAAATGATGAGCATAAAGAAGTGAAAGGGAGTATTCCAGGGTTGGTGACAAGATGACTTTAAAGATATTGAAACGTATACGAGGGGCCCAGGTATCTGAAACCCACTTCATTGCATTGATTTTCTTCATCATCCTCGTGGAAAGCATTTCTGCTTGGTTTAAGAAATCAATTCCATGTTCTGCAATAATGACTCCCAAATACTTGTATGAAATCACATGAGGTATAGGTTGTTGATTGAGTGATATTGGTGAATATGTTGTGTTATCAGCTGGGGTTCCTGTAATAAGATGACCACATTTCAAGATATTAAAAGACATGCCATTCGCATCAGCCCAACTAGATGCACAATTGACAAGCTGTTGTGCTACTCGTAAAGTGGGTGCAATTAGTACACCATCATCAGCAAAGAATAAAGCAGATGGTGAATGCGGTGGTGAATTGCAATTGAGGCTTTGAAGGAGGCCATTGATGAAGCGACTAAACAGAATTGGAGCAAGAGGTGAGCCCTGTGGAAGTCCCCGTGTACGTATTTGTGGTCCTGACTGACAACCATTGACAACCAGTGTATAGCTCATCTCATGGTACATGAGATGATATACTATTTGAAGTAGTAGGGGATCCATGCCCTGTTTTTGTAATTGCACCTTCAGATAACACCATTCGACTCTATCAAATGCAGCTTTGAAATCGAGAAAGACTAGATGTGATAAAGGATATTTTTGAATCAGATGATTCAGGACAAGAACGTTCGTCAAAGTTGAATAACCTGCCCGAAAGCCAGCCTGGATAGGGGAGTACGAGATGTTGCCAGAGGAGGTAATAGTGGGTAGAATTAAGGATTCAAAGATCTTTCGGAAAAGACAAGAAAGTGTAATTGGTCGTGAATTGCTAGCATGGAAGGGCTGAGTGCGGTCTTTGTGAATAGGATATAGCAATGCTTGATTCCATCGTGATGGTGTTTTTCCAGAACGTACGCATGCAGTAAAAAGTTGACTGAGAACTTGGGGAAAGGTTGTATCCACGAGGTGCCGTAGCATAATAACTGTAATTCCATCAGAACCACAAGAACTGGTACTTGACATTTTCTCAATTTTCTGCTTAATTCTTTTCGGAGATAACATAGTCAAGAGACCTGATGATAATACCGTCTCTTCGTCTGGGAGATGGGGGAATGAATGGTTGATATCAGAAGGAAATATAGGATCTGATTCAGGTGTGACAATTGTAGAGGAAGACAAATCAAAGGTGGAATGTCTTTGGTTTGCAGGATCATTGCGAACATGATGAAAGATATCTTGATAGTAGTTGATACACTCTTGAATTGGTGTTTGGTGAGAGGATGAACTAATAAGAGGTGTTAATGCAATTGCTGCTCGTTGAGCTCTCTTTAATAGCTGAATACTGGCTGGTATATCAAATCGTTGAATGAGGTGCTTGGCAGTTGTATCCGTTTCCTTTCGCACCTGTTTAGGTTCGTACTTTCCAAGTTCTGTTTCTGCAATCGCCTGAATACTTGAACATAAAATAGCATCAAGCATGTCAATATCGAATGCTTCTGAGGTTGGGCAGAATCGGTGTATTTGATCAATAACTGACCAAGCCTGGCGATAGCTATTTGCAATTTTGGGTTTCTGAAGTTTCTGAATACAGAATCGAATAGGTGTTGCGTTTACTGCACTCGCTATCCCAGGAAAGGGATTCAGATAAGATTTCTCCACATGTAGTAGAAGTAGAAATCTATGATCGGTATGGAATTGTAGTTTGTGTGTTGGCAATAAGGATAATGTGATAGAGGACTGACAAGAGATCTTTGAGAAAGCATGATCAGGAATCTTGTCACAAGTTGAATGGTCAGGGTTATTCGACAGATGAATCATATCTTGGGTAACAGCCCAAGATTGAAATAGTTGTGATCGTTGTGGTAGTATGATAGAGGATCCTTTATGGCCAGTTGAGGTTTTACAGGAAAATCGAGTATTGATATCACCAATGAGGACATCAACTGATCCAATTTTGTTCAAGTTCTCCTGCAAGGCGGAATGGTGGAGAGAATAAGGTGGATAATAAACTCCAGCAAACCGAAAGCGAGGAAGAGAGACAACAATAGAGTGTTCAGTGGAGATTGTAGATTGAATAAGTAAGCGTGCAGATTGTGTTGCCATCAGGTAAATACCGCCATGAGAACGTCCTTTGACTGAGCGGGATGAGGAAACCAAAGTGGATGAGTGAACAGAAGGGTGACTAAGGCGGGATTCGTGATGCTGATACCAGTGTTCAGCAATAAATAAAAAGTCGAAGTGATTGTCGAGAAGGGTGATAGCCTGTGCAAACTTTCCATCTGAGAGGGAGTTTGCGTTTAAATATCCGATACGATACATTAATCGACCATGATAACATCGCGGGATGGCTTTAAAACCAATCGTTTCTTGCTAGATCCTCCATCTGAAATTGAACTTTTTGCACATAAACCTTTAGCAAAATCCATGACAAAGGAGAAACAAGTAGTTGAGCATATCATACCCGTGAATATTATCTGGAGAAGTGTATCCTCTCTTATGTTTTGAAAATCTATGAGCTCCAGCTGTTACATGAACAACATTGTGAGTGATAGCTGAACCCTCAGGCTTGTCCCTCTCCTCCTTAGTGCTTTTATCACTCTCCTCCATTGAATCATCAGTTACAATGATTCCTTTCTTCCTGAGCTCTTGATTTAATTGGTCCTCAACTCCACGGTTTGTTGCCCACCCCATTATATGATTTCGCATTAAAGGCTTATTAGTTGAGGCAATAGAAACGGCTAGCCTAGCGACTAACTTTCGCTTGAGAAGGGCCACCTTGGATGTCTCCACTATATCTCCTTCCCAATCAAATGACTCAGGAGACAATGGGTCAAAGCTGTTTCGAACCTTATAAGGTGAATACTTCCTGAGTCTGTTTCTCATAGTCTCAACATGATTTGTGTCTACCAAGATTTCTAAAATTCGACCATCGATGAAAGACAGATTGCGAATATATCCCAAATGAAGGGATATTGGGGCTTCACGAAAAGTTTGCTTTATCAGATGAAATTCCTGCTCTGGCATTCCAGCAAGATAGATTGCAGTTGATGATGAAGAATTGTGAAAGCGCTTTTTAGCCTTCAAAAATCTTGGTCGAAGTGGATCAGGTTTCGCATGCTGATCTTGTCCAGCACTGTCGCTAAGTCTTGTTCTCATTTGTGCATTTTGGGGTTTGCGTTTATCATCTTTGTATTTAAGGATCTCGCTATAAGCTGGCCTTTTGCCCTTATCGATATAAGGTTCAGGTGAGGTTTGCGGTAAGGATGGGGGCCGAGCGTCAGAGAGGGAAATTTCCAAATGCGTATCGTATTGAGTTGTGATACCAGAATAACTATCTTCCTCAGGTTGATTATTAGTATAGCTTGTGCTAGGCCGATTTTTGTTGGAAAGTTTTTCAGATGCCTATATGAGATTAAAAGAGCAATCAGTATTCCAAATTTATAATACCTCACCAATTGAAATCTGAAATCACATTTGGCAACAGTTGGAATTTGGAATCCATGGAGTATTAATTGAACTTACATGGGTTATGGTAGTAGTGGATGAACGGCCAAGTTGCTCTAGGATAGAATGTTGCGTTATTAAATTTTCCAATCTCACAACGCGATTCTCTAGCAGTTCTCGTTTCTCTCGTTCATTCTCGAGTTGCCGATGGAGAAATTCAACCGTATAGACTGATTGCTCAAAGGTTGTATTATCTATATTGCTCATTTTTGCTAATCAGTATGAAATTCCTATTTCACTAGGTATACAGCAAGTGCGTAATTTGTAGGTAATAAGGTGAGTTCTGTAAACCAAGCGAGGGGCGGTTAACACTACCTTGTGAATCGGTATCTGAAGTAGCAACTATAGCTTTAGGTTGTTGTGTTAAGGTCTTATCAAGAGATTTATTGGAAAACTTCTATATTATATTGTCATATAATTAGTCAAATATTAAAATAAATTCAGATAAAATTCACAATTTTGAGATTTATAAATTTATTATTTAAAATAAACCAAAAGATTTATCATACCTGGGGTATAGCAAAGGTTGAAATATGTTGTCTTGATTTTGAATTCGCGGCAGAGCCACCTGTAGCGGAAAGGTTTATATCCGCTTTATTGATCGCTACTCTCTCTATTAAGTCAATTATATTTATTAGCCAATAATCTCCACAGGACAATGTAAATATTTCTCAAAAGTGAGAAGGAAGCAGCAAGTTGGAAAACAAAACAAATTGGAGATTAAGCTCGAGATTGTACAGGTTAGAGTTCAGTTAAAGGAGTTAGCTAGCTAGCTCACTTACCATTAGGAACTAGTGACCCTTTTGGACGAAGAGTAATAAATTCTATGACACCAAAGGTTGTCCCACATCCACCATTTGGCCGACAAACAAAGCGACGATATCTAAGTCCCTCCTTGTTTGCACTACCAGCAGAATCCTTCGTGAATGTTCCCTTCTTACTATCCATATTTCCACATCGTGGACATTGAAGCATTTTGTTATACTTGCTATGTAAGTCTTCAGCCTCCGCTCGGAGACCATCTTGGTCACATAACTTGGGCTGGTAACTCATCGCGGATCAGATGATCTTCTAGTTGGCTTAGAATAAAGTCAGCTTTTATTATCAATAAATTATGTTGCAATGAGATTCAAATGAGAATTTAGCTTAGATGAAGAGGTGATCATAAGGTGAAATATATATTTCACCTTGGATTTAAAAATATGGAAAATAAAATAGGATTTTGAAGCAACTAATAGCCAATAGGAGGAATAGAAGAAACAAACCGTTGATCAAATTGAGTCGAAATAATTGTACTATACCAATTTAACGTATTAGTAAGCGATCAGATTGAGGCAATATTTGTGTAGCACTTGGCAAAACACATACTGAATAGTATATAAGGCTTCAATCACCCCATCAATTGTAAATTTCCTCCCTTCCTTCTATTTTCCTTCCACCAATTTTTCCAGCAAACAAAAAACCTGCAAGATTGTTACACACTGATTAGTAATCACTGCCAAGACCAAGGTGAAATATATATTTCACCTTTGAGTTTAGAAAACAAAATCAAAAAACAAGATAAAAAAAGATATTGATTGAGATTTCATTATTTTTCAAGAGTTTGAAAGTTTGAAGGTGAGTGGTAAGGTGTTTTGGATAATAAAATATTGTGTATAGCTGACGTGAATTATAGGAGTAGCTGAAGGGATTTCAGTAGGGAAATTTGAAGAAGTGGAGAGGTATTAACAAAGGTGAAATATATATTTCACCTTTGAGTTGAGAAAAGAAAAATCAGAAAAAGGATAGACAGGTGAGTTTAGGATATTATCAAAAGAGGAAGGAATAGATAGAGACTAATATGAACTCACTAGGTGGATATTTCCAACAATAGGTATGATCAATATCTAGTAGAAGTTAGACTTAAAGTACTCCCAAACTGATACTATATAAGGAGTCTATCACCCCCAATCTTTATTCTTACCTCCGTTTCCTCAATCCTCCCTTCGAAAAACACACCCAAAGGGCAGAAAAAGTAGTATTGAGAAGGTGAAATATATATTTCACCTTATACTAGTATCTTTTGTGAGATAAAGTTGTTGAGTTGAAATTTGAGGTAAGAGTTTCCTTATAATTAGAATATTGATTGGGTTTTCCAAGGTGAAATATATATTTCACCTTGGTCTTGGCACTGATTATTAATCAGACCTTGGTATCATTCAGAGTAGAGAAGGAAAATTGAGGGAAAGGAGAGAAATCTGAAAAGAGTTGTTAGTGGAGACATTATAAAGGGAGGAAGAAGAATCATATTATTCAGGTTTGTAGTAATCAACCAGATACTCTAAAAGGATTTATCATGTCCTCTAAGATTATCCTATACTGATTATTTTGAATTCAAAATATAGCCTTTCTGATCTTCTTCGGTTGAATACCCATTGCGGTATCCTATTTCCCGCTACTCATAGGCAATATGGCTCCTCAGAGAAACAGAGACTCCTCCCGTCATACCTCCTCTGCTACCCCTGGTCCCAGCAGACAGATTGTCTCAAAGCGTGGATCTCTGAATCGCCGCCAAAATAGTATTGAGCCAAGCCTCACCCCAATCCGCCGTTTGCGTCACAAGAATGCAGGAAAGATTTCTGTTCAGGGGATTTTCAATGGGCTTAATCCTGATGAAGCTTCCAATTCGATGAAATTGATCAAGGAGGAATTCAATAGGTTCATGGCCGAGCAGGGAAAGGGAAAGGGTCGTGCTATAGATCCTGAGGAAGATATTGAGGCTGAGAGTGACAGTCATTCTGATGAGGAGACTGATAAGGATGAAAGTGACATGGCGGAAGAGGAGGTTCAAGAGAGAATTGATGGAAAGCAGATGTCTGAGGAGCAGCGTTACCAGCAGTTGGTAGTCTTTTGGGGAAAGCGCAATTGGAGTACCATTTTCAGCTTCTATACCGAATACGATTCCAAGAGTACCCTCAAACTCAGTTCCTGGAACAGATTCATTTCCTGGTTCTGGCAAGCCCTTTCGAAGGAACATATGGCCGAACAGCAAGATGTTCTTCAACGTCTTCGCACCAGTACCAGTTTGGCCCCTAAGGTAGCTGATAAGCCTCATGTTTCGGCATTAGGCTTGCAGTTAGAGGAGGATGTTCTCCGCGATTATCAGAAGGTTCTGCGATCTCTGAATACAGAGGACCTTAGCAAGCTTGTCCAGCGGTTTCATCTTGCCAAACTCTATGGCTCCCATTGTGCGTATGTCGCTCATCTTCGTCTTCGGCCCATGAATCCACAAACTGCGCGCCAGACAGTCAATCAAATATTGTCTACCTTCTTTTCTCAGAAACAGGGGAAAAAGATCAGTATCCAGACCATCAAAAATCAGGTGCAAGCTGGTCGACACTGGCATGAGTTCATGCACGCCAACGAGACAAGAGGCTTTGGTGTTGGATTAACCCTATTACTTCCAACCAGAAAGTTTGCTGATCTAGCTCATACAACATCTGACGATGTTTGGACTTTTCTCTACCAATGCCTTCCCAAGATGCCACGCAGACTGATTGATTTGGCCAAATCTCTTGAGCCAATTGGAAATGCCCTTCAGACAGAGGGTATTGGAAATGTTAAGATACCATTGCTAGGATATGAGCTACGCGCCGCTACCGATCTTACAAAGTTAGATACAGCAAAGTTTGAAGCCTGCCGTGTATCCTATCCTGATCTTGATTGCAAGGCTGCATTTCGCACTATTGCTGCATTTCACAGAACTGAAGATCCCAACAAGATTCCAAATCTTGTACGCAATGAATGGGAGTTGAAAAACCTTCGTGATGGTCATGCCTATCTTGATGAGGCAGATAGAGCAGAAAGAAGTGGATATAGAAGAGGGGTAGTGTTGCGTGCTCATGCAAGAGGACGATTTGCACAAGCTGCCTCTGATGCTGAGAGTTCTGAGGATACAGATGAGAGTTCTGAGGATAGTTCGACAACAACCACAACCCAATTGGATATTGCCACCCCAATTCCAGCTTCCGGAAACTCCACTCAGGTATAGTTTTCTATTTCATGTTCTCCACTAGAATTGATCTTATAACTAATATCTGAATTGTAAATAGTCACCAACTCCTGATATTATCCCTATTGTTAATATTTCACCGAGTCCTGAGCCAGTCCAAAGGTCTCACACTAGTGTGAGAGCGGTCCCAGCAATCAGATTTCGAGAAACACGTATTGTGAAGCATACTCCCCAGCGATTGAGCTCTACCTCAGCACATATTGTTAACCTTCAACCCAACACACTCTCTCAACTCTTCCATCATATATCTTCTTCTCCACAAATTTGCTCACCAGGCACAAATCTTCCTAGTATCTCACCCCTGAGACAAGCCCAATTGCTTGCAAATTTCGCCATCCCATATCGACAGGCCGTATTGGAAAACTCACCTTCCCATTCCCTTCAAAATTCCCGTACCCTGCAAATTACTGAACTCCCTAGCTCCTCAGAAGTTGCACTTGATTCAGAAGATGAACGTATCCTTGCCGCCTATGATTCACCAAGTCCAATCGCAATCACTAGTGGCGCCCTGGTACCATACAATCAGCCACAGATCCCCCAAATTGAAACAGTTCTATGCACCACTCCGACTATTACTGAGCATACTATTCTGCCCAATTCTATTCAAGTCCCACGTACACCCTCACCCGATATTGAACACCATGCATCCATTGATAAGATAGGAGACCAGGAGTCTGCTGCTTCACCAATGATTCCTGAACCTCTTCCTTCTACTATCGATGTGGAAGCCTCTATAATCCCACCAACTCAGGAGCCTGAGGCCGAAAAGATATATGAAACCCTCATGGGTATTTTTGATAATCTTCCTCAAAGTGCTCAATCAATGGATAATTAGCTTTTTTTCTGATATTAAGCACTAAGCTGTAAGATTCACATCTATTTTCCCTTCTTTACTTATTTCACCTGCATAAAACCTTTTACCATTTTTATTATTTGAGCCAAATGTTCAGTCAATTGTTATTTCACTTCAATTTCAACATAAAATACTAATATATCATAGGAAATGTCTCAGTCTATGCAATCCCCTCTATGATAACTTTCCATTTCCTATTCCTCTTCTACCTTTGTTATCAATTCTTTCAAGTTCAACACTTGGATAGAAAATGTCTTTCATATCTCGCACTATGTTTATTTTTCTAAGTCTCACCTATTTCTTTGAATAGCGGTTCTGGTATCTTTTCCCATCTGAATATAGTACTCAATGAGTCTTATTCCGGTTGGAAAAAAGAAAACTCCTTTAAACCAAATCTCATGGTAAGGAACAAAATTCCAATTCCTATTATCAACCCAAAAACATTATCCATGCTTTTCTTTTGCCTTCAAGAGAGTTTACCATCCAGTAACTCTCTTGTAATGAGATTATGATGAATTTTATTTATGCAGTCATTATTTTTATATTCTCACTCATTGTTTCCCTTGGCAGAATATTTTTATCATTTTTCTTATGTGATATGGAAACGGTCTTATTGCTCGAAACAAAGTATTGACGATACTTAACCTCTGGAGAGTGTAGTAGGAAAGATCTCATAAGAGCTATACTGTTACTGTTATAGGATGAACACTGTTTGTTTCCTATTACTTTTGCTATGATTGTTTTCTTGACTATTTTTCTTCTTCACTATTTCATTTTGCTTCTTGTCTTCAAACTGTTATTTAAATACGTAAAATTGATATTCAACATATCGCCACAAATCTGGGAAGATACAGTGATTAACATATATCAAATGTCGAATTATGATACGACAATCTCCACGATGTGTAGAATAAAGTATAGTAAACCAAATGGATAGTAACCAATCAGCACAATAGTCTATATGTACTGTACGTACTAATCTCAATGAGACATCTGATAATCTGATGAGATGATCTACATCTAATTAGTGCTGACACCTACACACACTGTATTCGTGATCACGGCCTGTAATGCAACCCACAATGCAACCCACAAATGCTAGATGCCAACCCCAATGTGAAAATTCCCCTATTGGTTACCCAAGCTTATCCTTCTTTCACTTGACACACCTTCACTTCACCACTCCTGAACACTTCAAATACCTCAGAAACACTTTCCGGAAACCAACGCAGCGCCTCCACCCTGACATCTCCCGCTTGGATGACCCTCGCTCTCACGAATTCTCCTTCCTTCCAAATTATCGTTGGAGAAGCTTCCCCCTCCGTATGCGGATCAATAGAGAGCGACCTTTGGAACCAGCCAAAGAGCTCAAGCCACCAGACAACACACCCGGTAAGCTACTTGTGGACCTTCCACTGCTCAACCTTTCTCTAATCTTTCTAAGCGGTATTCAGTAGGTGCTGCAGATGGTGGTATCAATGCCTCGGTTCAAGCGAAGAGCGGAATCCAACAAGTAATCATACTAACCATCCGTTCTGTCAGAAAATTTCTTCCATAACTACGGTTACCTAATTTTAAGAGAGTACCAGAAAATCATCTAACCTGCCTAGCGTTACAACATTCAATCTACCCTCTCTTGATTCTGGAAGGAAATTCCCTCTATAGCTAGACTATGAATTTGCTAATTTTAATTCAGAGCCGGATCAACGGCCAGATCCAAGCAAAGTGCCGTATACAGGATCTAGATGTGCCCCCTATCCGTCCTGTGAGTAAATCTCTTCACTAGCTAGGGTCTGCGCCTGCTAACTTTAATAGAGCGCCGGGAAATCTTCTAGCCCACCAAGCACAACATTCAATAGCGACATATATATCGCAGAGGGTGACTACATCAAGGACATATAAGTCAACGAGCGTCGCAATCGATATACACCCACAGAAGGCCCCACTCAGAAAATCGTAAATATTGATCCCTTCCCCGGTCGCGAGCTTTATTAACTAACCCCTTTCCTTTGTATTCTGCATGTACATGGAGCGAGGGTTTGCACTTATGCACATCTCAAGTTCCATTGAAGAGCCATCTAAGCCGAAATATGACGATGATATGGGCGGTGGTGACCCTAGCTGAACCTGATTCCTGTGCTAGAAAGGATTTATTGCAGAAGCAAGAGTTGATACAAAAAGTAACGATAGCCAAAATCGATGCCGAGGCAAAGAATATTATCCTAGCTGTGTTGATGAAGGCATGAGATTTCCGAGTCGGCTCCGTCAAAGTATACAGACTTGACAAGCGAAATGTTGATTCAAATAGGCCAATGAACAAAACTAATCTCTTGCTACCCCCATGGACCAGTGGGACAGACATTTTACAAGCTCTCAGTGTTCACCACAAAGTGAGTGTCAGCCTCATCAAAACACTCTGGGGGCTGCGACTAGCCTCACATCTTGAAGGTGGAGGAGTCATGAAAACCAGTTGATGATGAGTGGTTAGTCGGATTCGCAGAAGCCTGCTGTTGCATTTTCAAAGCGCGCTCCTCATCGTGCGAGCAGCAGAGAGAAGACGGCAAGGGCATCATGCAAGAAGGCAAACCCACAAAAGAGCGCGACATGACGCAATGTGGAGTATGCTGGAGAAAGCCTACGAGCTCAGGGAGAAATGGCAAGATGATTGGATACTAATAGGCTCTGCTCAGACAAGATCATCCTTGTCGCAGTGATCCAGATGCAACTCAGCAATGCTACATTCAATTGCCTATATTTTTGGAGAAAGGGAAAAGAGTGAACTAGCGCAGACCATGAAGGAGGCAATTGAGCGAAGGGAAGAGTATATTGACAAATCTGACAAACCTGGTGAAGTCTACTCAATCGAGATGTACAAGCACCTTCTCGAGAACAGACAATCCCAGAAGCTCCTTAACAGCCTGGAGAACCGGCGAGAAACATAAATGACCAGATTGCACTGGTCGAGCAGGGGATAGGCAAAGCTCTCCTAGATCCATAACGTGGGACTGGGCGAGTATGCCCTTGCAGCTGACATCCTTCTAGAGGTTGCAATGGAGCAAGAGCTCGACCAATGTGACAAGAAGGTTGAGCTATCTGTCAGAAAACTAGCCAAAATCGCAGCAAGGGGATATCAGGACGAAGAAAGTGTATGTAACATAGGCTCTGAATTGGAACTAATAGATATACAGAACCATGTCTACAAAGCAGTCAAAGTCATCAGGAAGACTTCCATGCACAACGAAGATACAGCCCAGACTGGTCTAGAGAAGTATACGGCCATACACTATGTAGAAGGAAGCGCGCCTGCTGTTGCACGCTCAGGAAACCCTCTTTGCCCGGGCCGTAGTGGGTTAGGGTTAGGAGTTAAGTATATTGACTAGGGACAGGACTCAGAATTACAACAGGACCAAAGACACTGCCAAACGTGGCACTCTTGAGGAAATGAACAAGTAACTAACAGCCAAGGAGACCACAACTACACAGAGCTGTTGCACATGCCACAGCTAAGAAACAAGCCCAAATACAACAAGAGGGATGAGAACAAGGCCCCCAACAGGCAACGAAACCAGAGGAACAAGGCCCCAATGGTGGCACTAGCTGGAAACGTACAATGGCCCTAGTCCTGGCCGCAGGGTCAAAGGTACAAAGCCCACAATGATGGCTGACAGGGGAAAGGTACAATGCCCACAAGCCTGACAGTGGCGGCGAGATCAAAGGTACAAGGCCCACAATGATGGCCGGCGGCGAGATCAAAGGTACAAGGCCCACAATGATGGCCATGAAAGGAAACAGAACGTTACTAGAATAAGAAAATAAGGAGAATAAGTCACAATAAAGAGACAATGCTAGAGATAAAGGAATAAGTCAGAGAAACCAGTAGAGATAACACGAATACGAGATCAGACCAGACAAGAGAAAAGCAGTAATTTCAATACAATTGGAAGTCTCAAGGAATAAGTAAGAATATAGAGGAAAGAAGTCAACACAAGCTGTGAGTGATACCAATAGTAGGAATGTAGGAAATAAATATTCAGAGATAAGCAGTGCAAATACACGAGATAAGCACTGAGTAGGCAACGAATAAGGACTCTGAGGGAAATTGGAAGGATAAGTAGAAAGGTGAGCGAAGAGTTATAACTGTTTGGCCATAGTGGAGTACCAGAAATCGAGTAATGTTCGCGCTTTCCGCCATAAACGGTGGTTGAGAAGAAAGTCCATAATGGTAAACTTGAGATCATGGTCCAAGAGCATCAGATCCATCTCATAGAGAAGGTGCTCCTGGGAGGTTAAAATGGGGGAAGAATAAGGCATGCATTCTGTATGACCACGGTTGAATTGTTTTCCACAAGCACATTTCCTACCCCACCCAAACACACCCCCTTCTTCAGGCCAGGAATTTGGACTGATCTTGGGCCGGGGCAAGAAGAACAGGATCACAATCGATGCCCGTGGGGCGCTCAGTGGGACTTGTAATACGGAGTAACTTGGGGGCCTTTAGTGGAATCTGGATAATCTTTCTGCGCTTGTCGGCTATCAGCATGAGAGACAGCTCATGCTTGCTGAGCGTGTCAGAGTTAGTCTATTGACAGTTCAAGGCCGTCCAATAAAGTAGTGGAGGTTGGACAAATCTTGTAAGTAGGACTTTATTGGGTGATAATCTGTCTACCTGGGAGGCCCGTGTATTGGTTGATATGTTTGCTAACATACTCCATACAGGATTGTCGCTATGGGCAGTGGCCAGATGGTGATAGAAGCGGGTATAAATATGTCGACAGCGATCTTCAAAAGGTAAAATGCTTAGGGTTAGGAGTTAAGTATAATCGAAGCTAGAGACAGTAGCTAACCTAGGCTAAACTACAGCAAGTACGAGAGCAGTGAAGAGTCTGAGTAAGTACCACAACAAGTGAGAAGACAGCTACAGCTAGGCAGAGACATCTGAAATGAAGGAAACAATACTTCAGAACAACAACAGTGGATGCAAACAATGCCCACATCAGGCAGAGAGGCCAGTACTACTATCTCAACTAAGCAACAGCTGGAAGAGTCTAGGGAGGAAACACAACAAGTGAGAAGACAACTACATAGATAGCGCCATCTGAGATGAAGGAAACCATTAACCAGACAGCTTCCGGGGATGTACTCAGGTAAGAGCAAGGAGATAGCCTGGTACTACTACCTTTGTAGTAGTACTCTTAAGTTCCCGAGATAGCACAGAAAAAGATCTATGGCTTAACAGAAACCTGTCTACGTGTTGGGGACCCACGCATAGGTAGCGAGATCGGGGGTACAAGGCCCCACCCGATGGCCAATAAAAGAAAGGAAAACGTTAATAGAAGAAATAATGAGATGTGGAAAAACAAATAGGTGAAACTTTTGATAAAAGAGGTCAAGTTTGTAAATGAAGGTAATAAAAGGAAGAAAAACAAGAGTAACTTTTGATAGCGGAAATACATTTGAAAAGAAAGAGACATCACAGAAGAACAGGAGTCACCCGGTAAGCAAAAAAGATCAATAATACACGCGAGTAAAATAAATAGGAAGAAAAAAACAAGAGAAATAAGAGAAGTAATGGGAAAGGTAAAGGAGTAAAAGCGAGAATAGAAATGAGTAAGGAAGATAAGAAAAATAACTTCTTCATAGTAAATCATGTAGGAGCTATTCAGGGTTAGGGTTAGGAGTTAAGTATATTCGAAGCTAGAGACAGTAGCTAACCTAGGCTAAACTACAGCAAGTACGAGAGCAGTGAAGAGTCTGAGTAAGTACGACAACAAGTGAGAAGACAGCAGCAGCTAGGCAGAGACATCTGAGATGAAGGGAACAATACTTCAGAACAACAACAGTGGATGCAAACAATGCCCACATCAGGCAGAGAGGCCAGCACTACTACCTAAGCTAAGTGACAGCCGAATAGGACTAGGGAGGAATGACAACAAGTGAGAAGAACACTACCTAGGTAGTGATATCTGAGATGAAGGCAACCATTAACCAGACAACCTCCGGGCATGTACAGAGCCAAGAGCAAGGACATAGCTAGTACTGCTACCTTAGTAGTAGTACTCTTAGGTATACTGAACGATAGCAGAAGATCTGTAAAGCCAGATATACCCGTCTACGTGTTGGGGACCCACGCATAGGTAACGAGATCGGGGGTACAAGGCCCCACCCGAAGGCCAATAAAAGAGAGCAAAAGGTGAATAGAAGAAATAATGAGATGTGGAAAGACAAACAGGTAAAACCTTTGATAAAAGAGGTCAAGTTTGTAAACGAATGTAATAAAAAGAAGAAAAACAAGAGTAACTTTTGATAGCGGAAATACATCTGTAAAGAAAGAGAAATCACAGAATAACAGGAGTGACAAGGTAAGGAAAAAAGAACAATAATAAACACGAGTTAAATAAATAGGAAGAAAAAAACAAGAGAAATAAGAGAAGTAATGGGAAAAGTAAAAGAGTAAAAGCGAGAATAGAAATGAGTAAGGAAAATAAGAAAAATAACTTCTCCATAGTAAATCATGTAGAAGCTATTCAGGTGTAGCACTAGCTTTTAGTGCGTTGGACATACTAGTTGTCCAAAAGTCGAGTATCATGCGTGCCTTGTCCCAGAGCCGTTTGTTGAGTAGAAAGTCCACAATAAGGTACTTGATATCATGATCAAGAATATAGCGATCAATATCCAGGATAAATTGTTGTTCTTCTGTAAGACCAGGATCAGGGTAAGGCATACAGGTTGTATGACCGCGGTCAAATCGTTCTCCACATACACACTTGCGTCCCCAGCCAAAGACACCCCGCCGCCAGGCAAGAAATCTGCCCTGATCAGCAGCCGGTGCTATGAGGACCACATCACAGTCTAGACCAGGTACACGGTCCGTGAGTCCTGGTGCTGAAATCTGTAGGAGCTTAGCAGACT
>Ga0307509_10005372_pt1 | contig 17854 bp, 25 predicted proteins | sample 10_EM_MG_FD_202245 | JGI IMG/M metagenome (GOLD analysis project Ga0307509, IMG submission 202245) | Populus trichocarpa ectomycorrhiza microbial communities from riparian zone in the Pacific Northwest, United States - 10_EM | ecosystem: Host-associated > Plants > Roots > Unclassified | place...
CGGAAGTGCAGAAGGGCGATTGCATATGCTATTTCCATGTTGTCTCGGTTCCCGTAACCATCATCCACCAGTTCCCGCGGCTCACGGATTCTGAATGTCCATGTTCCTCATGTGTCGTTTGTAGTGGGTCAGGACCACGCTTTGCTAATGCCCCTGTTTTTTACGGTACCTTTGATCCCGGTCGCGAGTGTTATATCCTACCCTGGCATGCGCATCATTGTAGTCTACCAGCGAATAGTAAACCGCCCAATAATCATCACAAAGGAGAAATACAGGAGAAGCACCCCCAGAAGACTTTGATCTCATCCAGCCTTGATACTACTGAGTCGCATCACCAATGGCAATAGCGACCCGTTATCGCTTGAAGCATAATACTGCACACAATCGAGGTGTTTACTGAACCTACATATGCGCACGTCGGCGTCGTCAGCAACCAGATTATCGGTCGGGAGAAGGGAGGGAGAGGAAAATGTCGGAACATAACGTACCAATGATTAAAGTTCTTTTCAAACTTGTACAGGAAGTCCCACCTCTTCTCCATTTCTGGGTCACCGTCAGGGTCGTCTGCCACCGCAACACCCTTCGCCGCCGATGCGGTAAATTTGGCCGAGTATACGGCGAACGTGGAACACGTTGTGATCATACGGGAATAAGCCTGGGCAGCCGTATATGTGAGTATCAATGCTCCGGGTCGGTCGGGGATGAAAGGCGTTTGCGTACGGAAAGGAGCCTCGCGCTGGTCAACATAGACTCCTTCAGGCAGGTGTCCAAAAAATCCGAGTGGTCCCTCAGCAACTGATCAACTGTTGTTACCTTTGCGAGCTTGACCTCCAAATTCCTCCAGTTCGGTTCCAGCACCTCGAAAGTAACAAAGGCCAGGATCTGTTGTACGAAAGCCAGCATCCTGGCTCTCAACAGGAACACTCTCAACCTCCACTTCTCCAACTCCGGATGATGTGGCACGCTCGCTCTCCAGGGAGACGTCTTTTGTTCTATCCACATGGATGAAAGCGTCTGTTCTGCGTGTTTGAGATGAAGCAGAAACCGGAACAGTAGTTGGTATTGCACGATAGTTTTCCGGGAGATCACAAGGGACAGTGGGAACTTGACATGGTAGTCGAGCATCAGCGCATCGATTGCTAAAGCCGTAGTTAATACCCCCCAGCACCAGCGGATGATCGAGAGGAACATACCCATGAGCGGTTTCTCGTCTTTGTTTCTCCGACCCTCCGCACCGTGAGTCGAGTCAGTGATCCCCCCTTCCCCAACGTCGCTCCCGATCGCACCTTTCTCACTGATGATCTTCAACAGCCAGTCGTACAAACCGTTGTTGGCCATCTTAACCCTCACGTCCTCACGGAACATCGTATCTTCCCCATGAAGGTCGGTGTTCAAGGCAAGGTCCAGAAGACTCTGGAGTTTGAGGACCGAAGCAGATTTCGAGGATTTACGAAGCTCACTTTGGGCCTGATCGAGTAGATGGGTGACGAAGAACGACTGTGACATGAAGAAGAACCGCTTTAGCGACCGGAGGCGGGGGAGAAGTTGTTGGTCCTGGAGAAGCATGTTCAGGAGTGTTCTGTTCGCATAGGAGTATGCATCTTCGATAGATTTATAGAACCTGTGCACCGTGAGGTCAGCAGCGGCTGGAACACGGGGGCGAGGCCATACTTTTCATCTTCCATCGAAACCTCCGCGTCGAGGACGGTAGCATCCTGGTTGGGGGTGACCTCGATCCCACACTCGCGGACGACGTTGAGATATTTTCCGGCAAGGAGAATCTTATGTTTCCACCCCTCCAGAACGGGAGGTATACACGCTCCTCCAGGCAACCGACTCAATCCGCCTCTTGGAGTTGGCATCCCAGTTTTCCGCTTGGCGTCCCCTGCCGAGGAACCGTCCCGAAGCTGAACGAGACAAATTCAGAGGCCGTGTGTCCCAAGAGCGCCCCGACCGTACCGTGTATCGCCTTTCCCAATATTCATCCACATAGTCCATATCCAACGTCCCTTTGGTGATGGACTTGCTTTCCTTGACACATAGCTCCTCCCAGGGATCGTGAAGTTTACCTGAATTTATCCATTCTTGTAGCATTGTCGCATAAGGAGCGCCAGCTGCCCTGAGGAGACTGCCGTACAGGGTCAGTGCCGCCGGGTCCCCAGACATGTTCTGCATCCGGTCGTAGATGACTGAGAGCACTTCTCCGCCTTTTACCGGGGCGTTGCTCTCTGCATCCAGTCCAGGCTTCTTCAAGTCGGATAATACAGCCTTCAACTTCGCTCCCCCAAGACCGAGGGCCTCGTTTCTGGCTTCGTCAGAATCAGAGTCTGAAGACAGGCCAGAGGAGTTGTCGACGTTGTCAGCAGACGCAAGTTCCGTCGTGAGTTGGTATATCAAGGAGAGGGTATGGAGGGTCGGGTGGACGTAAAACCACAGTCTCTGGAGAGAGAACTGTGGCGAGGTGTTGAAGGCGTGCTCTAATTGTGACAGCAACGTTTGGTAATCCTGGGGGGCATTTTTTGGTTACCCAGACCCCCATCAGCATACCGTTTCCGGGCATACCTTGAGCATGTCGCGTATCGAAGCGCATAGCGCGTGATTCACAAGACCGTATTCCAGGTGACTGCGCAGCTCAATGAACGAGGTGATACCGGTATAGTAGGTTGCAAGCGGCAGTATCCGTTCAACGAGGTCGTTCAGAGATGGATCTACAAGCGGTGGATTAATACCCGACTGTTTGGACTAGAATAAAGCATATGTGGTGTACCCAGTGCCGAAGAAACCCCAAACTTGATCCCGCGAACAGGGTCATCGTCTTCGATCGAATAGTCCGGGTGGTATGTGATGTGTGTCCCTTCGATACCCTGTAGATATGTGGAAGGCACGGCCGATCAGAGCAGCTGGAACCCTTACCATTAAGACAAAGAGTAGGTCCTCCAAGATCAGGGCCTCTTGAATATCCAGAGACACATTATCCAGGCTCTCCTCCCGCGACTTTCCTTTCCCATGAGCCTTGGGCGTGGTGTGCGAGTGTGATGGAACTCGTGAGTTCAGCGGTGCTTTGACGAAGGACGTCTCCGCAATGAATGAAGGATCTAATCACAATAAGCGCCTAAATGAAGAACTGGAACGTTCGCCCGAACCTTTGGAAAGAAAATCGTGTCGACCGCGTCCGTTCCGTTCGTCATCGACGCCATACTCCAGGTTGCGGCTCCGTCTTGCAGATGCGATCGTTCCTGCAACCTGTGGTGGCGGATGTCAAGTACGATTCGAAGTATCCTCAAACTCCTACGAACTTTGGAGTACTCTTTCGTGGATAGTGCCAGGTTCTTCTTGCGGCCGACAGGACGCGTTCTCGGAGTGTAAGGGTCCATTAGCTCTTCTGCGATCAATGTCACGGTTATCGGCCGGAAAGGAGCGAGGTCACGATGATGTCACGCGTCCGTGACGCCGGCCCATCTCATCCTTCCGCTGTCTCGAATTCCGGGGCGAACTGGTCCCCGTTCGTTCCTTCCCCTTGTTGGCCCCTCCGCGCATTCTTTTGACTGGGACTGGAACGCGCTTGTTTTGCACCGCAACATACGGACATTGCTCGTACTGACCACTACGTGGCCCACTATTCACCATGCGGGATGCCAACCTGTTCAGCATCAAGCGGGCTCTACCCCGGATGGTAAGCAAACTGCACTCCGCGGCCCATGAGTGGTAAATTTGAACTGGTGTTGTTCACAGAGCTGGAACCCGAAGAACCTTTACAACTTATGGAGGCGTTCGCTCGGTGCTAAAGTCAGCGCGACTGACTATACACGGACGACGAAAACTCTCTTTCAACAACGGTGGGCAGCGAAACAGCTCGTTCGGGCCTACCATGGCGATTACATCAACGAGAAGACGTTCAAACGGTGGTACCTCCCGGCCAACTTACCCGACGTTCGCCTGGCGGCTTCGGCTGGAGACGACTCGATGCTGTTGACCAAGTGGGCCAACAGGGCATCGGTGGTGGAGAAAGAGATTAAGAGGAGGGAGGAAGAAGCGTCAAAGGGACTCGCTCCTGTTGGTAGCTTGATGTTCTCTGAGGTGGAGAGGAGAATCGACGTGGTCATCTTTCGGAGTTGCCTCGCGCACAGTGTGTATGAGGCGAGGAGAATGGTTGTGCACGGAAACGTGTTGTTGAATGGACAGAAGGTTAGCCGGTCTTTCTCGTTTGTGGCGGCAAGGGGTAACCTCGGTTTTAGCACCAAAACGCAAACACGCGGCTGGCGCCGGGTGATATGGTGACGGTGGACCCCAAGGCTATCAGATTCCTGCAACCCAAAATGATGGAAGCTGACCCAGACGAGGGGGACCATGTAGAGGTTGACTCAGGCGAGGTGATCGCGAAGAATGCGAACGGATCAGGGAGTGGTCACACGCCATTTCTTCCGCCTGACTATTCAACGCCATTCATCTTTATCCCTGCCTATCTCGAGGTCTCGTTCCCAAGTTGTTCCGCCATCTATCTTCGGCACCCAACAGCACGACCAGGGTACTCGGAGATTCCCACCCCATATGATGCCGATGGGGAGGTCGTCCGACTGGCCTGGGAATGGTACGCCAAGGTTCGACCGAGGATGAGGAGCAAGCGACAGTTGGCTAGGATGCCGGATAACAGACAGTAGCGTATGAGTCGTGTCAGGCCATTTTGCTAATGCACCCCAAAACGTTGCGCGGAAATGAGGGCCATGTCTTGCCGTGATCGCCCCCGAGTATGTGATAAGGTGGTCAACAAGCCACGCACCACGCACCATGCTCCGTCCCCGGCCTCATTCATAAACCTCATGGGTTCGTTTGACAACCGTTTCTTGTCTCCCGTTCTTTCTTCTTCTCCTTTGCAGAGCGCGTAGCGTTCTCTTGCTGTCCGACCCCAGGACGGGCAAGATCGACATGTCCTCCCGGGATTCGTTGGACGATTTCAACTCCACCGACCCTGGACGCTCCCCCGCCTTTGTTGAACCCACCCATTTGAACGACGAGAACTTCATCTTCAACGTAACCCTCTTCCTTCTCGCTTGTTTCGCACTTTTCGCTATTTTCACCTGGCCTCGTCTCTTCACTCGTTTCTCCCGCGGCGCGGAATGGACTCGCGGTCACTTTATCTACCATTCGACGAAACCCAACCGACGACCTCCAGTCATAAGGCGCAGGCCGACCATCTCCGGTCCCCTTAGACCTCAACACGAGAAGGGGAGGGTTCCCAACTCTGATGATGACCACACCACGTTTTCCCACGTCGGCCTCGTGCGCCGCGAGGCGAACAACAATACCACGTTCTCTCTCCCGCCCCATTGCAGGTCTTGGTCGGGCATAAACCAGAAAACCTCTATCATTTTGGGATTCCAGCCTTTCGACGGCTATTCGCTTGGTCAATGTATCATCCTAATATGTTACTCCGCCATCGCTATTTTTGGATCACTGTACAAGTCCAATCCTTTCCGGGAATACGTGCGCACAGGTTTTGTATCCACGGCACAAATCCCCATTGTCTTTGCGCTCGCTACCAAGAACAACATCATCGGAAGGTTTTTATCTATGGGTTACGAAAAGGTGATAACCGTCCCCCTTCTCTGCGTTTGCTGTGCCTCGTCTAATCCTCGTGTCGCATTCACTCTAGCTCAACTACCTCCATCGGCTCGCCGGCGCAGTAGCCATTTTAACTGCCAATATTCACGCCCTCGGTTACAGTAATTCATTTTTCTCTGTGTACCCGAGTGACTGCGATTAATGTGTCATTTACTAGTCTACAAGTGGTCCACGGAAGGGATCTTTACGCAAAAGCTCCAGACCTCCCGCGCTGCGTACGGATTCCTTTCTCTGATCTCTGCGGACATTCTTCTCCTATTCTCTACCTCCCTCTGGCGCAGGAAGTTCTACAACATTTTCCTCTTCACCCACGTCACAGGCATGATCTTCTTCCCCATCGGCCTCGTTTTCCACATGCCATCGACTCTCCCTTGGGTGGTCGTTGCGGCGATGATATACGGACTTGACCATTTAATCCGAATATTCAAGACCCGAATCTGCAACGCAACCCTTCGTCCAATTGCCGAGTTGGGAATGACCCGGATCGAGATTCCCCACCTCAACGCGGGGTGGCGCCCGGGCCAGCACGTCCGCCTCCGGATCCTCTCCACTGCTGTTGGAGTCCTTGGATGGTCCGAGATCCACCCGTTTACGATCGCCAGCGTCAGTGGCGACGGGCTAGTACTGATGGTGAAGAAGGCAGGAGATTGGACCAACGCAGTATATGACATGGCGACGAAGAGTGATGCTATCTATTCAGGGGGTTGGGGGGGTGAGAAGAAAGCAAAAGTCTGGATCGAGGGCCCGTACGGAGGTGTTGGCAACACCATGATGGACAGTTATTCTGGTGCCGTCTTTGTGGTGGGAGGAAGTGGTATCACTTTCGCCCTTGCCGCTATCACGGACCTCGTCCAGAAGGATGTCCAAGGTCTCAGTCGGGTCAAGGCCATCCATCTCATTTGGTCCGTCCAAGACGCACGTATGTGTACTCGCCGTGTCGGGTTATAACCGTTACTGACCAACCCAAAGCATCACTTCAACCCATGATCCCGACTTTCGCAGCTCTCCTTCAGCAGGTCACCTACGCTAGCCTCCAGATCTCAGTCCACTACACACGCGCTTCTATTTTCAACACCAAGAAGGTCTACGGCCATCTACCACCTCAACTTACCATCACCCCTGGACGACCCAAAATCGCTTCTGTCCTTGACTCTACGATCAATCATGCCTGCAAACTGTTCACTCCGTCTGGACGGGAACACCATGCCTCTGACCAGCTTTCGGGTGTGCTTATTGGCGTTTGCGGTCCGCTGGGGCTCGGTGAAGAGGTGAGGAAGGCGGTCAGTGCGGTCGAGCCGAGGAGGTTCCGGAACGTTGGAGGTATCGAGGTGGTTGAGGAGACATTCGGGTGGTAATTCGTCCGAACACATGCTCTCCTCCCCTTCTCGGTCTGCCCCCGTCTTGGCTCCATCCTTCGGCCCGCACAGTGTACCACCTGACCAAGCATCCTGCTTACCGCATTCTCTGGTCATTTCAAACACGCCCCAGCCTGGGCATTTGTACACCCCCCAGACGTGAGCCCGACCACACGTTCCACATCCACCCAGACGGTGTCGTCTGGTATATTTATCATTATCAGCCACTATTGCTCCTGAAGCGCACCCTGGCTCGTTTTACAGGAGCTGGTTATTTTACTCGGAACGGCCGAGCCTTCCCTCGGGCTTTTTTCTCTTTTTTGACCACTCGGTAGTGACCGGCACGCTAGATGACGTTTACGAACGTCCAACCCACCTCTCAACCTGTACCCTTCCATCCGTTTCACCCTTTGACGGGCTTGTACTCTTTACGTTTCTTTGACCTGTGGCCCCGTTCCTTCTTTCCCTCTGCATTTGCATCACACACAACCTCTTCGACATCTGTCCCTCACACTTTGATCCTTCCCCGGTCTCGTTCCACTGGATTTGGGCTCGGCCGTTGTTGTACCTTTATACGTTTCCGTTTCTCCTTTCGGTGGGGTCCCTTGGGTTTACGGGCATAGCGTTTTGTATTCTAGCTCCTGTCACACCTAGACCGCAACAGCATCACAGAGATAGAGATAGACAGAAAGGCCATGTACATCCAATGCATTGTATGGGAAATTATCCCACCGCTTGAACATTTGAACCGTGCTGCGCGTCATCCTCATGCATATGGTTTGGAGTACTTTGCGAACAACGAGATTGGTTACGGGCGGTGATCGCTTCGATTGATCACACAGAAGACTCCCCCTGGGATTGCGGCGCAGCCAGGCCCTGGATTGAAGTTTGGGTGACCAGGACTCCACGCGAAAATCGCGCAACCGATCCGAATAAGGATGTAGATCTGGCACGCCCACCCACACAGACCGCCACACCAAAGCAATGCGGTAGTCGTCAGGCAACAATGAACAATGAGACAGCTGACGCGTGAGGGTGTGCTTCCGGTTCATAAATCTGTCCAGGCAACATGAATGAGGTTAATTGCCGTTTCACATAACCGCTCCTCGAATTATTATTGTGGGTTCAATTTGGGCATCTCGGGGTGAGCACCATCGACCTAAGGGGTCCAGGTCTTCCTAGAGCCCTGAACAGAAGCCCTCAGGCCAGGCCCAAGCACCAAGATGGAAAGGCCGAAACGGGGAGTGTTTACCACGCGACCCGCAAATCACCAGAGTCCGTTTGACGGGGATTTGCTCATTCAAAGGGGAGGGGCGGAGGACGAGTTTGGTTTCCGAAGATCCTCAACACTATCCCTGACCACAGAAACCAACGGCCCACGCGACCACATTCGATTACTAGGAGGATGTTTCCATTCACGTGGTAACGTCGACTGGACTTCGTGATAGGGGAATGAGTGGAACCTGTTCTTAGAGTAGAAAATTAAGGTGGAAAGGTTAGCGACATAGGCAGAGTGCATAAACAAATGGAGTCGAAGAATAACAAAGGATGGGTGAGGGGCCGGAGGTTCAGAGACTTTGGGGGTTTTCCTTGGCAGCGGTTGACTCAGTGGGCCCAGATCTATATTGCTGGACGAGGTTTCGATGTCAATCGCGGGAAGCCGCAAGTCTGATGGGAATAGGACTGACATCTTTTTCTTCCGGGGTCAAGGAATTCCAGGCCTGACCAGCAGCCTTCGCTACCTCCATCATTCCCTTGCCTGCCTGGTCGGGTCGCGTTCGGAACTCCAACACATACCTATAACCGGAAGAACAGAAGTCAGGATCAGGTATGCATTTGGTTTATCGGGAGATGTACTTGATAAAGGGGCCCCCTCGATTCGAGTGCTCAGGAAATTTATTGTGGATGCGGGTCCTGCCCTTGACCGTTCGCTCGTGATTGTAACGTCTGAGGTCCAGGGGGGTGATGGTTTTCATGAACGCGTTGAACTCCTCTTTACGTTTGCCTCGTACGACCGCAGCAGACGTATTGTATTCCTGTGGCATTGGATCCCCAGGTCAATATGAATCTGCCGTTCCGAGAACGAAGGCGGAAACGTCACCCACCTGTCTCTCCTCTTCGGTGAGGTTTTTCCAGTCGGTTATGCCCACCTGGACACGTTTCTTCGCCTCCTGAAGGTACAGCGTAAACCCGTTTATGCGCCTCGGAGGAGGTTTGATGACTGGCATCCACGACAGATATTCCTGAGCACGACATCTCACATGAGTATGAGACCTGATACACGCACGGTTTGGTTTCTTGGCCTCCATTGCCTTCTTCCTTTCCTTCACCTTCGCTTCCGCTTTCGTCTTTTTTTCCTTTTCCTTTTCCTTCTCCTTCCTTTCCTTCTCCTTCTTCGCGGAGGCCAACTTTTTCTTTTTCTCCGCAAGGCGTTTCCGCTTCTGGGCGGCGGCCTCCTTTTCCTTCTCCGCTCGTGCCTTTCGTTTAGCTCTCAAGGAGGCAGCCGCTGCGGCCTTCTTCTCCCTCTCTAACTCCTTCCTCATCTGAAGCACCTGAGCTCGGGCCACTTTCTCCTCAGGGGTCAATTTTGTCCTGGGCTTCGTCCTACCCATCGTGATAGACTTAGTTGAGGGCCCGGTCTTCTTCGTCGTAGCGGCAGCCTTGGTGCTAGCATTGTGTTGGGGGTTCGTCCGTATGGTGTTAGCGTGAAGACTGGTGTCCGCGATTGTCCTGGCACGGAGAGTGGAGATAGGGGATGGTAAAATGCGCGCGTAAGTAGCGGTTGAGCGATACGCAGAGAGAGCGACGCGTCGAGTGAAGAGGGAGAGCATCGTGTAGAGTTCAATGAGGCGGCGCGGAAGCGATTTAAATCCGTACGCAAGGTTGGAATGGAGACGGAAATACTTCCGGTGTTTGTGCCTGTTTGTTCTTTCCAGCTGGGATCTTAGAGTCGGCTTGCAGATTTGGTCCACCCGTTGGTCCACTTGTAGAAAGAGGGAGAACTAGAGAGAGAGGGGGTTTTACGAACAGAATATAGATTTGAGAGAACAACCCCTTGGTGGAGGTCAGGGGCAACGGGCTCAAGTTGAGTCACGTGTACCTGGATTTTACTCTCTCACCGGACGCCATCATGGGGGAGGTCCTCAACGTCATCGTCGCTTTCGCTGTCATCGTTTTTGCGGTCAGATGGGCAACAAAAGGTTTGCCGCACTCCCCGTGGTATTTTCTACTCGTCTCGACCCTCTTCTCCAGGCAAGGACCAACCAAACGGCCCCGGCACAGTCTTGGGTTTCCGTCCGAAGAGTATCACTGATGAGATGGTACATACCTTCCTTCGAGCGACGACTCGAGCGCACTGAAGAATCCGGCCACGCAGGTCAATTCTGTTCACACAATGTTCCCGGATATACCAAGGTGCGGCTGATGTCCTATATCCTACAACCCACGACCGATCACAGACGTTGTCAGACCGAACATCCACTACTCGCTTTTACGAACTGGCTCTGTGCAAATAACGTCGAACGCGATCTTAGAGAAAGGATTCCTCGATGCTGTGCGTTTTTAGACTTGTGCCACGTTTACTTTACCTGACCCTTAACCGCGTAGCCTCCACCAGCATACTACCGTCTTTACCCACAACAACAACAACAGCAGCAGCAACAGGAGCCCCTCCCTGTCCCGCAACCTGCCCCACGCAACGAACCTGCATCTACAAAGACAGAAACCGAATCGCTTATCAAGCGTTTCCATCTCGAGAGTCGGATAACAGAGGACACACCCACAGAACCCGAACATGCCGGGGGTAAGGCTACCTGGGAAGCAACTTCGGAAGCCCGAGAGAAGAGTTTGCAAGAGAGGAAAGCTCAGATGGTTCTTGCTGCTCGAAGGTGGTGGTCGTGACCCTCCCAGTCGTGCCCAAACGCTGATCACATTTTTATCTAGGCGGTGGTTAGAACAGCAACAGAAGGTTCCACCCGAGTCCGGCCCATCTTCCAGGTCTTCGGCTTAGTTTTAATATCTGTCTAATCGGGTGCATTCTGGGACTAAATTTGACCTTTTCACAATGTAAATCATCGCCTCCGGTTGACGGTGTTGGCCATAAAACCACGGTGTCAGCGAGTGTGAGAAAAAAAAACGGACTCCGTTGAACAAGTCCTCTTTGGGCGAACAGCCATCGACCGATCTATCACAACCTTATTGACGACCCTAAACAAACCTACCCAAAACCCGGTCTTGAGTCATGGTAAGCCCATTCCATGCCACAGGTTCTTGTAGCTGACATGAGATAAGCAGAGCGATAACGCCGGTAGGTTGTCCACGAGAGGGCTGAGGAACGACCGCGAATTCAAGGGACCGCACAGAGTACAAAGAAGCTTTCGCCTTGTTCGACAAGAAAGGGACAGGTGCTATACCTCGTGAGGTCCTCGGCGATCTTTTGAGGGCTTTGGGACAGAACCCCACCCAGTCAGAGGTCGCAGATATTGTTTCTAAGGCACCTAGGGAAGGTAAGATCTTCCCTCGTTCCGAGACCATCTGCTATGCGGCGTGTTGATCGTTTGTGGTGTTTTCAGTCGACTACAAGAGCTTTTTGACGATTTTGAACCGAGCTGACGGTTTCAAGCCTGCTGGCACACCAGGTGCGTGGATCTCACCCCCGTCCCGCCACCGGGTGACTTTGTTGATCTCGTCCCGGTTCCCATGCTGTAGAGGAGTTCATCCGTGGTTTCCAAGTATTTGATAAAGAAGGAAACGGTTACATCGGCGCTGGAGAGTTGCGATACGTCCTCACCCAGCTCGGTGAGAAGATGACGGACGAGGAGGTCGATGAGCTGCTCAAGGGTGTTCAGATCGGAGCGTGTGTCTTCCACCTATCCCCTCTCTGTCCCATTGACTACCGCCTGACACAATTGTCTTTAACCCAGTGACGGTAATGTCAACTACGAATCCTTCGTACGCACAATACTCAGCCAGTGAACGTGATCAATCATGGATGATCTGAACAACTATCCTTACGATTTTGTATACAACCCGCCGTAAATTCCGATCCATCTCTCCTTGTCGCGCTTGCATGGAATATCCAGGTTGATATGTGCGTTCAATTTGTAACGATAATGATTATTAGCCCTCCGGTTGGGCACGAAGGGTGAGGCTACACAACGTTATTATGATGTCCTCTACGTTCTCTACAGATTGCCCACAAGAATACCAAACCAGTTACTCCTCGTCGCTCTCAGTATCGTATTCGTCAGCGGAATCACCGCCAGACTTGATTATGGAAGTGGCAGGACTGCTCCTGCTTTCTAAACTCTTTCGTGGCTTCCTGGAATCAGTATCACGAACGGGCTCCACGACGAGCTGAACGCCATCCTCCAGCCCTGGGATCCCGCCAAGCGTCGCGTTTGGCCGCCAAGGGACCGCCTTCTTAGGGTATGAAGTCGCAAGGCGGAACTTCCACCACTGCTCCGGGTGTAATTTCGAGCCAGCGATCTCTTCTTGGACAGCTGTCTCTCCCCTAGAGGACGATGACGGAGGGGAGGTGGGGTCCTGATCTGCCACGAGCTCCGAGGGGATAAAGTGAGAGTCAACGAAGCCATAGAGCGTCGTGAGAGAGTCCCGCGGACCAAAAATCCTGATTCTCCTCGTCCCGTCTGGCATCCTGATGCCGATCCTCAGGCCAGCCGACGGGGCAGGATTGGTCTTTGACAACCACCTGAGGTACCTCCTCCATTCCGTCCGGTTCCTGTCCCAGTCCTCTTTCTTTACCCGCTCCTCTTCCTCGGCCTTGAGCCTCTTCTCCTCCGCGATCCTCTCCATTTCGACGCGCTTCTGAGCTTCCCGCTCCTCTCGCATCTTCCTCTCAATCCGCTCCTTATCACGGTTCATCGCTTCTCTGTATGCGCGATCCTGTTCGGCGCGCATAAACCGTTCCTGTTCTCTGCGCCTCTCTTCCCCTTTGAGTCTGTCTAGGAGGGGTTTCACGCGTGGGATGAGTGCGTCGGTGAGATGGGCCAGGAGTTTGTCGGTTGTGGTAGCCTCGATACCTGCATGTCGAGAAAGGATGGTCATTGTCGGCGAGGATGAGGAAGAGGTTCCGGATGCAGGGGTACGCTGAGGTTGAAGAGCGGCGAAGGCGACGAACGGATACGTCGTGGCGTGTAGCTTGTGGGCGGCTGGGGTGGAGCAGGTTATTAAGATTATGGTTAGGGAAATAAAACTCACTGCTCCAAGCTTCCTTGTCTCGGATGTCACCCCCCCAGGTGATGAAATCGTTGTTTTGCAAGAAATTCACGAACTGTGGATCGGTCAAGGTGGTTCTAAACTCCTCGTCAGCGCCTGAAAAACGGTGGAAGGAAGTGAACTTTACCGTTTGAAATTTGCAGCATCTTGATGTTCGTCCGACACGAGGATAATGCACCCAATCCTCAACTGTCGCTGACATGTCCTCATCGCCTCTTCATAAGTTCCCAAGAAGAAATCTGGCAACACAGGGCCGGTGGTTTGCCCGTCACCTCTAGATCTCAGCGTTGAAGTTGATGCTGATGCTGCCGAAGGGCCTGCCGCGCCCGTAGCCGTGGCCTCGTTCCCGCTCCTGCTTATGCAAACCGCTCCAGTCTCTTCTTCCAACGCGCGAACCCAACGGTCGGTCACGGTCTTCGGGTCCTCTGGAAGTTGTCTATGCGTGGCGGAGGGACCACGTGAGGTAAGAAAATTGAGGGTGGAAAAGCTTCGTGGCAGAGGTATGTGCAGCACTCCGAAGATGAAACGGAATACACTTGAGAGGACGCTGAACGGGAATGTGAGGAGCGTGTAGATTGACCGCCGGGATAGTATGGGTGTAGGTTGGTTCGTGGGTCTTCTACTAGACCCAGAGCCAGCCCCAGCACTGCCCAGGAGGGGGCCTTGTTCGGAATCATCTATCTCAAAGGTTTCTCTCTGGGAGGGTCTTGTGTTGCTTGCAGTGGGTTGTGAGTGACCGTCGAATATCATTTCTGTAGCCCTCTAGACGCATATACCACCGTAAGGCCGGTGAGTTGTAGGCATGCTGCAGTGCTCACCTGAACATCCCAGTCGACGCTGGCCAGCACACCAATGGCTACATCTGGATCACCACCGTTCGTGATCACCTGGAGCTGTTCTAGGGCGGCGGTTTGAGACGGGGTGAGCGTGGATGTGGAGTCTGCCATGTCCCAAGTTCCCCTCTCGTGGAAGTGTCGTGCTCAGGTGACGAAGGCGGTGCCGGTGAGTCTTTGAGAACGTGAGAATTCTCAACGTGATGTCATCCAAACCATCCCTTCTTGGGTGTGACCTTCCTCGATCTCGTCATAACATCTCGTTGTCTCCATGGCCGAAGGGTTCTCCTTGCCAGATCTCGCTGCACAGCTGGAGCTGCAAGGTGCGAGGGAGTAACGCCGCTCTACGGTGACGGGCTAACGTGTCCAAAATAAAAAAAGTCTCGGCTGAAATGCAGGAAGAAGAGGAGGAAGAGGAAGAATACCCCGAGGGCGAAGAAGAAGAGGGAGACGAAGATGCTGAGGCCGCAGAAATTGCTCGCAGGCTCAGTGACCAGCTCATGGCTGACATTGCCAAAGCCCAGGCCGAACAGGTAGCAGCAGCGGTCGCCGCCGCTCAGACCCATGAACCCACTGTCCAACTACCTGTGATACCCCCCACATCGGTCACCACCCAAAGGGACCCTGCCGCGGCGGCGGTAAACACGATGAAGTCTATTTTGGCATACGCGACCAAGGACCCTCTGGTTAACTTCGTCCTCGCCTCTGCATCCGTGATGGACCCAACTGGCACCAAAACTAACGCGTTGCAAATCCTTCAGCGATCTGTTGAGGCCGGGTTTATCCCTCAGGATTTAGCGAGGGTCTTCAGTCCGGTTATCCTCCAATTGTCACAGTCCGAAGCCCTCTTTGGTCCCAAGAATGCCACTGTGGTCTCCACTCCCACCCCTGAGACTGGGAAACGCAAGCGCGATGACTTCGGAGCCCAGCCGCCGCCTACCAGCTGGCCAGAGGGTTTTGGGATCGGGGGGGTCCAGGATATACTTACTTTCATAGCACCTGCGGTCCAGGCTATCTCGAACACCCTCTCGGCCGGCGGAGTACCCTTTCAGAATGATTCGCCCCCCACACCTCTCACCCCCGCATTGGTCTCGTCCATTCAAGTCCCGTTGCATCAGGTGTTCTTGTTTGCAGTCACGACTGCCCCTTCTGTTGTTCAGCCGCAGGGTGGCGCTCTTCAGGAAATTGGCGGTTTGATACAGATGCTGGGTGTCCTGAGCGGGATCAACATCGGCCCTGGCCTCCAGCAGTCGCAGCCGTCCGAAACTGTTCCGCACGACCTCAGTACCGCCGTATATCCGTGTCTTGTCCCTGCTTGCCATAAGACCTTTTCCAGGTTGTATTCGTTGCGCTCCCATCAACGGAGTCACTCGACCCACCCGGCTGCCCGCCCGTACCAATGTCCCCGGTGTCCCGCCTCATTCGCTCGGAATCACGATTTGAAGAGACACGCAAAGTTGCACGGGTCGAAGGCGTACAAATGCTCAGGATGCGATAAGATCTTCAGCAGGAGGGACGCGATCAAGCGACACATGAACAGCAGTAGATTGAAGACCGAGTCTAATCCACCGCCAACGACCATCGTGCTGGGGAAGAGGGAGGAGGCTGAACGGTGTCGCGATGCGGAGGTTATTGAAGTGGAAGTCGCTAGGGAGGGTGGATCTGATGAGTTGAAGGAGGAGAAACGCGCTAAGTCTTGGGGGGACAAACTGGCATCTGCTGCCCAAGACGGACAACCCGGGCCACCTCTGGGGGATTCTTCGTTTGAGGAAGGAGAGATCCCGTCGTACAGTGTTGCAGAGGCACAGGGGATGGTCTTGGCCTTATTTCCGCTACTGTCGCGCTATGTGACTAACTACGCCCCACAGTCATCCGAGTCTACACCCAGCGCCGATTCTGCACGGACTGTCGCGAGCCTCATGGCTGGACAGAGTTGGAATCAGAGACCGGGGACGATGGGGACGACCAATATTCAAACCGAAGCTACCGTGGACCCTGGGTTATCGTCGATGTCATTGTCGTGGTTGTCCCCGGAGCAGACGAAACAGCTGGAAGACGCTATTGCTGTTGCTGCCAAATCTGCGCAGGAACAAGCCGAGGCGGAAGCTGCATTGGAGGAAGAGGAAGAAGATGAGGAAGGTGAGAATGACGACATGGAGGAGGTTGAACCCACGGTTTAGGTTAGGACCATGGCGTCGAAAGGAAGGACTCGTTTCGATGCCCGCCCTCGTACTCGCGCCTGGATCGACCATTCGCTCACCAGTATTTATCTCCCGCATCATGGCAAACAAAACCACGGCCTGACTCGATCGAACCGATCGCCCGCCCTGCATACAAGAGAGACCCTGGGTACCTCTTCCTTATCTTACTGGAAATGGGTGACTATAACCACGGAGGGCTCCCCACCCCCGCGAAACCCCCCGCTGGCGATTTCCGTTCGCTCGGCTGGACAGTTGGGACGGGGGTATCTTGTACAGTCAGACTGCGGGTGGCCCCATGTTCGTCCCCCATGGCCGCCCTTTGAATCTGTGTGGTCGCGGCTCTTTGTGGGTCCCAAACGCGGTCGGATAAATAACGCGCGTGATTACCCCCCTCCCCTCCCCCAACCCAGCACTCTCCATCCCTCCCACTCTGCCCTCCCCGCTCATGTCTCGTCAACCAGGCAATGTCCGCCCTGCACCAAGCGACAGCGAAAACCCCGCCCCTCTCACGATGGAGCAAGCCCTTCAACACGTTTTCAGGGCCTTACCACATCTGCCCACCGAGTCCCAGACATCGTTTCTCACGATGGTTTTCGGCACCACCCCGAGCCTCCCCTCTCACGAGGCCCCTGTGGTACCCACCACACCGTTTCGCCTTCCCCTCGCCCCAGATGTTATCCGCGGCGTCGCGCAAGCCAAGGCGTACGTCTGTTGTCTCTCAACATTCACGTCAATTTAATATCTCCCTAGTGTCCAACAGTTACGGGAATCAGATTCTGCGTTCGAGTCAAAGCAACGGACTATCGAAAAATCATCGAAGAAGTTGGGGGGGAGTAAGGGGATCACCAAGCGCTATAAAAAAGCTAGAAAGAGCGAGGCGGTGGAGAAAGGAGTCGCAAGAATGGCCGTTGTTCCATGGGATGCACACAAAACACCGTACGGGGTTCCGTGGAACATTGGAGCCACTCCTATACCCGGGAACCTTCAAATTGCCGAAGCAGCCCCGGGTTTTGCTGTGTATTTCCACAGTTGGGACTCCCGAGACCCATCGTCCAGCGTGCACAGGTATTCCCCGGCATAGACAGAGGTCCCCCCTTTCCCCCTTTCGTTTCGGTTCCCGACTTACTGTAGTGTAGCGCTTTCTCTCTCTCATCTTCAATCTCGCCCCGCCGTCGGTTCCTATCGTCGTCTTCGTTTTTTTAGTACCTCACGCCTCTCACCCGTACCCGCATTTTATTTTCCCCCACCATCACTCTCATTTCCCACAGCTGATTACATCACCCACCGCATTTACGTTATATGGCCCATCTAAAGCAGGTAACACCCTACGTTCCCATACCGTCACCCCCATACCTCCGAGCCCAGCCTGAGGCAATCACGCGATACGAAGCAGACGGTTTGTCTGGGTTCGGACGTCGTAACAAATGGAAAAAATCGTTTCCCCCCTCCTCGAATCGTGCGCCGATTGTGGGATAGCGGGGAGCTGATAAGGAATGGAGGCCAGGTCGGCTGGGAAACGTGTCTCGGATCAGAAAACGTGCCTAAGGAAGAATCCACGAATCCGGGCGGTCCAGGTGGTTTATTTCATTTTATTTTTGAACCCGCATAT
>Ga0307509_10005373_pt1 | contig 17848 bp, 20 predicted proteins | sample 10_EM_MG_FD_202245 | JGI IMG/M metagenome (GOLD analysis project Ga0307509, IMG submission 202245) | Populus trichocarpa ectomycorrhiza microbial communities from riparian zone in the Pacific Northwest, United States - 10_EM | ecosystem: Host-associated > Plants > Roots > Unclassified | place...
TGCTGACCCCGAGGAGACTCGAACCTGGACCCCTGGGAAGTCCAAGTGCGCCGGGAACAAGTTATTACCGTTAGGCCATTGTTCCCGGCAGTGTTCATTCTACCTTTCTAGAAAATTTAATACCATACTGGGGGTAAAAACGCCCCTAAACCCTAGAACGAACTTGAGCTGCTCTGATTAAATGCAGGTTCATGAGATACGTGACTAAACCTCAGGAAGGCGGGCGCCTGGTTAGTTGGGGAAGTTAACAAATATGAGTGATGTTCCATGAGCTTAGCTCTGCCCATCTCTATTGCTACACTAAACTAGACAGACAAGTCGAGTGAACGCAATGATGCATAAAACCTCGCGGTCTTAATTGACACTACACCTTCTCTTAGGTGATAATCTCTGGATCCCAAATAGTGACTTCATTAATTGCTTTCCACAATCCGGGGGGAGAGGGGTCAGCTGGCGCACGGGAAACCAGTAGAAGTTATATCATATCACCTTACTTTATGGGGTGGGAAAGCGTTTGGTTTTTTGGGGGGGTGGGGGCAGGGTATGGTGCCCAAATTAGGTTTACCAACAAAATACCCATCTCGGGTGATGAATAAGCAGTGTGGCAACATCGGAGATATAATTGAGTCGCATAATATGAGGGACGGAAGGAGGGGTGGCTACTTGGTGGAGTTGGCTATGTCGTCCGTGATGCCACAGCTAGTAGTTCTTCCGGTCTTTCCCCTGTGGTGCTTGGGGCGCCCAGCTACATAAATGATAAGCTACCACCCACAGTCCGTCCACTCCTGGCTCCGGGGCTGGGGGGCCTGACCGTAGGCTTAGGAATAGCGGGAAGGTTCTGAGTTATTATTAGGTTGCTGGGCGGACCTCGCGATCTCCATTCCTCGAAGGGTCTGGGCCGGTTCGAGTGATATTTAGTGAGCGTTCACTTGGCAGAACGGCACTCCAATTCTTTTCCTGGGCAGTAATAGCTCCTCGGAGGTTGGGAGAAACCATTGGAGGCGATAGCTGAGTTCCGGAATGTCTTATCACCCTACGTCATATTCGTAGTTCCGCTGTCGGTAGATAGCTTAATTCTGCTCCCGCAAGGTACGAAAGGGTTATTAAACACTTCAAGAAGCCTCTCGGGCCTAGTAACTAACCAGGGCATTATCCGTTTCTAGCAAAGCTTACGGCCTATTGTCGCTCTTCTTACGCCCTGAGATCTTTAGCGGCGCTCAAGCGAGTAAGACAAATCATGATTCCGAAAGCAAAAAGTTCAAGTTTGAAGTGTATATTTCCTCCAAAATATCTCCACTAGGTAATTAATCCTAATAATTCACGTATGTACTAATGAATGCCAAAAAGAATCCGCAGCCCCTATGCTCTGATCCTAGGAACAATATGCAAACCCAACTCCACTACCATCTAATGCAATAATTAAAGGAAAGGAAAAGAAAGAGTTAAGGAAAATATAAAAGGGCGAAGCACAGAGCGCAAGCGGATCCTCACCCGGCAGCCACCCCACCCTTACAAAACATCAATTCTCAATCCGCCGCCAGGCGCATACCAGACTACCTCATTGCTATCACCCTGAGAGACAACTTCATACGCCTTGGACCCCTTAGCTGGGCAATCGAAAGTCAATCCGGAACCATCAAGAACAATTGCCTCTCCCCACCCGGCAACGCGGAAGGTACCCTTAAACTGGTCTCTGAAAGGTCTCTTGTTGAAGGTTGCCTTCTCAATGTTCGTATCCCCAATGTTGAACACTTGGATCTCCCCGGTACCGCTGAATTGGGCCGGGTAGGCGAATGCCAATTTGCACTTATACCCTGTGAGGCCCTCGGGGAAATCAAACTTGACAAGGGCTTGGGAATTGTGCTTGTTGTTGACGCGGGAGACGACTGCTTTGTAGGTGACACCGAGTGGGGTGTCGGGAGTGTCTTCCTGGATGTTGACAACGGCGCTGGAGGGGATCACTTGTCTGACATGGTCGCGGGCGACGATACCCCTCGGGGTGGCCATTGCGGGAGCAGCGGTGGGGATTGCAGTTGCAAGAGTAGCGAAGATTGCGAAAGCTGAAGAGAAGATAGCAGACTTCATTTTGATGTTGGTTTGGTTTGGTTTGGGTTTTGGATTAGGAACTTGGTATCAAAAGTGGGAGATAGATGGGATTATGAGAATTGGAAGATTGAGAGGATTGAGAGGAGGGTAATGTGGCTTTGTAGTGCTGTTGAGAGATGTCCGGGAGGATGGTTTCTTCTAGATCGTGGGATCTTGGAGAGTATTTATGTCGCTCATCTCCCTACACAGGACGCGGACCCTCGAGTCAATCATGATGATGCTATTATCGATACTACAAAGCAATACCTACACTGCCGAGGATGACTGTGGTTAGTTCTCATCCACTATTTCAAGTGAGCATCGCGAAAACCTGATAAGCTTAGGGTAAGTTGAGGCTGTGATGGTACCATGTCCGGGAAAGCCTTGAATGATGGCCTTTACTTTTGGGATCAGCTGTTGCCCAGAATCAAGCCTCCTTACCTTTGCGCCTGCCTATGTTTTTCTCGCGTGCTTCCCGGGTAAGCAGTATTGTGGTTTGGATAATAACCTATATTAGGATGGAGGTGATAATTGTGTACTTCCATGGGTGGCTCGTTGGGGCTGGAGCTTACGTTGGACTAACATATTTTTTGAGCTAGACAGGTTACCTGAAGACCCTAACCCTAACCTGCTGCTTACCACAGGATGATAGCCACATCTCCAACTCGCAAAGAGCTGAAAACTTGGATAAGCGATAAACAGCAGTGTTAGAGGAGATGGATTTGGTGGAGGTGGGAGAAGAGGTTCTTGTTCATTCTCAGATGCGAGTCTGCTAACTAAATAGGACTAACAAACATGTGTGCGCAACCATTGGTTTACTCTCAACTCCGTCATACGCCCTCCACAACACAATTAGGGCGGTTTCTCGTACTACAATTGTACAACACTCAATAGGTAGTGCCTAAACACCGTATCGTAGTATGAATACCTCATTTTGCTATTCCTTATAGTAACTCCCATTTCCGCATGGATCGCTTTAAATTTGAATTTTCTCTACCCAATTTTTAGAGAGGAAAAATGATATTACCTTATATAACATCACTCAATATTGGTACTCATCCGAGCTCCCCTTCACTCCGAGCCGAGTTGCACAGCGAAACTCATGTAGTAGACGGAGCAACTAGATTACGTGATGCTTCTCGACAACGTTTTTGTTTATTAGCCTGCCGGTAGGCTTCTCCCGCGCAAAATAAGTAGGATCCCGGCTAAACATCCGCTCTTCACCACACAGCGCTATCCATCACGATTCACAATAGCCCCATGCTTCCCAAGCGCCAACTCTAGATGCCCTATCTTCCTTCCTTTCTTCTTTGCAATCACTCGTGTCACTATTGGCATGATTTCGGTTGTGGAATTGGTTGAGGTTGGTCCTTCGGGTATTTTTCGTGGGGAGTACCGGCTGTCGCACCCGACCGGGGAGTGCACCATCACTTATTTTGCGCGGGAGTAAAATTTACCAATGGGCGACCCTTGAAAGTGTAGGTGAACCGGAGGGTTTAAGATAATTTTGGTCAGCTCGAGGTATGATAGCGTTTTCCTTGGCGATATGATTATTCGAACGGTGTCATGGACCGTGTTGCCTTACGACTACCGCTGGTTTGACCCAGTGTTGCCAATGGCGTAGCCCCACATGGAGCCTGGGATGGGGATGGGCGACCCCCTGTGGCCTACCCGCGATAGAAATATGATATACCTCAGGATAATTGTCCATAGGCGAGTCAGGGAAACAGTAGAGCTTAGGGCTGCCGGTTACCCCAAGGGATGAAGAAAGGAAAACCTGAGTGATGTTCCATGAGCCTAGCCCTGCCTGTCTCTAGTACTCGGAGACTGAAGTAAAAATCGAGAATGACAAGATAGGACCTGAATCTCGGGAATCTCACAGATTGGGAATTAGAAGAAACAGGGGGCGGCTAGGAGGTTAAAACCCAGAGCAGTTGCATTCAAGTGATCCCTTAATACTTTTACAGAAAAATTGTGCAGGATATATCACCTAACTTTATAGAGTGGAACAGTGTTGGGGGGGTTTTTTTTCTTTTTCTTGGGGGGGGGGGGCAGGGTATATGGTTCCTAAATTAGGCTTGCCCACAAAATACCCATTTCGGGTGATGAATAAACAGTGTGGTGGCAATGTCCGAGGTGTAATTGAGCTCCATAATGCGGAAGACGGAGGGGACGGTGGCCATTTGGCGGAGTTTGCTGCGTCATTCATGATGCCCTGGCTAATAGTTCTTTCGGTCCTTCCCCTGTGGCGCCCGGGGTGCCCAGCATTCTGAAAAGTGAGGCTATCGGTATTGCCCATAGTCCGTCCCCTCCTACCTCCCTGACCGCGAGCTTAGGGATAGTAGGTAGGTCTTGACTTATTATTAGGATGTCTCTCCGGATTCTAGGAGGGGCCTGGGTTGGTTCGAGTGATATTCAGTGAGCGCTCACTTGGCAAAATGGCATCACAATTCTTCTTCTATGGGGTAATGAATCCCTAACGGCTGTGAGAAATAGTTAGAGGTGGTGGCGAGCTCCAACACATCTTGTCGCCTGCGCCGTATTTATAGCTTTGTCCTTAGTAAACGGTTTACCCTAGCGAAAGGGTTATTAAGCTCCTCGAAAACCCTATCAAACCCACTAACTAATCAGCGCACTATCTATATCTAGCAAAGGTCAGAGCATATTATCGCTCTCCTTGTGCTCTGAGATCTTTCGCGGGCTTAACACGGGGGGCAAAATCATGATTCCGAAAGCAAAAAGTTCAAGTTTAAAGTGTATATTTCCTCCTATATATCTCCATTAGGTAATTAATCCTAATAATGCACGTATGTACTAATGAATGCTAACAAAATCCGCAACCCCTATGCTCTGATCCTAGGAACAAATGCAAACCCAACTCCACTACCATCTAATGCAATAATTAAGAGAAAGGAAAAGAGAGTTAAGGAAAAGTACAAAAGGGCAAGACCCAGAGTGCAAGCGGATCCTCACCCGGCAGCAACCCCACCCTTACAAAACATCAATTCTCAATCCGCCACCAGGCGCATACCAAACAACCTCATTGCTATCACCCTGAGAGACAACTTCATACGCCTTGGACCCCTTAGCTGGGCAATCGAAAGTCAATCCGGAACCATCAAGAACAATTGCCTCTCCCCACCCGGCAACGCGGAAGGTACCCTTAAACTGGTCTCTGAAAGGTCTCTTGTTGAAGGTTGCCTTCTCAATGTTCGTATCCCCAATGTTGAACACTTGGATCTCCCCGGTACCGCTGAATTGGGCCGGGTAGGCGAATGCCAATTTGCACTTATACCCTGTGAGGCCCTCGGGGAAATCAAACTTGACAAGGGCTTGGGAATTGTGCTTGTTGTTGGCGCGGGAGACGACTGCTTTGTAGGTGACACCGAGTGGGGTGTCGGGGGTGTCTTCCTGGATGTTGACAACGGCGCTGGAGGGGATCACTTGTCTGACATGGTCGCGGGCGACGATACCCCTCGAGGTGGCCTTTGCGGGAGCAGCAGTGGGGATCGCAGTTGCAAGAGTAGCGAAGATAGTGAAAGCGGAGGAGAAGATAGCAGACTTCATTTTGATGTTTGGTTTGGTTTGGTTTTTGGATTGGGAACTTGGTATTAAAAGTGGGAGATAGAGGGGATTTTGAGAATTGGAAGGTTGAGATGATTGAGAAGAGGGTAATGTGGCTTTGTAGTGCTGCTGAGAGATGTCCGAGAGGATGGTTTCTTCCAGATCGTGGGATCTTGGAGAGTATTTATGTCGCTCATCTCCCTACCCAGCACGCGGACCCTCGAGTCAATCATGGTGATGCTATTATCGATACTACAAAGCAATACCTACACTGCCGAGGATGACTGTGGTTAGTGCTCATTCACTATTCCTAGTGAGCATCGCGAAAACCTAGGCCTTCGATAAGCTTAGGGTAAGTTGAGGCTGTGATGGTGGCACCATTTCCGGGAAAGCCTTGAATGATGGCCTTCTCTTTTTGGATCAGCTGTTGCGGCCCGGGATCCAGCCTCCTTACCTTTGTGCCTGCCCATGTTTTTCTCGCGTGCTTTCTGGGTAAACAGTATTGTGGTTTGGATAATAACCTATGTTAGGATGGAGGTGATAATTCTGGATTTCCATGGGTGGCTCGCTGGGGCTGGAGCTTACGTAGGACGAACATTTTTTGAGCCAGACAGGTTCCTTGAAGACCCCAACCCTAACCCTGCTGCTTACTACAGGGTGATGGTCACATCTCCAACTTGCAAAGGGCTGAAAGCTTGGATGAGTGATAGCCAGTAGTGTTGGATGAGAGGGGGGCTCTTGTTCTCGGATGCGAGTATGCTAATTAAATAGCACTAACAAATATGTGTGCGCGACCATTGGCTCACCCTCAACGCCGCCACACGCCCTATAACACAAGCAGGGTGGCCGCCGTACCCTACAATACACAACAAATAGTGCCTGAATACCGTAGCAAAACTGTAGCCCACAGCTCAATTATTGAGATTATATGGTACATGTTGGAATTTTGTCCCCTTATGCTTGATATCGTTTAACCTTATTCTTTCCTGTTAGTCCTTTCTTGAAACGCTCTACTGTATCTCCCTTCGTCTCATACCAAAAACTTTATCTCCTTGCTTCTAATTGTTTCTTCCTTGTTTCAGTCAGAGAAGATTTTCTTCCTCCGTGTGGATGGCGACCGAGTTCTCACCCACACAGGTATGGCATTCAGGAAAGCAGATCCTATGATAAAAGACCTGATAGTCTAGTTAGAAAATGTTATGCGAATTTGAACGTCTATCATATGCCCAAGTGAACTACCCAATTCTAATCCATCTCTCTACCGCTCACTCTACATTTTCTACTCGCTTTACTCGGCTTGAATTTTAACAGTACAAGCCAGCGCAGTCTCCTGGAGATCTCAAGGGAGTTGGAAGCAACTTGCTCTATTTGTCGCTGGCCTAATAATACCCCCGCCCAGAAAATGTGAGGATCCGGTATGAAGATTTCTTTGGGATTTCCCACCAAGCCTGAGATATGGTAGCGGGCACTTGAAATCAGCCCAGGGGTATTTTTTTTTGTTAAATCTTTGATTTATTGCTGCTGGAAAATCATGGCATCACCTGGGGTATTGCCTAAATCAACCCAGGGGTAATTCATTTTGCTTATATAATACACACAAAATAGTGGGCGCTTGGCAAGGGTATCTTCGAAAACCAACATACATGGGTAATTCAAAATTTTGCTATCTCCACTAATATTGCTCTGATTGAGAATCAGAAAGATAGAATTAGGGAGGAGTACCTTATGAGCACTTCTATGAAGCACTATCTTCCTAAGGATGTAGTTGTAGTTGAAACCCTTTGAAGATTGTTCTTGTGTTGGTTTTTGGTTGATTTCAAGTCCACGGCACCATACTCGTTGACTTTGTTTTCGCCCTTTTAGTTTTTCCTTTCTTCTGCCCATTCCGCTTGGCCTTTCGGGAATGCTCCGTATTGGCGGGCGGGGGGGATGAGCAGAAGGAAGAACGGAGTGCAATAGATCTTGCTCGAGCTTCTAGGCCGTTTCGTTTGCCTTTCTATTGTACAGCGTCTACTTGCACATATAAGGGACAGGATTGAAAGATCCCCGAAAAGAAATCCCACCATAATTCCATATGCTATACCCTGACCCGGGTCGGCTCTATCACTAAGCAGAGGGATGGAGAAATGCAAGAATAGTAGAAGCTGGGCTTATCCGGGGGAAAAATCCTCTAAATTTAGTCCCTTGAAGGCCGGAAAAAGGAAAAGGGAAATCAAAAAAGTGAATGTACTCAATACATACAAGTCCCCCGCATGTGCGGAGCGAACACGATTTAGTGTCCTTGGCAACCGAAACTCAGCCCCATGATCCCCTTGTGTTCGCTCCGCACATGAGGGGGACTTGTATATCACAGACTTTATCGCATAAACTCTTCTTATCCACTTAACATTCCCTGTACTCATAAATAGCTACAATCCTATTGCTCCGGAGGTCGAGTGAAAATCAGGAGGGGACTAGGGACAGTCGTAAAGTGTTGTAATAAGGGCACATAGCTAGGTTCCAGGACCCCGAAAGCGGCCCCACCTCCAGAGCCTTATGCCCCTGCCGCAGACATCGGAGCCCTAAGTAGCTCTACTATTCCCCCATACCCATTCATGGCAGCCAATATGAGAGGGCTTTGGCCATAATTGTCTTCCCTGTTGAGGCTAACGTCTTCCTGTTCCAACAGTAGCTCCATTACTCCATCACACCCATTCCAGGCAGCCCACGAGAGCGGTGTTCGGCCATCATTGTCTGGGTTATCTGGGCTAACGTCTTCTCGTCCCAATAGTAGCTTCACTACCCCATCATGCCCATTCTTGGTGGCCAGCGAGAGCGGTGTTTGGCCGAAATTATCTGACCTACCAGGGTTGACACATCTCTTTTCAGATAGCACCCTGGTTGCTTTTGGTTTCCCCCGCCAGTGGCCTATGCTCTGAGGATTGACAAATAGCGGATCAAGATATAATTGAACCGCATAATGTGGAGGACGGAAGGAGCAGTGGGTACTTGGGGGAGTTTGCTGTGTCATCCGTGATACCCTGTTTCCGCTCCTTCCCTCGTGTTGCCCAGTGGGCTCAGCGAACAAAAAAAGACAGGCTATCGCTAATTGTCCGTCCCCCCCTGCCCGGGAGGCAGCGGGACCTGACCCCACTCTTAGGAAAAGTAGTCAACTTAGGTCCTAGCTCATTATTAGGTTGGTGGGCAGGCTACAAGATGTCCCCCCGGATTACCGAAAGGGTTGGGGCTGTTTGAGCTTGTTCCGAGTGACATCCAGTGAGTGCTCACTTGGCAGAACTGCACTCCAATTATCTTTCCGGGTATAATAGTAATAACTGCTCAGCGGTTGGGGGAAACTGTTGGAGATAATGGCTGAGATCTAACATATCTTACCACCTACGTCATATCCACAGCTTTGTAGTCAGTAACCAGTTTTCCTCCGCTCTCGCAGGGCGGGAAAGAAGTATTAACTTTTGAGCTCCTCGAGAAGCCTCTCGGACCCTATAACTAATGAGAGCACTATTTGCATCCAGCGGAGATCAGTGCCATTCTCGCTCTTCTTGTTCTCTAAGGTCTCTACTGGTGCTCACACGAGTAAAGCAAAATCATAACCCCCAAAATATTTCCAAGTTTAAAAGTGTATATTTCCTCCCATATATCTCCATTAGGTGATTAATCTAATCATAATAATGCACGTACTAATGAATGCCAACAAAATCCCCAACCCCTACCCTCCGATCCCAGGAAAGATATGCAAACCCAACTCCACCATCAACGCAATAATTAAAAGAAAGGAAAGAAAAGGATTAGGAAAAGGAAAAAAGGGAAAGACCCAGAGTACAGGAAGCGCTTCATCCGGCAGCCACCGCACCCTTACAAAACATCAATCCTCAATCCGTCTTCAGGCGTATACCAAACAACTTCATTGCTGTCACCCTGAGAGACAACTTCATATGCCTTGGGCCCCTTAGCCGGGCAATCGAAAGTCAATCCCGAACCATCAAGGACAGTTGCCTCGATAAATCCGGTAACACGGAAACTACCCTTATACTGGTCTCTGAAGGGTCTCTTGTTGAAGGTTGCCTTCTCAATGTTCGTATCCCCAATGCTGAACACTTGGATCTCCCCGGTACCGCTGAACCAGGCTGGATAGCCGAATGCCAATCTGCACTTGGACCCCGTGAGGCCCTCGGGGAAATCAAACTTGACAAGGGCTTGGGAATTGTGCTTGCCGTTGGCGCGGGAGACGACTGCTTTGTAGGTGACACCGAGTGGGGTGGAGGGGGTGTCTTCCTGGATGTTGACGACGGCGCTGGAGATGATCACTTGCTTGGCATGGTCGCGGGCGACAATGTCCTCTGCGGGGGCAGCAGTGGGGAGGGCAGTTGCGAGGGTAGCGAAGACGGCGAAGGCGGAGGAGAAGATAGCAGACTTCATTTTGATGTTTGGCTTTTGGATTGGGGAATTGGTATAAGAAGTGGAATACAGAGGGGATTGTGAGGATTAGAAAATTGAGAAGATTGTGAAGATGGTAATGTGGCTTTGTAGTGCTGTTGAGAGATGTCCGAGAGGATGGCTTCTTCCAGATCGTGGGATATTGGAGAGTATTTATGTCGCTCATCTCCCTACACTGCACTCAGGCCCTCGAGTCAATCATGGTGATTCTATTATCGATAGTACAAGGCAACACCTGCACTGCCAAGGATGACTGTGGTTGGTGCTCACTACCATTTCTAATGAGTGTCGCGAAAACCTGGGGTTTCGATAAGCTTAGGGTAAGTCGAGGCTGTGATAGTTGCCCCTTGGCCGGTACAGCCTTGGATGATGACCCTTACTTTTGGGATCAGCTGTTGGGGCCCAGAATCAAACCTCCTTACCTTTGTGCCTACCTATGTTTTTCTCACGCGTTTTCTAGGTACTCGTAAACAGTATTGTGGGTTGGATGATAACCTATATTAGGGTGGAGATGATAATTGTGTATTTCCATTGGTGGCTCGTTGGGACTGGTACAGTAAGGTACATAGCTTACGTTGGACAAACAGCCAGACAGGTTCCTTGGAACCCCTAACCCTAACCCTGGTGCTTTCTACTCAGTGATTTCCACACCTCCAACTTGCAAACGGCTGAAAACTTGGATAAATGATAGCCGGCAGTGTTGGACGAGGTGGGCGTGGTGGAGGTCAGAGGGGGTTCCTGTTCATTCTCAGGTGCGAGTCTGCCAACTAAATAGGACTAACAAATATGTGTGCGCAACCATTGGTTTGCCCTCAACGCCGTCATACACTCTCCACAATTCAACTTACAACACTCAATAAGCAGTGCCTAAATACCGTAGGAAAATTGTAGCACATTGCTCAATTATTGAGATTATACGGCGCGCACCAGCGCAGGCTCCTTGAGATCTTAAGGGAGTTGGAAGTGACTTGCTCTATTTGTGGCTAATCTTGCGCCTACAGCCTAATAATACTCCATGCCTAGAAAATGTGAGGACCGGGCAGGAAGCTTTCTTTTGGATTTTTCACCAAGTCAGAGAGATACCTGTTGACTCCGTTTTCTCTCTCTCAGCTCTTCCTTTCTTCGGCATATTCCGCTTCTTTCGGGAATGCTCCGCTGTCGGCAGGCGAGAGAGGATGGGCAGAAGGAGGAACGGGGCGCAATAAATCTTACTCGAGCGTCCAGACCGTTGCGTTTGCCTCTCCATTATACAGCATCTGCGTACCGTATAAGAGGCAAGATTGAGAGAACCCCGAAAAGAAATTCCGCCATAGTTCCATGTGCTACACCCTGACCTGGATCAGATCTATTGCTAAGCAAAGGGATGGAGAAATGCAAGAATAGTAGAAGCCGGACTTATCCGTGAAAAAAACTTCTCTGAAAGGCCCGGAAAAAAGAAGAGGGAAATCAAAAAAGTGAACGCACGGCTAGGTTCGAAGACGCCGAAAGTGACCACATCTCGAGCGCCTTATACCGATACCCTGTAGGGAGCTGTAGACCTTCGAGCCCTAAGTAGCTTCACTATTCCACTATGCCCATATACCGTATGATAGCAAATAAGAGGAGGCTTCGCCCATAATTGTCTTCCCTATCGTGGCCAACGACTCCCCTTTCCAATAGTAGCTCCACTGTTCCAACGCGCCCGTCCCCGACATCCAGCGAGAGCGGTGTTCTGCTGCCATTGTCAGGCCTATCGGGGATAACACCTTTCCGTCCCAATAGTAGCTTCACTACTCTATCATTCCCATTCTTGGCGGCTAGTGAAAGCGGTGCTCGGCAATCGTTGTCTCGCTTATCAGGGCTGACTTCTCTCGGTTCCAGCAGTAGCTTCACTACTCCATGAGGATTGGCGAATAGCGGACCAAGAAATATTCTGACCACTCCTTCATTCCCACTCTCAGCAGCCCATGAGAGTGCTACTCGACTGTGTTCCGTGTCCGGCATATTATCAGGTTGAGCATGCTTCTGTTGCAAGAGTAATTTTACTACTTCTTCATGTCCACGCCTCGCAGCCCACATGGGCGACGTTAGACCCTCACTCTTTCCTTGGTTTACATCCCATCTTTCCGCACTTATCAAATCAGCTGCAACCCCAGCAATGTCGAAATATAAAATACAATGTATCATAGCGCAGAAAATAGCCTGTTGGAAAAAAAGCTATACTCGCCAGTTAACTTCCAAAATGACTCGGCAGATATGTGATCATCGTATCGATAAAAAAAGGACGAGCGCGAGGTATCTTGAGCCATCCGAGAGCTCTATCCGTATGTGGGTTCCCCAATACAAAGAAGAATATCCCAGCAAGGGTGTGCCTCGGAAGTCACGAGCCCAATAGGGGCTGACCGAAAGATCCTTAATAGCCTGGGAATTTGGATAGGTCGAACAAGTTTCCGCTATTTTCGAGTGAGCTTTGTCAAGCAAGTCCCCGTGACGGGAAATATATTCTTTGAGCGTAAAATAGATCAGCCTAATAGTCGAGGACCCTTCATCAACGGTGGTAAGTCCTTGGCAACAGCTTAACACAGTCCAGATCGAAGGCACATTATTGGCGTTAATATTCTGTCGATCCTATCTCGACCGCTAGGGCGTGATATCCCATTCACATTCAACGGCCGTTCCGAATAACGTACTCGAGTAGGCAACGGTGGGCCGAAACACAAGGTGACACGAAACGAGTGGCAACTAAGCTAGCTTTGGCTTACTAAGGGTACTTTTTACTTAGGCTATTTCGCATCACCGTGTGTTTCGACTCACCATGGCTTTCGTTATAAAATACACATTAGAGCGACCATCCCGGGTCTTGCCCTATCCCCTTCCTGTTCCCTTATCCGTCCTATTGTTGCACGGTATGCATCCCCCAAACCCAAGCCATTTACCATTGCATCGAGCTTCTCTCGCCTCCGATAGAGTGTAACTAGTTTCCTATATGATCGGCTTGATATTCAGAGGTGCTAGCAGGAATCTAGACACAGATATGTCAGCTCACAGTTTGGGATATCATTTTCAGTGCGCCTGCGCCGCACTTACATTTCTAAAACCTTCTCGGGAATGTTCTTTATGATGTCCTTTAATTTCTGGTCCATGGCGTCCGGTATTGTATCCGCTTTCAGTTTCGCTCTCAGGAATCGAATGATATCATCTTCGGTGGGTGCAACGGATACTCCCTCCACCCTCCCAGCAAGATGTTTCTCCACCTCATCCCGAATAGGTAATCCTCCGGCCAGAAACATCTGAGTGCTTGGGGTGTTGTGTAGGACTTGTCCTAGTGAATCAAGCAGCTTTGCCCGATACTCCGCCATGCATTCGTCCAGAGCATTAAGGCATATGAAGGTGCGCAGCTAGGACGAGTCATCCAGTAACATCTTCGCAATTTCGCCCAGTCACAGTCTCAGGCCGCCGATGGCCTTTCTCTGGTCTCGGGAAGCCTGGGTGACCGAAAAGTCTTTGAGTATTCTCACTAAACTCTTTGCAGAGTTTTCTTGGCCTAGCGAACAATGCGCCGAACCAGCTAAATCCCCCCATACCCAACAAGCGTCCTGGGTTCCCTACTAAAACAGGTTGTTGGTGCACTAGAAGAGATTCCAGCAAAGATCACCCCTAGGCGGGTAAATACCCGTCCAGAAGCCATCTTGTCTTTAGATGCTTCTCAAAAGACTATGGATGGTCCTGTGATGGATATTTGAAGTGGAATATAAAGCCAAATACCTAGGCTATTTATTGAAGTAGAATTGGCAAAAAAGTATGTAGTTTTGACACTGGTAGAAGGGAAAAAGAGTGAATCAAATATTTTGTTAGGAGACTAATTGAGAATAGTGTGATTTTAAAATTTCACACATGATAACTGGGCGATTGTAGCCCAAATGACGTAAGTGGAAAATTGTTCTTAAATTTTTCATAGACTGGCGCACTATTCCACTCTTGTTACCCTAATGCCCCTCTTGCCTAACCAGCTAAATCCCCTTTGTCCACCTGATGTCCTATGATACTCGGCCACCATTCCACTTCTCTTATCCTAGCGCCTCCTTTGCCGAACCAGCTAAATCCCCCTATTGCTCCTTTTGGGCGGCAAACCCGAAGTAGAAGCACGCAACTACAGCATCTTGCCCTCTTGCCCAATCGCCTAGCCTATCTATCACCAAGGAACTAGAATCACAACTTCTTAGCAACACCTTTGCCCCATGGAGGATATAATTGTTAACTGATGTAGGTCTTACCCACCCCCCGATCTCCGCAGCAAAAACAAGGTCGAATTATCGAGTCCCTCACTGCGAATGCCATCGAACCAATTCCGATATTCTTCTGTTCGCAAGAGCCAGTCTCCCACATCTTCGACTCTGTGGGCTCTAATAATATCATAGGGCCGCATCGGTCCTGATGGAGATATCCATGCGAGGATCCCACTCCTCTCCTCCGATTTACCAAATCTATACACGGTATTAAAAGAGTTATGGTTGTTATTTAAAGAGCTGCTATTTCCCCCAACATGAGGCTGCGACACCTCCATTTTTCTGACGTTTGGAAGGTTGCAGATTCGAAGCAGAGAACAGGTTCCTGTACCGTAGGGTCAACTGATAGGGTTTCTGAGGTCCAAGAAAAGAGGGGTCACTATTATCTTGCTCTTTTGCTAGCAAACATCTACCAGTAGTCCAATCAGCTCATCCGGAGTGTCTTAACTACAGGGCTGAGTTCTGCGATGCTGGTGCTCGAACAGTTAAGCAGTTGCCGCGCGCCCTAAACTGAAAAATGCGGTTCCTCGTAGTATTACGACACAAGCACGAGTTGTTCAATAAGATGTATCTCATGCTGAATGAAAGCTTCCACTATCGCACAAAACATATCAGGATTTAAAACAATATAGGCCCACTTTAGTAATCTGTCCGAACTTCCGAAATAGACCATCTTCAGCCAGTTACCCCAGACGATAGAGGGATGAAACCCCGAGTGATGTTCCATGATCTTTGCTCTGCCTCTCTCTTTTGCTATCATACATTAAATCGATAAAACAAGCCGGATGAATAGAAATATGCATAAAACCCTGGGGTCTAAATTGCCTTCACACTTTTGCCGGGGATAATTTCTAGATCCCAAACGATTATTTCATTAAGTATGATACACTCCACAACCCAGAAGTGGGGAACCAGGGAACGGGGCAGTAGTTATATTGCCTAACTTTATAGGGCGAGAAAGTGTTTGATTTTTTTTTTGGGGGGGGGGAGGGTAATGGGGACTAAACAAGGCTTACCGACAAAACACTTATTTCGGATTATGAGTAAACAGTATGGCAACTTCGGATGTGTAATTGAGCTGCATAATATGGAGGACAGAGGGGACGGCGGCTACCCGGGGGAGTTTTCTGTGTCATTCGTGATACTTAGGGTAATAGTTTTTCCGGTCCTTCCCGCGTGGTGCTTAGGTGGCCCAGCCAACTAAAATAGATAGGCTATAGCTCATAGCCCGTCTCCTACTGCCTCCGGGGCAGGAGGGCTGACCGTACTCTTCGTGATAGCAGGTAGGCCCTGGCCCATTATTAGGTTGTTGGGTCGACTTCGCGATATCCCTCCGGATTCCAGGAGTCTAGGTTGGTTCGAGTGATATCCAGTGAACGCTCACTTATCAGAACGGCACTCCAACTCTTTCCCCGGGCAGTAATAACTCCTCAGCGGGTGGGGGAAGCTGTTGGGGGTGATCGCTGAGATCCAACATATCTTACCACCCACGTCATACCCACAGCTTTGTAGTCAATAAATAATTCACCTCAGCTCCCGCAGTGTAGGAAAGAACCATTAAGCTCCTCAAGAAGCCTCTCGGACCCAATAACAAATCAGAGCACTATTTTTACCGAGCGAATATCAGTGCCGTTATCGCTCTTCTTGTTCCCTAAAGTTTCTACTGGAGCTCACACGAGCAAGGCAAAGTCATGAGCCCCAAAAGATTTCCAAGTTTAAAAGTGTATATTTCCTCCTATATATCTCCATTAGGTGATTAATCTAATCCTAATAATACATGTACTAATGAATGCCAACAAAATCCGCAACCCCTACCCTCCGATCCTAGGAAGGATATGCAAACCCAACCCCGCCATCCAATGCAATAATTAAAAGAAAGGAAAGGAAAGAGTTAGGAAAAGGACAAAAGTGAAAGGTCCAGAGCGCAAGCGGTGCATCATCTGGCAGCCACCCCACCCTTACAAAACATCAACCCTCAATCCGCCGCCAGGCGAATACCAAACAACTTCATTGCTATCACCCTGAGAGACAACTTCATATGCCTTGGACCCCTTAGCCGGGCAATCGAAAGTCAATCCCGAGCCATCAAGAACAATCGACTCGACAAACCCGGCAACACGGAAACTGCCCTTATACTGGTCTCTGAAGGGTCTCTTGTTGAAGGTTGCCTTCTCAATGTTCGTATCCCCAATGGTGAACACTTGGATCTCGCCGGTACCGCTGAACCAGCCCGGATAGCCGAATGCCAATCTGCACTTGGACCCCGTGAGGCCCTCGGGGAAATCAAACTTGGCAAGAGCTTGGGAATTGTGCTTGCCGTTGGCGCGAAAGACGGTTGCTTGGTAGGTGACACCGAGCGGAGTGTCGGGGGTGTCCTCCTGGATGTTGACGATGGTGCTGGAGAAGATCACTTGCTTGGCATGGTCGCGGGCGACAATGTCCTCTGCGGGGGCAGCAGCGGGGAGGGCAGTTGCGAGGGTAGCGAAGACGGCGAAGGCGGAGGAGAAGATAGCAGACTTCATTTTGATGTTTGGCTTTTGGATAGGGAAGTTGGTATTAAAAGTGGAATATAGAGGAGATTGCAAGAATTAGAAGATTGAGAAGATTGAGAGGATGGCAATGTGGCTTTGTAGTGCTGCTGAGAGATATTCGAGAGGATGGTTTTTTCCAGGTCGTGGGATCTTGGAGAGTATTTATGTCGTTCATCTCTCTGCACAGCACTCAGACCCTCGAGTCAATCATGGTGATTCTATTATCGATAGTACAAGGCCACACCTACACTGCCAAGGATGACTGTGGTTGGTGCCCATCCACCATTTCTAGCGAGCGTCGCGAAAACCTAGGGCCTCGATTAACTTAGGGTAAGTTGAGGCTGTGATAGTAGCCCCATGACTGATACAGCCCTGGGTGATGGACTTTACTTTTGGGATCAGCTGTTGGGGTCCAGAACCCACCCCTCTTACCTTACCTTTGTGCCTGCCTATGTTTTTCTCACGCGCCCTCAAGGTAAACAGTATCGTGGTTTGGATAATAACCTATATTAGGGTGGAGAAGATAACTGCGCATCCCCACATGTGGCTCGTTGGGGCTGGTAGCTTACGTTGGACCAACACACTTTTTGAACCAGACAGGTTCCTTGAAGACACCCAACCCTAGCCCTGGTGCTTACCACTGATTGATACTCACATCCCGAACTTGCAAAGAGCTGAAAAATTGGGCGAGCGATAGCCAGCAGTGCCTAAATACCGCAGAACGGTACAATTGTGCCATACACACCTCTAAGCCGTCCAGTTGCACCGTGATTCAGTCAGACTGACAATAGCATAAAATACCATCTTGGAGACTGAACTCAGCCGAAGTCAGACCGGGTAGCGTACAACTAGCGGGTGGAAGGTCTTGGCACCCCCGGCAAAATTGTCATGAAATTGACCACGGTCGCAACGACATCCACAGCCATAACCCACCATGCCACCATCACGCCCTCCTAAAAAGTACCTCAG
>Ga0307509_10005374_pt1 | contig 17847 bp, 6 predicted proteins | sample 10_EM_MG_FD_202245 | JGI IMG/M metagenome (GOLD analysis project Ga0307509, IMG submission 202245) | Populus trichocarpa ectomycorrhiza microbial communities from riparian zone in the Pacific Northwest, United States - 10_EM | ecosystem: Host-associated > Plants > Roots > Unclassified | place...
CTGACAACATTTACAAGTATTAGCATTATTCGAATAAGATAACTAATGTAATCATGTTAACAATTTATAATCCGATTGGAACCTCCTTTGTGTGTGGTTTCCAGTTGAGTAATAAAAAGAGTTTATATTATACTTGTTTGAAATACCATTAGTGGATCCTCTAACCTTGATAATTATTTTACATTTGTTTAAATCCTTACATCAATATCACATCTCAAAGCTCTCTTCAACTCCTTTTTTTGTTATTATCTATTTCTTTATTTGTAGTTTATATAGTTAACCTCCCTGTGGTTCGATTCCAGTCTTGCTGGGTTATTTATTATTTCGACACTCCTACACTTGGGAGAAGACATCAACTCTTTGGTCGTGTCAGTAAAACCAACCATAGAAATACCTTAATTTTTTTGGGAGCTATACCTTTCTATAAAAGCGAACATACCAAGATATGCAATTCTATCAATGAATGTGTTGCATGATCTAATAGTGTATTTCCCATTTCTCTCAAGTTTCCAATATTTAAAGTCTTCATTATGTTGTATCAAACAAACTCCTTCAACAATGTAAGAAAAAGATTAAGTTGTTCCAACTCAAGAGTTCTTAAATGTCTCTTCTAAAATAGATTTCATGACCAAGTATTATAGTTCCAAGATCCTATTTCTTTGATCCTAGTTATTGGCTTTGGTATAAGAGCATATAACTAAGAAAATTAATGTTCTTGAAGTCATTTTCTAATCAATGATCAGTCCAAAAACAAGTATCTTTCATATTACCCACTATAAATTGAATACAATCTTTCAGAGCTATTGAAAAGTAAATGCTTTGCCATAATCAGATAATAGAACGTTAAAAGTTAAGAGCCCATTCTAATAACTAGGCCTATATTTCCTAGTTATAATATCTTGTCAGCCTCCCATACTTTAATCACCAAACCTCCATGCAGTTGTATTAGATGACTCTCTTACCATATTCAATGCCTCTGAAGTAGCCAGATATATATGCTCTTTAAATAGCACTAACAAAACTTATTGCTATGTCAAAAAAAAAATGGTAAAATTAGGTCACCTTATTGCAACCTTTTATGAACTCTAAAATCTTGACTTGGGGAGCCATTAATGAGAATGGCAAGATGTGAACTAGGGATGCATTCATGTCTAATAGTTCTCTATTTGTTGTTAGGACCCATGTAATCCATAACCTCTTCTAAGTACTCCTATAAAATTAAATCAAATGCTTTGTAAAATCTACCTTAAGTATGAAATTTTTTCCACCTTTTTTTGACCCCATGAACCACTTCATTAGCAATTAGAAAACTATATAATATTTGTCTTCTTGATATGAATGTTGTTTAATTGGCATTAATCACACTTGGCTTTACTAATTTCAACCTAATGGAGAGTAGTTTGACTACAATCTTATATTTACCATGCACTAAGCTAATAGGTCTATATTCAAAGAAACAAAATGGTAGCTTTATTTTCAGAAACAACACCCTAGGAGAAATATTAGTGCCTTTTGAAAGCTTACCAAGTCTGAAGAATTCTTTCACCATTTGGAGAATCTTGTTCCCGGTTAAGTGTCAATTTTTCTTGTAGAAAATAAAAGTAAAACCATCAAGTCCCTGAGCCTTTGACCTATCACAATCATAGAATGCTTACCTTACTTCATCCAAACCAGCATCTTGTTATAACTAGTTAGACATTTGAGAAGTAAGAGTCTTGAAACCTATTTCTCCCATTTTAGCTCTTCGAGTATATGACTTCAAGAAGAGGTTGAAGTAAAAACAAACAACATCATAGAGAAGTGTAACGAAAGCAATCAGATATAATTCTTGTAATCATGTTACGAGCTTTTCTGAAATTAGCTATTGTACAGAAAAATCTTGTATTTATATCTCCTAGCTTGCATCAATTTTGTCATGACTTTTATCTCCAAATGGCTTCCACATTTTTAATTACCATCTATTGCTTCAAAATTAGTTTGCTTAAATGAGATTTCTCTGTTGTTGTCAACTGTCGAAACTCCCCTTCTACTTTAAGTTCTTTATTTGGCTTTGCAAGTCCAAGAGTCTATGTCCTAATTTCCAAATATTGAGCAATTCCAAGTCTGAGATTTCTTAGTCAGGTAATTCATAAACTTAAATAAATTTTTTAACCAGGTATTTCTTAGTCTATTATAAATTGATTACTATTTATAATATATTTTAGAAAACTTCATAAGCTTAAACAATTTTCTTTACAAATAAATTAAATATTTAGGCCAATAGTAAAATATTTATGTCGATATTTTTTTATAAAATAATTTATGACAAAAACTCAAAAAAATATAAAACAATGTTTATAAAAAAAAAAAAAAACAGTTTAGGTAAAACAAACTCTCCTTGACAAACAATCTGATTTGATATGATTGTTTTTGTAGTTTCTTCTCTGTGGATCTTTACATGAAAAAGCTATGTTTGGTAATAATTTTTCATTGTGTTAAAAAGTGTTTTTAAAAGTGCATTTGAGTTTTTAAAGAACAAACATCATTTTGATATTTAAATCTTAAGTGCTTTTGAATAATTTTGATATATTAATGAAAAAAATAAAAATATATATATATGAAAAAATATCAAATAATCAAACGTAAAGTCAATTATCACATTCATTGAACAACCATTAACGGTCGAAGAAAAAACATAAATAAATCTAAACTTAAGTGTTATGAATTTTTAAATACTTACACGTGTTTTAAACCACATGGTAAATTATTCATCTTATAATTGAAAAATTTAAGATTTACTAACATTTAAATTTCTAGATAACAATAATTAATAATATTTCCTATAAGGAATTTATCTGAATTTAGTTTATATGAGAATATAAGAGAACTGGTTCAAAAATATATAATTGTAAAATTTACATAATGAACAAAAGGTGTCAATTCATCATTGTTAAATAACAGATAAGTATGTGCCTGTCTGAATTTGATGTGTCAAATATCTTCACCTCACTACATTACTTAATAATGGTCATCTAGGATGGTCAAATATTGAAAAATTCTCAATCGAAGACAGCTCACCATCAACATTATTTCTTAGAATGTGATTGATTATTGTTCTCAAATGAGACTTAAAATAATACGAGGTAAATATTGAAATCTCTTTAACAATATAAGTCTCATATATCGAAGTCTCAATATGCGTTTTGTTTTTAATGTTTTTTTTTATGGTTGAACAAGTATCTACATACAAGTAATTAGAAATGAATAACTAATTTTTTTTTTAAATAAAATAAAATGGTCAATTACTTAGGATGCATATAATCCCTAACATCTCAAATAGATACATCAATTTGTACTATGTAGGACCTCTAGCTTTTGCATCATATGCTAGATGAATGAGCAGATGCTCATTTAGTCAAAAAAAAAAGAGAAAATCATTTCAAGTTTGTAAATTATCGTAATAATGTTCATTTCAAGCTACTACATGTGTTAGGTATACAACTTGCTCGAACAAATATCTCTAAAAAAGTAATTAATCTATGTCAATGCATCATATATCCCTCTTAGACATAAATCCTTATAAGTAGTTGGAATGAGTATTTGAATAAACACATGGCAGTCATGACTTTTCATTCTATACAATCTTCATTCCTCTAAATTCACTAATCTAGCTAAGTTTGAAGCATATACATTAGAAATCATAGACTCTTAATCCATTCGTAAACAAGAAATTATGCATCCTTGTCTAAGATGAAAGTGGCTTTGAGCTTTGCAACATGGAACCCATCATTAATCAACTCCCTTCAGGTAACATATTTTACATCTAATCGAAGATCTGATCATAACTAGCCTCACTTAACCTATAATCTGACTTGATGGTAAACACTTGTGCAATTGCTGATAATTTATTATGGTATATGCATCCATCCTATAATGGTTTATCAGAATTTTTCAAAAGTTTAAAAAACTTAGTTGCATCTATTTGGTTCTTAATCTAAAGGGATGTTACATGAACCTTCACATGAATAATTTTGATTCATTTTTGTTGCATCCATCACAATACTCCTATAAGAATTACTATTATCATTCACAAACTCTTATAAGTTACTAGAAGTTGAAGTTGGATTTGAGTCAACCATCCATTATAATATGGTTTCGTAAGAAACACAGGATTCTTCATGTGGAAATCAATATAAGTATTTCTTGCCAAATCTTTTTTTAAATAGATGTATCATCATAACATCTTTATAGTGAAACTTTTTGTTTTTTCACTTCATACATATAGATATCTAATTTCACCCCACTAATATTTTTCAGATTAAAAAGTATGAAATTAATAAAACCTTTAACCCCTTTGAGATAATCTTGCATATACAACCATTCTTTTGAATCTTAATACATTCAAGAATGATCATCCATTACTTATAAAACCTATATAGATTAACGATAACAACATTTTATTAAAAATAAATTTGCAACCCAATAACTAATTATCAATTTCACAAATTCTATTTTCCATCAAAATATGAACTGAACAATAAAATTTAAAACAAAGTATTGGTACCCAACTAAGCATCCATCATTTATTCAATTCAGATTTATTCAACTTAAATTAATTCATTTTAATTATTATAAATTCCATAAAAATCAATTTATCCTAAATCTCCAACTTAACAATAAAATTGATAAAATATAATTGGTACCTGTTATTTCTTCAATTATAACACACCTAAGCTATAGAACCAATCTCAATTTCATAAAATGACAAATAAAATCAACTTCTCTCAAATCTTAAATAAACCCTAACATATAAATCATGCATTAATACAATAAGATTATCTATAAAAAAAGTTGAAAAACACTTCAATATACAAGCAAACAACAAATACTACAAACACATTTCAATAAATTAACTTAAAAAATAAATGGGTTACAAAAGAATATGAGTGAGTTACTAACTTGGTGGTGTGAAAGTTAACAAAAATTGAAATCAAGAGACAAAGGTTGACACTATTGACAAATGTTGGTTGACACTAACGAGTTTAGGTGGCTAGATTTACAAAAGGGTTGCTAGAATATGAAGAGAATTGAAGAGGAGGGTATTTGTGGTTTTTAGAAAATGAAGAAATGAAAGGAAATAGAGAATTGTCAAGTTTTAAAACATTTAAAATCTTCATTGAAAATTCTATCAAAACTTTCATCAACATTACTAACATGTCAAGTTTTCAATGAAATTATCGATAAGATTTTAATTGATTTTTTATTTTTTTTCTATTCTATCATTATTTCTGTCAGAAATTACCAACAAAAAATTTTTGTTGTTATTTCAGTCAAAAATTACTAACGGATTATTTTCATCAACGTTTCCATTGTTATTTACCATTTTATTGGTAGTGTACATAAATGGTTCAAACTTTATTCCTACAATGAATAATTGAGAACTACAACATCATAATTTATCAGCTCAAGATTAATTTGCCCATGAGTCACATATTTGATCAACATGAGGGCATTTATGAAGCATGTAGTGAAAACAACCCTAAAACCTCAAACCAACTGGTATGTAGAGATATATAAAAGACAATCATAATTAATCACACAAAAGCACACAAAGAACTTACATGGTTCAACAACTTAGGCCTACTCCATAGGCGAGACAATAAAAAAAATTACCACGAGAAAGTAGAAGATTACAATGTATCACACAAAATTGTTATCTCACTAAAAAACCTATAATAACCTAAAACTCACACCTTCTCTTCTCTTTCTAGCTACCAAAGTGTCGAGAAAGTAAGAACTCATAAATAAACCTTAACCCTAAAATATAACAACTTTAGGCTTTTATATATGAAAGAAGTATATAAGTATTTATTTTCTCACTTTGACTTGTAATTTAAGACAAACCCAACAAATCTATATCTTGGCTTAAATTGAGCCAACTTACAAAACTTGAACTTCTCTTTGATTTTCTCCACAAGCATATCTAAAGTATTACACAAAACAATCAAGTTCAAGCAATGCTTGAACTTAACTGTAGAGATAGGCTTTGTCAACATGTTTACATGGTTCTCAACTGTAGTAATCTTCTTCACTATTACAATACCTTATGAGATGATATCTAGAATGAAGTGATATTTCATATCAATATGTTTGGTCCTTTTATGGTATGGTTCTTGGGTAAATGAATAGCATTCTAGCTATCACAATGTATAACAATCAACTCATATGACAAATCAAGATTATCAACCAAACTTCTCGACTATAAAACTCTTTCACTACCTCTGTCAATGAATACTCAACCTCTATTATAGACAAGGAAACAATGGGTTACAAAATTATTTTCCAGGGAATGACACACCCCAAGAAAGTAAAAATATAACATGTCAGCGACCTCTTCCTATTCAAATCACTAGCATAATCTAAATCTACAAAGCCCTTAATACCACATATAGTGCTACTACCCTTATCATATATCAAACCAACATATGTAGTATCTAAGATAACAGAGTATTCATTTCACGGTCTACTAGAGGACTTTATCATGATTTTCCATAAACCTGCTGACCACACTAACATGTGGAATATCTAGACGAGTGTAGACCTAGAATATGAAACACTTGACATGTTCTCCTTCTCTTTTTTAGTTTCTGGTAACAATGTTGAAGATAACCTAAAATGGTCTGCAAATAGAATACTCACTGAATTGCAGTCTTGCATACCAAAATGCTCGAGTACCTTCTCAATATACTTTTTTTTATTATGAGTATAACTTGTCAACGCTTCAATCTATGTGCATCTCCATACCTAAAATCTTCTTATCACACCCAAATCCTACATCTCAACTTACCACTCTATTGATCCTTCAAAATATTGATCTCAGACATGTTCTTAAAGATAATTAACATGTTTTTAACATATAACAGGTACACAAATAAACCATTTAAAGGTTTTCTAAAACATACACAGTTATTATAGTCATTCCTAGAGTAACCATATCCAAGTATAAAAATATCAAACCACTTATACCATTATCTTAGTGAATACTTCAACCCGTATAATAACTTCTTCAATAAGCATACATGGCATTCCTTATCTTGAGCAATGAAACCCTCTAGTTGATGCATATAAATCCCTTTCTTTAGCTCACCATATAGAAAAGTTGTTTTGATATCCAACTACTTAAGCTCTAAGTAAACAAAAAAACCATAACAAGCAATATCTAGATAGAACTATACTTCACAACTAGGGAGAACACTTTCTGAATTCAACACCTTCTCTTTATGTAAAGCTCTTAGCAACTAGGTGTGCTTTAAACCTTTCATCCTCAACCTCTAGGATTTCATCTCTCTTCTTGTAAAGAGACTTAATCTCTTCATTCATATCAATCATTCACTAATAAGGTTATTTGCAAGAAATTACCTTTTTATAAGAACAAAGCTTATGATCATCAAGTTTCTCTATAACATTCAAGGTAAAATCAATTAAATCAGCATAACCACACTTAACTAGTGGTTTTATCTATCTTTTTTTTATCTTCTTATAGCAATACTATAAGGTCATTCTTCAAATGCATTTTTAACAACAATATCATACACCATTTCCTCAATAGACCCAACTGGAATGTCTTCCAGCACTATCTCTGAAGCGCTAACCTCAAGCTCTACCTATTTTCTAGTACCCTAGTCCATCTTAACATAATACTGGTTGACTCATTTTTCTTTCGAAACATAGTAGACTCATCAAATGTCATGTCTAAACTAGTAATAAACTCAAGTCAATTGTTATCAACACACAACAACTAATATCCCTTCACTCTAGATGCATAACCTAAGAATATGTATTTCCTTGCTCTAGGCTTAAGTTTAATTTCCTTAACATGAGCATAAGCAGGACAACCAAATACTCTTAGTTTAGAGTAATCAGTAGGAGAAGTAGATCGTACCTCATATGGAGCCTTCAACTCTAAAATTATTGATGGAGATTTATTCACTAAATAATAAGTCACGTTAACTTTTTTAGCCCAAAAGTGATTTGACAATCCAGCTTGTGAAAGCATATAATGTGCTCTTTTCAACAGTGTTCTATTCATACGTTTTGCAATCCTATTTTGTTATGTTGTATTCTTGACATTACGATGTCTAAAAATTCCTTCATTATTGTAGAACTCATTAAACTCACATAAGAAGAATTTTAAACCATTATCATTTCTTAAGCGTTTGATTTTCGTACAAGTCTGCTTCTCAATCAAGGCTTTCCACTACTTGAATATGATAAACACATTACTTTTTCTCTTCAAGAAATACATTTAGACCTTTCTAGAGTAGTCATTAATAAATATTAATAGATATTATGCTACAACTTTTGATATAATAGGAGAAGAACCTCAAAGGTCAAAATAAACATAATCCACAATGCCCTTGGTACAATGAATAGTTGTACTGAATTTGACCTTGCATATTTTACCATAAATACAATGCTCAGAAAAATCTAATTTATCTATTTTCAGACCACATAGTAAATCTTGTTTACTTAACTCTATCATCCCTTTCCCATTTATATGTCTTAGTCACATATGCGATAACTGAGTAGAAGCAATATTCGAATCAATCATAGATGATACACAAGTTGAATTAATAATTGCTAAACCTTGAAAATGGTAGAGGTCATTAACTAGCTTTCATTTCATCATGAAAAAAGCACATTTACAAACCCTTAGAACTCCACCTTTAGCAGAATAACCATAACCTTATAAATGAAGAAGACTCAAAAAAATCAAATTCTTCTTCATCTTTGGAATATGTTGAACCTCTACTATTCTAATAATGTCATAATACATTCTAATTCAAATTGTACTCGCACTAATAATAGAAAGTTCTTTGTTGTCTCTTAATAAAACAATATCATTGACAACTTTATAAGTGTAAAACTAGCTTTTATTAGGACAAATATGAAATGTGCAAGCCGAATAAAAAATCCACTCATCACCTAAGCCATCAACAAACATAGCCTGAACATTTTCAACTTCATCAGAAATTTATCCTTTGCTAGCAATATTTGCAACATCGAAGGTTTCCTCCTTCTTTCTCTTGTCTTTCTGCTTAGGACAATTCTTCTTAAAATGTTCTACTTCATGACATTCAAAGCATTTAATTGTTTTTTACTTTGATTTTAATCTAGACTTGCCTCCACTACCCGAAACCTTATTACGTGTTCTACCCCTTATAACGAAGCCCTTTGTGTTATCATCATTATGACTCTCTAACACTCATTTTTTTAGCTTCCTAGAGTTTAAGAAAGCTTTGACATCTTCTAAACAGATTATCCCTTTTATATAGCAAAGTACCAACAAAATGCTCATAAGATGGAGGTAACAAACATAATAAAATCAAAGTTCGGTCCTCGTCTTCAACCTTTACATCAATATTTTGCAAATCTAAAATTACTTTATTGAATTCATCAGGATGGTCTTTAATAGGCATATATTATTTCATCTAGTGAGTATATAGTCGATGCTTCAGACACAATCAATTCATTTGGGATTTGGTCATGTAAAGATTTTCTAACTTTGTCTATAACCCAACGAATGTAGTCTCTTCAACAACCTCCCTTAAAACTTCATCGGGCAAACAAAGCTAAATAGCACTATGTGCGCCTTCCATAAGATCTTATTTATCCTCATCATTCATCCCCTTAGGCAGACTGTCTACACCTTTTAATGCCTTAAATAAACCTTGTTGAACTAACAAGGCGTGCATCTTAATACACCATATATTGAAGTTATTTCTACCATTAAACTTCCTTATATCAAACTGCATTGTCGACGTTACTTTTGTCGCCATTGCAAAAGCCAATTGATAAAAAAGCGAGCTCTGATACTAGTTTGTAGCGAAAACCCTAAAACATCAAACCAGTAGGTAAGTAGAAAAATATAAAAGACAATCACAATCAATCACACAAGAGCACACATGAAATTGACGTGGTTTGGCAACTTGGGTCTACTCCACGAGTGAGACGATCAGGAAAATTCACTATAAGAAAGTAGGAGATTACAAGGTGTCACACAAAATTGCTCTCATTCAAAATCTCAAAGTTACCCAAAACTCACTTTTTATCCCTCATCTTTCTAGCCATCAAAGTGTAGAGAACAGAAACACTCATAAATAAATTTTAATCGTAAAATATAACAACTTTAAACTAAATACATTGATTTTTTTTTTCACTTGGACCCACAATTTAAAATAATCCCAACAAAACAACTATTTCATAATAATAAGGTACTACTTTTTACATGGTCTTGCACTCATTTTCAATTGCTACTTTTACCATTGTTTGTCCTAGAACTTCAACGTCTATGGATTGAAATTTTACAGGCCTATACTTATCTACTATTGCTGGGCTACAGATTGTACTGCTGAGGTAAGTATTATTTCGGACACAGATTTAACAGCTTTTCGCCCAAGTAGGTACTTAACAAAGCCCAGGTCCAGATTTTGAAAAACGTAAAGAGTTCATGTTTCGACGAAGGTTAATCACATAACCATCTTCTTTTCACATACCCAACACTGCCACACGTAATGCATATCCATGGTAAAACTTTTCACTTTCCTCTCGTATCCTTTTGGGAGCAGCTGGATAAAGCTGTCAGCAAGGTAACAAGGACATAAGACAACATTTCACTGCTGGCTACTATGTATGCCTCAAGGACATGTTTTCCCGTTCACGCATCGAAGGCTACACAGTATAGGAAGCACATTTTGTGGCCATCCATGAAAGATCCTAGCAGTAAGGGTGCCTACCCCACAGTGGCATAGGAAGCACATTTTGTGGCCATCCATGAAAGATCCTAGCAAAAGACTAGCACAACCTAGTTAGTCAAAGGAGTCATGGTTTTTCGAGCGGTTTACACGTACAAATGGACCCTCCCAGTTGCATATTTGGCATCGAAAGGAGCTCGATTGGATATGCAGTCGCAGATTCCGGCCATGCAACAGTCACTTGACAGTTCCTATATACTCAACTGATTTGGAAGGACAAAGCCTCGAATTCCTGTGAAAAAGGGACAGGTGGGCAAACAGACTATTTCCAAGATCACTTTAGTTAAACAATGTGGAAAATTTCGATACTGATGATTTTTTTTTAAAAAAAAAAACATTTTTAAAAATAATTTATTTTTTTTTATTTTTTTCTTTGCTTTAAATTATTAATTTTTAGTATTTTCAATTCAAATTATTTTAATGTATTCATGTCATAAATAATTTTTAAAATAAAAAAAATATTATTTTAATATATTTTCTAATAAAAAATATTTTAAAAATCGTTCCCATAAAAAGAAAGTTAATGAGAAGCAAAGAGGATTCGATATAACCCTTGGGCAAAAAAAACAAAAGATGCGTCTGGTTGTGGAGATTTTGAAGATTTGGATCAATACAGTAATCGGTAGTTTTATATGATAGTGTAACTAGGTTTTAATAACACAAAATCCTGAATTAATCATTTTTATTTACATGAATGAATAAATGTAAGAATAATAAAAATGTGAAAATTATATAAAAAATTTACAATAAAAACAAAATAGATATTTTATTTTTATTGAATAATAATGAGCAATTTTTTAAAAAAAAACAATTCTTCATATAATGTTGATATATAATTAATCATAAACTAATTATTAATATTACCATAAAAAACCGCTAACGTTCTTGAAAACTATGCCTTATTGTATAATTACTTGAAAATTATTTTAATACATTAATTTTAAAAAATTATTCTAATTTCTTAAGGGAAAAAAAAAAGTTAAGGGTTATTTAACATATAAGGCTTAAAAGGTCAAATCCACTTACCTAGCATTCTTTTTTTAAAAAAAATGGATTAATGATACATTATTTAACCTGATTTTATATATATATATATATAATGCGCATCATTTTTTAACGCTAGTTTTGACCCTCTCATATGGTTATAAAGTTAGGTACAAGTTTTTAAATTATATAAATTTAAATTTTAACTTGTTTTAATTTAAAAATATAAAAACAAAACCCTTTAGAAAACCATTTTGAAGCTTAAAAAACATTACAAAAATTATTATTTTTCCCTTGTTTGGCAAAATTATATAGCTTTGTTTTAGGGATAAAGATTTTTTTACCATAAGACCTATTAGTTATTACAAAAATGAATAAAGGTAATTGGTTTTTTTGCGTTTTGATTGCACAATGTATTAACTTTATTACCATTAAAAGCAAAATGCATTAAACTTTGGTCAAGGAGCTTTTTAGTCTTTGACTTAATTTTAAAACAGTTAAGTTACTTCATTGTCCTTGTAATTTAAAAAGTTTTGTCTTTAATTTAGAAATTCTTTTATTTTTTACATTTTGTTATATGATAATTATTAACATGATGATTTCAAAATTATGTAAAAAAAAAGTTAGAAGTGCGTGAACAATGTCTGCTAGGTTTGGGCAGCACGATGTCATCCGGTGTCCAAAACCTTGCTTTTAGGGCGACGGCCAAAGTATCTTGGCGTCCTTTCCATGTATAAGCGGTGCATGTTGCATAATTGTTACATGTATGGTGCATGTGGCCTTTTGCTTTTTTCTCTTTCCCCCTCTCCTACTCGATTTTCATGCTAACCTTTAAAAAAATCAAATCAAACCTTGAGGTTTGTTATCCTTAAGATTTCATCCAAATTCTCTTTCTTATAATTTTTTTATTTAAAATAATTTATGAAATTAAGGATTTGTTTTTCAATTTTATCATCAATGAATTTTTTTTATTTGTCAGATTTGGTTTCTATTTTTTTTATTAAAGATGGTTTTTGAAATTATTTTTTTATATATAATTTCATCATTCTTGAGTTTTTTCCTATCAAATCTAATCTTTATTTATTCCTATTTTTTTACCTTGCAAGATTTTTTTAGATTGATTTATTTAATTTTACAATATTTAATTGGTCAGGTTTTTAGCTTCTTAATTGAGCTCAGATCTAAAATTTAATAGGTTGCGGGTTTAAGAGATTAATCCTAATTTACGAAGTTAACATTGATTTTCTTGATATTTTTAAAACTATTTTAAGATTTATTTTTTCCTTATCCTCCAGCATTTTTTATTTTTTTAATTCATTTTCTATGGGATTTTTTAGTTGTTTTGAAAATAACATGAATTGCCTCAGTTTTTTTTTGTCTTTGTTAAATTTAGTTTTTCTAAAGGAATGTTTTTAATTAAATTAAATTAATTGATTTTATCCTTCAAAATTTAATTTTTCATGTATTGAGCTTCTAAATTGAACTCAGGTCGAGAATTTAACGAATTATAAGATTCACTCGGATTTGCTTGTTTTTTCCTGTTTTTTTAAGCTTTTTTTTTTGTGAATTCATCCTCCAATATTCTTTTTATTTGTTTTCTTTGAGATTTGTTTTTTTTTTTTAATAACAAGGGCTACCTTTGATTTTTTCCAGTTTTTGTTAAATTTAGTTTTTTTAAAAAAAAATTGCTTTTTAATTAAATTAATTTTATTGATTTCAACCTTTAAAATTTAGTTAAATAGAAATTGAGCTTCTTAATTTTATCCAAGTCTACAATTTAACATGCTAAAGGTTTAAAAAATTAACCTGAATTTATATGGTTCACTTGGACTTTGTTTTTTTTTTTTTTAAGTTTTTTTTTTGTTTCATCCAACAACATTTTGTTTTTTTATATCCTTTTCATATGATTTTTATGTGGTTTTGAAAGTAAAAGGATTATCTTCGATTTTTTTAAAAGATTCTAACGTTTTAAAAAAGAATTTTATTTTTTTAATTAAATTAAATAAAGATGCTCGTTTCTTAGTTCTTTATCTTTTTTTTTTATCTTGACAAAAATTTAACCTGATACAGGGCATTCGTGTAGTTGAAACTGAAACGAAATTGAAGTTTTTCACACTAGAAACAAAAGAGTTTTGTTTTTTTCTTGTGTTAAATGTCATCTCTATTATTTTAAATTTTTTTAAACTATAACCTAAAATTCTAGTTCATCACATCAATGATCAATCTTCAATTTAACTCCAGAATGTTCTTTGATACTTCAAATATATGAGAGCATGCCAAGCGGGAAAAAAAAATCTCATCGCATAAAACCATGATAATATAACTTATGAGGATGAAATTATAAAAAAAAAAATAAAGTTTGATGACCAAAACATAAAAAAAAAAAAAAAAAAAAAAAAAAAAAATGTAAAAATGAATAGTGTAGGTCACGGAGAAATTATAAGGATGCCCAAACGGTCATCTGCACTTTTCAAAAGAACAAACTCTTTTAGTACATTAATATAATGTAGCTTGTAAAGTAACAGTTGTTATCCCTATATTTGACAACTTATACCATTATATGACAGTCGTCCATGTTGATAACATCTGCCATCCAAAGAAAGCGAATTTGTTATCAATACCTTTACAATCAAAATGGTTGGAAGAGCACCCCAAAAGCATCTTGAAACAACATTTATCGCTCATTAATTGATTTTAGCATGACAAATTTAATACTAAAAAATGCAGAAATGTAAGAGTTATAAATTACAGCATCTACAAATTCATGCATTCATGCACACAATTGAACCTGCTTACAAAATTGAGGAAAGTAAATTCTGTTGTACATGCACCTGCAAGACATCATCTGAGCTTTTCTTGCTGAGCTCGGGAAGTATAGGACTCTTCAATATGTCGGGTGAGGAGTGAAATCCCATAATGAGAGACACTTGAGGAAGCATAATAGGATGTCACAGTAAGTTGAGCAAACTTTGGAAGCACATAACCTACAAAGTTATAATTAAACACGCAATTCAATATATGTAAATTGTAGAAAAGATAAGAATACATGTAAATCTAACTCAAGAAAGCAAATCAGCAAACGAAAATACACGGTCAAGATGATGAAGTGCTTTAGTATAAAACGTTTGTTTTATCAATCATGTCATTATACATTTAAAAAAAAAAAAAAAACACACTAATGCTGAGTTTAAACACTCCCATAAATCCACATGTTTTAGTCAACAAGACATGGAAAGAAAACGTCGAACATACGAGAAATTGAATAACAGTCCTTATTTGTATTAATAAGATACATGGTACAATATACCGTTAAAAAAATGCTCTGAGAGCACCTAGTAGTAGCCAGTTAGAAGACTAAGCACCAAGGCAGTCTAGTACCTGTCAAGGAACCTAGTACGGACTATAAATGCTTCACTAACCCTGTCACATACCTTTGACCCAAAACTGTAAGGAACTTCCTCTCATACTTGTCCAAATCCAAGAAGCTAACCTTTAGGGATCCCACAACTGTGAGGAAGGTGGAAACTCATTCAGCTCAAATAGGACAATTACCCTCTTAAGTTTCTTATTTCACCATGCTATTGCTACCTGTTACTGCCTCAGATGATGAAACTTCCACAAGATTGATAGAGGCACATCAGCCTAGTCCTCTCATTCCTCATCAAGTGACATGCTATTGCAGCAAGAAGCCAAGGGTTTGGCCCCATTTGGGCTCTCAAGCCAACCTCCTATGATCCATAAGCCAGCAACTAATTGGATTGCATTGAGACTCTTCAAGCTCGTACTTTCATGAGCTGTATGAAACATTTCTCTATATTTTCCCTGGTACCATTGCTACAGCATGCCTTACACAATCGATCAGATCATATAGATCATTAAACTCTTTAGCTTGAATTACAATAAACCAGTAGCATTTACTTGACACCTAAATGTTTGCAATTTTTGTCTTTACTTTTCTTTTTTGAAACTGAAATCCTTTGAATTGTTTGGTTCATTGGGACTAGCTGATCCTTTGATTGATATGGCTGTTATTGCCCGTCGCAGTATCAAGCACTTGAGGGGCAACTGAGAATTAGTATATGTTAGAAGAGAAAAGATATGAGGAAAAGAAAAATATTTTATTTTCAAGAAATAGTATGTAGAGGGTAATATGGCAACAGAAAAACGTTTAAGTTCCTGAACTCATTTCCATTTTCAGAAAATGGTTATAGGAATGTGACTTCTAGAAGTCACTACCAAACTGGGCATTGGAGTCTTAGTTCAGCGTATAACCTCAAGCAACCCGCCCGCCGCCCCCCCCCCCCAAATAAGATAAAATAAAATTGTAGAATCAAGACAAGCCACTTATCCATTTCATGCTAAGAAAAAATGTTGCAATAAATCAATCACAGTAACAGAGGTTACGCCTACCTCCAAATGCAGCACTGGCAGCCGAGACAGCAAGCAGTGGAGGAAGCTGTGAGTAAACAACGCATTAACAAACTGAGTAAGCGTGTCATGATTCATTAATATTTGCCAAAAACAAATGGCAGGCATAAGTTAGTCAAAAGATTCAAAAAGCAGAAACAAATAAGGATAATAGATGTACCCCGACTAGGAAAGGAAGCCACTTTGGTCCCTTCAATCGATTCTGAAGGAATGGAATCCCTGAAATAAAAGAGTGTACTTAACACAAACACTAAGCGAAAACAACAGCAAAATTCACCAAGACGAGGGATTTTTAATTGTTACCGGTATTGAAACCATGAACTGCACTAAGCATTCCACCAATACCCGAGCCAGCCTATTCAATTCAATGACGAGAAAAAGAGATTTAAATTAAATCATCAGCTATAATAATTCTAGAAAATACATTAAGGATTCGAAGTTTTCCTATATAAAATCCTCAAACTCAACTTATCTCGAAAAGTAAAAAACAGAAAAGAAAATTAAACGAGCATGAAAACAACTAAAAATGGAGTTTAATTAAACAGAAATCGAGCAAAAAATTGAAAATTGGATGAAACAGAAATTCAAAAAAAATAAATTAACTGACCACAGCGGTTGCGTCATGTAAAATAGAGGTAATGGTCCATTCTCCCTTTGCCTGCACCGAAAAAGAAAAAAGTTGCAAATCAGCGGGTTGTTTACGTTTTTTTACATCATTGAAAGAAGAAGGGGAAAAGGAGAGAGAGATTGAAGATGAGTCGGTACAGAAATAGGGTTTAAGAGAGAAAGGCAGCGAGGGCAGCGAGGGGAACCGAGTCCAGGTTTGATAGTAGGATCGTGATAGAGATTTCCGGTTCTTAATTTCTGCTCGTATACCTCTCTAGTCCCCATTGACCCACCACCAATTTGTAGCCTCACTCTCACCAAAATAAGACGCTCGCAGCGCTCGCTTGCTGCACTCTGCAATTCAAAACCTACATACAACAGAGAGAGCAAAAATCAAAAGCCCAACACATAAATTGGCCCATCTAGTTTTATAATTGGTTCATGCTACAATGCTACTGCTTGCCGAGTAGAACTTTAGGTCCCGTTTGTTTGCTGGAAAGTAGTTTTTTTTTAGAAAGTAAATTTCAAGAAAAGTGAATTCCGGGAAAGTATTTTCCGATGTTTGGTAGTGTAATGAAAAATAAGTTGGAAAACATTTTACAGTGTTTGGTTATGTCATGGAAAATGAGCTGGAAAATAACTTATTAATGTTTTATTTTTCTCAAGTTTATTAAAATAATGAGGAACAAATCTTATAAATTAAAAAGTTGAATGAGAATGAAATTGAAAAAAAATATAATTTCATAAATTATCTCAAATAAAATAAATAATAATCAAAATAATAGAGATCAAATCTAAAAAATTAAAAAAAAAAGAAAGGTGAATAAATTAAAATAATAATAATTAACATTTCATAAATTATTTTAAATAAAATAAGTAACAATCAAAAGAATGAAGACCAAATTTGATAGATAAAAAATTTCAATAAAAAAATGATAAGGAAAAAGCAAATAGCAATTATAAAAATAAGAACCAAAATTAATATAAAAATTAAATTTTAAGAGATGGAATTGAAAAATAAATATTCAAAACAAAT
>Ga0307509_10005375_pt1 | contig 17844 bp, 18 predicted proteins | sample 10_EM_MG_FD_202245 | JGI IMG/M metagenome (GOLD analysis project Ga0307509, IMG submission 202245) | Populus trichocarpa ectomycorrhiza microbial communities from riparian zone in the Pacific Northwest, United States - 10_EM | ecosystem: Host-associated > Plants > Roots > Unclassified | place...
GATGAAGCCACCGCAGCCGGGCTTCGGGCACTTCACGCCGAGCGAGATCGGCTTGGTCGTCTTGCACTCGGGATACCGCGTGCACGCGAGGAACGAGCCGAACCGGCCGCGCTTGACGGTCATCGGTGCGGCGCAGGTCTCGCAGACCTCATCGGTCGTCTGCGGGGGGACCTTCTCCCATGTGCCGTCGAGGTTCTTCACGACCTCCATCGTGGTCCGGCACTCCGGGTAGCCCGAGCACGCGAGGAACGAGCCGTTGCGCCCCCACTTGATCACCATGGGCTTGCCGCACTTCTCGCACACCCACTCGGTCGCGATCTCCTCGCGCTTGACGTCGCGCATCTCGGTCTCGGCCTTCTCGAGCTCGAGCTTGAACGGCGTGTAGAACGCGCCGAGCAGCTTGCGCCAGTCCTCGGTGCCGTCCTCGACGTGATCGAGATCCGCTTCCATCTTCGCGGTGAACTGCGGATCGACGATCTCGGGGAACGAGACCACGAGCAACGAGTTGACCAGGATGCCGAGCTCGGTCGGCCAGAATCGCGCTTCCTTCTTCTCGACGTAACCGCGGTCGACGATCGTCGACATGATCGCGGCGTAGGTCGACGGCCGGCCGATGCCCTTCTCCTCGAGCTCCTTCACGAGCGACGCCTCGGAGAACCGCGGCGGCGGCTGGGTGAAGTGCTGCTCGGGGCGGACGCTGTCGATGTTGATCGCGTCGCCCACTTCGAGCGCGGGGAGCAACTTGTCGGCGGCCTCCGCGGCCTCGGCCTTGACGTCGTCGGTCTCGGCGACCTCGTAGACCTTGGTGTAGCCGGCGAACTTCATGACCTGGCCGTTCGCGCGGAGCTGGGCCTCGCCGCGATCCATGTCGATCGTGGTCTGGTCGTAGACCGCGGGGACCATCTGCGACGCGACGAACCGCTGCCAGATCAGGGTGTAGAGCTTCACGAGCTCCGGCCCCTCGGGATGCTCGGCGAGTGCGGTCGCGACGCGCTCGGGCGTCCACTCCATCAGCGTCGGCCGGATCGCCTCGTGGGCGTCCTGCGCGCGCTCCTTGTTGCCGTAGGTGTTCGGCGCCTCGGGCAGATACTCCGCACCGTAGGTCTCGGTGATGTGCGCGCGGACGGCGGTCATCGCGTCGTCGGAGATACGCGTCGAGTCGGTACGCATGTACGTGATGAGGCCGGTCGGGCCTTCATCGCCGAGCTCGACACCTTCGTAGAGCCGCTGCGCGAGCGCCATCGTGCGCTTCGCCGAGTAGCGGAGCTTGCGCGCCGAGTCCTGCTGGAGCCGGCTCGTGATGAACGGCGCCTGCGGCTTCTTGCGCCGCTCCTTCTTCTCGACCGACGCGACGACCGCGCCACCGCCGTTGAGCTCGGCCGCGATCGCGTCCGCCTCGTCCTTGGTCTTGGGCTCGGCGCGCTCGCCTTTCCACTTCCAGATCCGCGACTCGAACGAAGGCGGGCTCGGATGTGCGGGCGACGACACGGTCGCGTCGACCGACCAGTACTCGACGGGGACGAACGCCTTGATCTCTTCCTCGCGCTCGCACACCAGCCGGACCGCGACCGACTGGACGCGACCGGCGCTGAGGCCGCGCTGGACCTTGTTCCAGAGGATCGGGCTGATCTTGTAGCCGACGAGCCGATCGAGGATGCGCCGCGTCTGCTGCGCGTTGGTCTTGTTCATGTCGATCTCGCGCGGGGCGGCGATCGCGGCGGTGACGCCCTTCTTGGTGATCTCGTTGATCAGGACGCGATGGAGGTTCGTGTTCTCGCCCTTGATCTCCTCGGCGATGTGCCACGCGATCGCCTCGCCCTCGCGATCCGGATCGGAGGCGAGGTACACGGTCTCGACCTCGCGCGCCGCCTTGCGGATCTCGCCCAGGACCTTCTTCTTGCCCTCGATGACCTCGTAGGTGGGCTCGAACGTCCCGTCCTCGAGGTCCACGCCGATCTTCGACTTCGGAAGGTCGCGGATGTGACCGACCGACGCCTTCACGATGTAGTTCGCGCCCAGGTACTTGTTGATCGTCTTGGCCTTCGCGGGTGACTCCACGACCACGAGGGCCGAGCCCGGCTTCACCTTCTTCGGCTTACGCGGCTTCTCGGGAGCTTCGTCGGCCTCTTCCTCTTCCTCGGCCGAGGCCTTCTTGCCCTTCTTCGCCGACTTCGCGGGCGTGACGTCCTTCTTCGCCTTGGACGGCTTCTTCTCGACCTTCGCCTTGCCGTCGATCTTCGCGTCGGCCTTCGCGTCGGCCTTCGCGTCGGCCTTCGCCTCCGGCTTCGCCTTGATGACCTTCGGCGCCTTGTCGGCCTTGGTCTCTTTGTCGACCTTCCCTTTGGCCGGCGTCTTCTTCTTCGCTTTGTCTTTACTCACGACAACCTCGCTAACGCGCGTAGTACGACGCGAACCGGCAGGCGAGTCACATTGACGATCACATCCACGCTCCGCGCGCCCTCGTCGAGCGCACGCCGCACGGACTCGACCTCTGGATCGAGCGAGCGCTGCAGCGTACGGAGCTCACCTGCGAGCGCCGCCTCCACATCACTCGACTGCTCGACCAGTCCCGCGCCACCCGCGAGCAACTGCTCGCAGCCACGGCTCCCCGGCCACGCCAACACCAGCCGACCCATCCCGCGGGCGGCACGAGCCGTCGCGAGCGAGCCGGAGCGCGCATCCGCCTCGACCACCACGCACGCATCGGCGAGCGCGGCGATCAGTGGATTGCGCGCGAGGAACGTCCAGCGTCGCGGCTGGGTCCCATCTCGGTGCTTCGAGACCACCGCTCCGCCGGTCGCGAGGACCTGACGAAACAGCGCCGCGTGGCGCACCGGATAAGCAACGTCACAGCCGCTGCCGAGCACAACGGTCGTGGTCCCGCCGCCGGCGAGCGCGCCGCGATGGGCCGCGCCGTCGATGCCGAGCGCCCCGCCCGAGACGACATGAATGCCGCGACCCACGAGGTGACGGGCCAGCGCGTGGGCGCGGTCCATCCCGCGTTGACTCGCCGCACGAGCACCGACGATCGCGACCGCCGGTGCCTCGCTCAGCGTGCCTCGCACGTACAGCCCGCTCCAACCGAGCGCTTGGAGCCGCGCCGGGAGTGCCTGGGCAGGAACGTGTCTGGTGGTCACAGGGGGAAAGCAATTAGCCACCTGAGCCACTGCCGTCAAGTCCGCGCGATCTGAACTGATTGATTCCAGCCACTTGGCCGATCGCCCTACATCTATATAGGGCGCGCGCGAGCCTGGCCGTTCAGCGGGGACTACTTCTGCATCATCACGGTATCGCCGACCGCCATCTCCTGGACCGAGATGGTGACCAGGCCGACCGAGATCTTCTCGCCGACCTCGACGATCGTGATCTGACCGAGCGAGCGAGCGGGATAACGACGGTCGTCCTGACCCGCGGTGTCGCGCGCCTCGCTCGGCAGCGCGTCGCCGCGGCGGACGACGAACATCCGGTTGCCGACCTCGATCCCCGAGGCCTGGCCCTGATCGATGAAGATGATCTCGCCCTCGCCGATCAGCTGCTCTCTCGCGAGGAGCGCGACGATCGTGCCTTGCGCGTCGACCTTCGGCGCGACCGGCGGCACGCTCTTGTACTGCTTCACGAGCGGGCCGACCTTGTCGCCGCGCTCGATCTCCTGGTTCGACGCCGTGATGATGCCGCGCGCGCGCTTGTCCTGCTTGACGCTCACGACCTCGACCTCGCCCAGGATGTGGACGTACGACCCGAGGTTCTTCACGCCGTTCCCCGGCTTGTAGATCGTGTAGCGCTTGCCGACCTCGGGAGGATTGTTCGACGGATACGACAGGTAGACCGAATCGCCGACACCGAGCAGCTGCTTCTCGTCGACCGAGCCGTCGATCGTGATCGACTTGTCGAGATCCTTCTTCTCGACGAACGCGAGCAACCGGATGCCGACCTCGCTGCGCTTCGACGGCGGTGGCAGCTTGTCGATCGGCTTGATGTCCCCGCCCTTCTCGGGCTCCTGCGTGCCGGGCTGCTCGGCGAACACACCGCGCGGCAACAGGCGCACGAGATCACCGGGATAGATCCAGTGCGGGTTCGTGATCTGCGCGTTGTACGACCAGATCTTCGGCCACTGCCACGGGTCGTTGAAGTAGTACCAGCAGATGTCCCACAGCGTGTCGCCGCTGCGCACGACGTGGAGCTCGGGCACCGAGCCGGTGTGGACCTCGGCCGGCTCGCCGTCGGCCGACCGCGGCGCCACGTTGCCGTTGCCGAGGTAGTAGCCGCTCGGCGCGGCGTTCGCGTCGGCGGCGGTATCGACGACGCTGCCGTCGGGCTTCACCACGATCACCGCCGGCTTCTGCGCCTGCGGCGCTTGCTGCGGCGGCGGTGCCGGCGCTTGCGTACCCGTCGCGCCCGGATCGAGGTTGACCGGCGGTTGCGTGACCGTGCCGCTCGGATAGACGGGGACCTGCGCGAGGGCCTGTGCGGGCCACAACCCCGCACCGAGGCCGAACACGACGAGCGTGCGCTTCACGGCGTCTCCAATCGCTTCGACGCGAGCGCGGCCGGCTCGGTCTTCGGGTAGAGGTTCACGACCTGCTCCAGCACGGCGCGCGCCTTGTCGCTCTGACCGAGCGCCTGATAGCAGTAGCCGACCTTGAGCAACGCATCCGGCACCTTGTTGCCTCGCGGGTAGGTCTCGATCGTAGCGCGGAACTCGCCGAGCGCCTGCTGGTAGTCCTTGCGCGCGTAGAACGTCTCGCCGAGCCAGTACTGTGCGTTGTCGGCGTAGTCGTGCCGCGGATACGCCTTGAGGAACGCACGGAGCGCGGTGACCGCCGCGTCGTGCTTGCCCGCCTTCACCAGCTCGACCGCCGCGCGATAGTCGGCGCCCGCGAGATCGTCGGCGGGGACCGCATCGTGATCGACGCGGAGCGTGCGATGCGCGGCCCGCGCCGCGATCGGGCGGCGCTCCGGGCGGTCGGCGCTCGCGGCCGGTGCGAAGTCGATCGTCGTCGCGGCGCGCGGGTTCGAGCGGCGCGGCAGATCGTCGTCGAGCTGGGCGACCTTGCCGAGCGCGGCGTCGCCTTCATACACGATCTCGGTCCCGTCCTCGGCGACGCCGACGACGCGTGCATCGCCCGGGCCGGTCGGTGCCTTCGCCGCGCCGACGACCTCGACCGGCAGCTGCGGCATGTCCGCGACCGGCTGGTTCTGCTTGGCCAGCGCGAGCTGATGCTCGAGGTCCTTGATCTTGCGATCCTGCGCGCGCCGATCGGCTCGCAGCTCGCTGACGTTTTGCGAGAGCCGGCGGTTGTCGGCGCGCATCGACGACATCGGCGTCGCGCAACCTCCGGCGAGCAGGACACCAATAGCGATACGAGTGATCACGGCAATAATGATCGTAGGCAGTGCCCGGGCGCCGGCGCAAATTCCTTCGTGAGAGCTAGTGATGTGCTTCGATAAGCGCGGCGCGCTAGGCTCGGGACATGAAGCGCCTGTCGCTGGTGGTCCTGCTCGCCGCGTGCTCGCACGCGACCTCGGAGTCCGACGTCGTCGCGTATCTCCAGGCGCACCCGGCGACGCGGGCCCAGCTCGTGACGAAGGCCGAGGGCCGGATCACGGATGCGACGAAGATCCATCGCGGCGACAAGCCGCTGACGCTGATCGGGCCGACGCTCGATGTCGGTGACGCCGCGCCGGATGTCACCGTGTTCGACAGCAAGCTCGAGCCGGTGAAGCTCGCGGCGCTCGAAGGCAAGCTCGTCGTGCTCTCGGTCGTGCCTTCGATCGATACGCACGTGTGCGAGAGCCAGACCCATCACGTCGCCGCGGCGATCGAGCAGATGCCCGCCAATGTCGCCGTGTTCACGGTCAGCCGCGACCTACCGTTCGCGCAGCAGCGGTTCTTCGAGGAAGCGCAGATCGACAAGCGGATGACGATGGTCTCCGACTATCGCGGCGGCGACTTCGGGCATGCGTTCGGCGCCGAGGTCCAGGAGTCGGGTCTGCTCGCACGCAGCGTCTGGGTGATCGGACCCGACGGCAAGATCGCGTACCGCCAGCTCGTCGACGATCAGGGCCAGGAGCCGGATCTCGAGCCGGTGATCGCCGCGGTCAAGAAGATCGCGGGTCAGAAGTAGCGATACGCGAGGCCGACGCCGAACTGCGTCAGGCTCGCGCCCAGGGTCGTGAAGCCCTCGCCGGGTCCCGGCTCGTCGCCGCTGCGCAGCTTCGAGTAGGTGCCCTCGACGAACACGGCGACGCGATGATGTTGCTGCACGAACACGTCGAAGCCGACCTCGCACCCGAGACCGAAGCCGGTGGATCCGCTGAACGTTACGTGATCGTACGTATGTAGATCGCTCACGTGAACCGCGACGATGCCGATCCACGGCGCGAACCAAACTCGATGTGTCGTGGCGGTGACGCCAATGCCGAGCTCGTACGGTTTGAAGTGGAAGGGGATCGAAACCACCGGATCGTAGATCTCGGGGCCGGAGAAATAACTCGTGGATTGCGTCGCCTTCGTGGAGACGCCCCCGTGCAGGTTCAGGGCGAGGTCGGGACCGATCTTCAGACCGACGTCGAGGTGCAGCTTCCGACCACCGCGGTACGGCTCGTCGGGAGAATCGGTGAACCCGGCGTCATTGTGTCGCGTGGCTACTTCACTCACACCGATCGCGATCGTCGGTGCAAGCGCAAGTGCCGGCATGGCTCGCGGATTTGCAAGCACTGCGCCGAATGCGGTTCTCGTGCGTTAGGTAGCAGGCGCGCCGTCGTGATCTGACACCCGTGTCGCGGGCACTCAGATTACTGCACTTTCGTGAACGTCTGGTCGAGGTCCGGCTTCCACGGGCCGCCGTCGAACGACGCCTCGCCCTTGCTGACGATCGTCTTGCCGTCGGCGGACATCGTGAACGCGTAGCGCTGCGAGAGCTCCGGGTCGTCGCGCCACCAGGACAACACGTTGGCCTCGAAGGTGACCTGCATCGTGCGCGAGACACCTCGCGAGTCGTAATAGATCATCGCGTATGTCCCGAGCTTGTCGTCGCTGCCGATGATCGCGACCCCGCGCGGGACGCCGACATCCTCGTCGATGTGCGAGCGCAGGATGATGAACGCCTTCGACTCGTGCCACGCGAACGTGGTCTGGCCGTGGAGCGTCGTCGGGACCTGCGGGTGCGTGCCGACGGTGGTCCAGGTTCCGATGAACGGCTCGAACAGTGCGAGCGCCGGATTGGGCGGGAAGTCCATCCCGCGAGCTTAGTCCTTCGTCGCCGCCAGGATCTCGTTCGCACCCTGCGCGATCAGATCATCGGCGAGCTGCTCGCCGAGGCGCGCCGCGTTCTCCATCACGTCGCGATACTCGGCCTTGAGGATCTTCGTTCCATCGGGCAGGCCGCACATCCCGACGAGCTTCATCGCCCCACCCTCCTGGATCGCGTGCGCCGCGAGCGGCGTCGTGCAGCTGCCGCCCATCTTCGCGAGGAACGCGCGCTCCGCCGTCACCGACGCCTGCCCCCAGTCATCGTGGATCGCCTTGCGCGCGAGCTCGCGTGCGAAGTCATCGTCGCTGCGCGTCTCGATCCCGAGGATGCCCTGCGCGACCGCCGGGATGCTGAGCTCGAGCGGGAGCTCCTGGGTGATCCGATCCGCCATGCCGAGCCGGGTCAGGCCCGCGGCGGCGAGCACGACCGCGTCGTACATCCCGTCGTCGAGCTTCTTGATCCGGGTCGGCACGTTGCCGCGCAGCATCTCGATCTGGAGATCCGGCCGGCGCGCGAGCAGCTGGCACTGGCGGCGCATGCTCGACGTGCCGATCTTCGCGCCCTGCGGCAGCGTATCGACGGTGACCGGCGCGCGCGCGCACAGGGCATCCCACGGGACCTCGCGCGCGGACACCGCCGCGATCGCGAGACCCTCGGCGAGCTCGGGCGGGACATCCTTCATCGAGTGCACGGCGAGATCCGCCTCGCGCGCGACGAGCGCCTGCTCGATCTCCTTCACGAACAGACCCTTGCCGCCGACCTTCGAGAGCGGGATGTCCTGGATCTTGTCGCCCGATGTCTTGATCACCATCAGCTCGACGGTGACGCCCGGCGCGACGACCCCGAGCCGCGCCTTGACGTGGTTCGCCTGCCACAATGCCAGCGCGCTCCCGCGCGTCGCGATCACGATCCGATTCCGGCTCACGCTTGTGCCTTTCGCTCCGTACCTTCATCGCCGGGAACCGCTTCCGCGAGCTCCCCGTCTGCCTGGTCCGAGATCTCGAGTGCGAACAGCTCCGCGAGCACGCTCGCGCGCTCGGCCGCATCGCCCGGTGCCGAGCCGCGCAGCACCGCCATCGGCTGGTGGAGCAGCTTGTTGATCACGAGCTGGACCACGCGCTGGATCAGCTCGCGCTGCTGATCGCGGGTCAGCTCCTTGCGCACGAGCTGGTCGAGCGCCTTCGCGACCTCGGCGTCGCCGATCGCCGCGAACTTCTCGCGCAGCGCGCGGATCGTCGGCACGACGCCCTGCGAGCGCATCCAGTGCTCGAACTGGGTCGCCTCGTGCTCGACGATCTTGCCCGCGTGCTCCGCCGCCTTCTGGCGCTCGGCGAGGTTCGCGGCGACGACCTTGTCGAGATCATCGATGTCGAACAGGTAGACGCCGTCGATGTCCTGGATCTGCGGCTCGGCGTCGCGCGGCACCGCGATATCGATCACCATGATCGGCCGGTAGCGGCGCGCCTTCGCCACCTTCTTGAACATCGCCTTGGTCAGCACCGGCTCGCGCGCGCCGGTCGAGCTGATCACGACGTCGGCGGCGGCGAGCAGCTGCTCGAGCTCCGCCCACGGCCGCGCGGTCGCTTCGATCTCCTCGGCGAGCGCCTCCGCCTTCTCGGGCGAGCGGTTCGTCACGACGATCCGCTGCGCGCCGTTCGAGTACAGGTGGCGTGCCGCGAGCGAGCTCATCTTGCCGGCGCCGACGACGAGCACGCTCTTGCCTGCGAGATCACCGAACACGCGGCCCGCGAGCTCGACCGCGACCGACGACACGTTCGCCGCGCCACGCGCGATCGCGGTCTCGGTCCGCACCCGCTTCGCGACGCCGAACGCGCGCTCGATCGCACGCGACAGCACCGGCCCCGACGTGCCGGCGGTCCCGGCGAACGCGTAGGAATCCTTGAGCTGGCCCAAGATCTGCGCCTCGCCGACGACCAATGAATCGAGCGACGACGCGACCGAGAACACGTGACGGATCGCCGCCGGGCCGCGGCGCTCGTACAGCGCCTCGCCGACGTCCGCGAGCTTCACGCTGCGGCGCTGGGCGAGCCACTGGCGCACGACCGTGGGCACGTCGCTGCCGGCCTTGCCGACGCCGTAGATCTCGACGCGGTTGCACGTCGAGATCAGGAGCGCCTCGGTCACGGGGAGCTCGCCGGTCAGGGCGTGCAGCGTGTCGGCAAGCTCGTCCTCGCGAAACGCGAGCTTCTCGCGCACCGCGACCTTCGCGGTCCGCCAGCTGATCCCGACGACGAACAGCTCACTCATCCCACGATCCGCCGGACGAGGTAGATCGCGAGCACCGCGAGCGCCGCGGCAAACCCCTCCAGCGTGAGCTTCGCGGCCCGCTTGCCGCGCCAGCCGTAGATCTGGCGTGCGACGAGCAACACCGCGAACACCAGCCAGGTCACCCCGGCGAGCAGGTACTCGATCCGCCCGAGATCCTCGCCGAGCCGTGCAGTCCACACCGCACCGAGCGCGAGTGCGACCGTGAAGATCGGGAACCCGACCCACACGAGCCGGTGTGCGAGCCGGTCGAGCGACTCGAGCGGTGCGCCACGATCCTTGAACGCCGCGCCCTCGAACTTCTTGCGCTTGAGCGCGCGATCCTCGACGAGGTAGATCGCCGACAGCGCGCTCGCGAGCGCGAAGATCCCGACACCGAGCGTGGCGAGCGAGATGTGGATCCGGCCGAGCGTCGACAGATCCTCGGGCCGATCACCCGCCGGTGTGAGCCGCGCGAGCAAGAGCAGGACGAGCGCGACCGGCATCACGACGACGCCGCCGAGCGTCAGCCGGTAGCGCGTGCTCGCGAGGACATATCCACCGGTCACGATGAAAGCGAGGAACCCGAGCGCCTCGCGCACCGATTCCGCGGGATGCACGTGTTCGACGCCGCGCCAGCCGATATCCGTGCCGTGCGCGATCATCGCGAGCACGACGAATGCGATCGCCGTCGGGCGCAAGCTCGCCTTGCCCGCTAGCACGACGAACAAGAGCACGGTGGCGACGCTGTAGGCGGCGACCGCCACCCAGAATGCCGGCGAAGGTGCGACCGACAGGAGCCGGGCCGGCTCGGTCACGGCGGCAGCGGCTCTCCGATGAACCCGTCGATGACGTCGTAAGCGGTGTCGTTGTAGATCACCGAGCTCGCGAGCTGTTCGGCGCCCATCTCCTCGAGCTGCGGCTTCGACTTCACCCGGCCGACGAGATCGTGGGGGTCATCTGAGTTGCCATTGGTCGACACAAAGCACACCGCCGGCGTCATCGAGAAGGCGCGTCCTAGCTCGGTGAGCGTCATCCGGTCGCCCTCGAGAGAGGCGCGTCCTTCTGCCGTCCAGGCATCGAGGCGATCGACCGAAATGAAGAGGCGCGACATTCCCGCGGAACTAATTGTACCAGCCATTTGTCTGGCTTGCGGTCTCAGGTCCCAGGGGTTACACATGGGGACCATGGCGAGCCAGAACGTCAAAGAGCTCACGGACGAGAACTTCGAGGCCGAGGTGCTGAAGTCGGACACGCCGACCCTCGTCGACTTCTGGGCGGTCTGGTGCGGCCCCTGCAAGCAGATCGCGCCGACCGTCGACGCGCTCGCCGACGAGTACAAGGGCAAGCTGAACGTCGCCAAGATGGACGTCGACCACCACCAGATCGTCCCCCAGCAGTACGGCGTCCGGTCGATCCCGACGCTGCTGATCTTCAAGGGCGGCAAGGTCGTCGGCCAGCTGGTCGGCGCGATGCCCCGCAACAAGCTCGAAGCCGAGATCCAGAAGCACATCTGATGCGCGCCGCGCTCCTGGTGCTCGCCGCACTCGCGGCCTGCCAGCGCCAGGATGCGGAGCCAACCGGTAGCGGTAGCGACTGCGCCGTCGTCGTGACGCGGGTCCAGCAAGCCGTCCAGTCCCAGATCGACGCCGTCGGCTCCGACGCGAAGAGCATGATCGCGCAGATGATGCCCGCGATGCAGGACTCCTGCGTCCAGGACCAGTGGCCGGCGAACCTCGTCCACTGCATCGTCGCTGCGAAGCCCGGCGATCTCGCCGCGCTCACCCAGTGCAACACGCTCATGCCGAAAGACCTCCAGAACAAGCTGCAGAAGCGGATGATGCAGCTCCGCCACGCGACGCCGTGATCGTCTGCCTCGACGTCGACTACCGCGAAGCCTCGGTCGTCACCGCGTGCGTCGGCTTCACCACCTGGACCGACCCGGTCGCGGTGCGCGAGCAGGTGGTTCGCACCGACGGCGCCGCCGCGGCGTACATGCCCGGGCGGTTCTTCGAGCGCGAGCTGCCGTACCTGCGCGCCGCGCTCGCCGCGTTTGGCGAAGCGGAGCTCGCGATCGTCGACGGCTATGTCTGGCTCGCGCCCGGCGAGCCGGGCCTCGGCGCCCACCTCCACACCGCGATCGGCGCACCGGTCGTCGGCGTCGCGAAGACGCACTACGCCGGCAGCGCGGCCGTCGCGATCACGCGGGGCGAGAGTGCGACGCCGCTGTTCGTCACCGCCGCCGGCATCGATCCCGACGTCGCTGCGGCCCACGTGAAGGCGATGCACGGACCGTTTCGGATCCCGACGCTGATCAAGCGCGCCGACACGCTCGCGCGCGGTTAGCGCAGCTCGGCGGTGCAGTCGGTGAGGAAGTCCATCACCGCGCGCACGCTCGCGACGGCGCGCAGGTCCTCGTGAACCACGAGCCAGAGCTCGCGCGTGATCGGCCGCAGCCGCGACGCCACGAGCGCGAGGTCTGGATGACGGCGAGCGACGTGGTGCGGCAGCGTGACGATGCCGATCTCGGCGAGCGCCGCGGCGAGCTGGCTCTCGAGATCGTTCGTGCGCAGCGCGATCCGGCGGGTGCCGGCGTGCCGGAGCAGCCAGGCGTGCTGGGGGAGGCCTTCGCCACTGCCATCGAACACGACGAACTCGTGATCGCGGGACCTGGTCCGTGCGAGGTACGCGCGGTGACCGTAGAGGCGGAACGCGAACCGCCCGAGCCGCTTCGTCACGAGCTCGGGCTCGGTCGGCTTGACGAGGCGGAGTGCGACATCGGCCTCGCGCCGGCTCAACGAGGCGACACGCTTTTCTCCGACGAGCTGCAGCACCAGCTCGGGGTGGCGCGCCCGGAGCTCGAGCAAGCGCGGCGCGATCAGCGCGTTGACCATCGTCGGCGGTGCACTGACCGACACGCTGCCGCCGAGGTCCGGTGCGAGCCCCCGCGCGGTCCGCGCGACCGCCTCCGCCGCGGTCTCCATCGCGAGCACGGCCGCGGCCACGCGCTCGCCGTCGGCGGTGAGGACCGGGATCCGCGGCCGCCGATCGATCAGCCGGACCTCCAGCGTTGCCTCGAGCGCGGCGAGGCGGCGCGCCACCGTGACGTGATCGACCGCGAGCTGCTTGGCGGCCCCGGACAGCGTGCGCGCCCGCGCGAACGCCGCGAAGTGGCGCAGGTCCTGCCAGTCGAGTCCGTGCGTAAATTCACGAGTCATGTGAACGTTTGTGGACTTTCGCACGAACCTCGCCCACCCCACCATGGCTGCATGGCTCGCATCATCCAGCTTCGTCGCCCCGGCGGTCCCGACGTGCTCGAGCTCGCCGAGACGGTCCTCCCCCCACCCGGACCCGGTGAGGTCCGGCTGCGCCAGCGCGCGATCGGCCTCAACTTCGTCGACATCTACCAGCGCACGGGGACCTATCCAGTGCCGCTTCCCGCGGTGCTCGGCATGGAGGCGATGGGAGAGGTCACCGCGACCGGCGACGGCGTCACCGACCTCACACCCGGTCAGCGCGTGGTGTACGCCGGCGCGCTCGGCGCGTACGCGAGCGAGCGCAACCTCCCGGCGTGGCGCGCGATCGCGTTGCCGGACTCGCTCTCGGATCGCGACGCCGCGACCCTGCTCGCGCGCGGCATCACCGCCCACATGCTCGCGACCGAGGTCTATCCCGTCTCGGCGGGCTCGATCGTCCTCGTCCACAGCGCGGCCGGCGGCCTCGGCGATCTCCTCGTGCGCCGCGCCAAGCTCGCCGGCGCGACCGTGATCGCGACGGTCGGTTCCGCGGCGAAGGCCGCGCTCGCGCGCGCTGCCGGCGCCGATCACGTGATCGTCGGCCGCGACGCCGACTTCGCCGCCCGCGTGCTCGAGCTCACCGCCGACCGCGGGGTCGACGTCGCCTACGACGGCGTCGGTGGCACGACGCTCGCGAAGAACTTCACGTGCGTGCGGCCGTTCGGGGTCGTCGCGAGCTACGGCCAGGCCGCCGGTCCGATCCCACCGATCGAGATCGCGACGCTGTCCAAACGCGCGCTCTCGCTCGCGCGGCCGAGCGTCATGCTCTACATGCAGGACCCGGCGCGCTACCGCGCCGCCGCCACCGCCGTGCTCGCGACCGGCCTCGTCTCGGCGCCGGGCCCGAGCTATCCGCTCGCCGACGTCGCGCGCGGACACGCGGACCTCGAGGCCGGCCGCACGACCGGCAGCCCCGTGCTCGTCGTCCAGTGCGAGCCCGATTAGCTACACTCCATGCGTGCTCCTCGGGACGCTCGTCATCATCGCTGCGATCGGCCTGCTGTCGGTCGGCCTGGCGATCGTCGAGTATCGCCGGCGGTTCGCGAAGCTGTGGTTTCATTGCCAGCGCTGCGATCACGACTTCTCGCGCGCGCCGCACCTCGACTTCGCCCGCGCCTGCCCGCGCTGCGGCGCCACCGACTGGGCCACATAAACTGCACCAACGCGGACGCTCGTGCGTCTACGGTTGGACGATGATCGGCCTGCTCGCGAGCCTGGTGTGTGTCGCCCAGACCGACGTCTGCGCCCCGAGCGGGTCGACGGTCGCCGGTACCCTCGGGCCGAGCGGCGGCCAGGTCGTGATCACGCCGAAGGGCCCGATGACGGCGCTCGGCGCGCGGTTCCGCGCCGACTCGCAGGTCACCGTGAGCGTCCAGCCATGGGGGAGTAGCGATGGCCACCGCGGTGCGATCGTCCACGTCAGCGGCGAGCTCGATGGCGAGGGCGTCGTCGCCGGGGCGCGCGTCGCCGGCACGGTGCGCGTCGGCCAGCTCCAGGGGCGCCCCGGCACGCCCCAGCTCGTCCAGGCGACCGACATCAAGGGCGGCGAGCTCACGCTGCCGGCCGGCAAGATCGAGCTCGCGGCGGGCATGCGCCTCGACGGCAACGTCGACATTGCCGGCACGCGGCTCCAGGTCACGAGCACGAACCCGATCCACGCGCTCGGCCTCGAGCTCGACCCGGGCACGATCACGATCGAGCAGCGCGACGGCAGCTACGCGATCCGCGGAACGCTCGCGCGCCCGCAGGAGATCGCGGGCGTGCTCGTCCAGCGCGAGGTCTCGGCGACCGTCGAGCACGGCCACCCGCGCTTCGAGTCCGCGACGTTCGCCCGCGACACCTCGCTGCTCGCGCTCGGCCTTCCCGACGGCACCGCACCAGCCGGCACGCGCGTCGCGATGTCGCCGGGCCAGTCGTTCGCGTTCGGCCCGATCACCGTCTGCGGCATCGCGCTGGTCCCGAGCACCGGCGGCGTCTATCAACCCGCGGTGACGTTCACGCCATCGCCGCCGAAACAGGTCATCGTCGCCGGCACGCTCGCCGCGGCCGATGTCGATGTCGGCGAAGGTGTTCACCTCTCGGGACCGGTGGTCCTCCACTACGACACCGCGAGCTGTCAGCACCGCCAGCTCGAGGGCACGCTGGCGAGCCCGACCGAGCAGGTCCATCTCCACTTCGCGGCGCGGACCGCGATCGTGCTCGCCGAGCTGGACGGCGAGAAGTACGCGCGTGGGACGCTCGCCCGCACCGAGAGCGTCGACGGCCTCGCGCTGACCGGCGTCGTCGCGATCGGCGCGCACCGGCTGTCGGGAACGCTCGCTACGCCCGCGCGGTTCGAGGCGTGGAACGTCCCCGCCGGCACCCAGATCGAACGGTCGCCGGATCAGTGGTCGTTCACCGTGCCGCCGCGGACCAGTGCGCGCGCCGTCGCCGAGCATCGCGGGGAACGCTTCGACGAGGTGACGGAGGTGCGCTCCGGCGCTGCGTCGACGACGCTCGAGCTGCGGCATGCCCACGTCCTCAAGGGCACGACGCTCGCCCTGTCGAGCCTCGAGATCGATCACAAGACCGGGTGCGTGTTCGGTGGACCGCGTAGCTCGCAGCATTTCGGGATCTTCACGATCCCCGCCGACGGCAGCGTGACGGTGTGCGGGACGACGGTGACCGCGGCGCAGGGGACGTTCGCGGTCCCCTCGCTCCAGGTCGGTCGATGGTTCGCGACGAGCGCCATCGCGGGCAAGCCCGGCGCGCCGCCGACCGCGACCACGCCTGCCAGCCCCCACTCGACGGCCGTGACCGGGTACTGGCTCCAGATCAACTCGCTGTGCCAGGGCGCCGCCGGCATCCCGCTGCCCCCGCCGGCGGAGCGCTGGATCTGGGTCGATCTCCAGGGCAATCCCGCGACCGAAGCGGAGCGACGCGAGCTCGCGGCCCAGGCCGCGAAGCCCGGCAAGGCGTGCCCGGTCACTGCCTGCTGCCCGCCTTGACGCGAAGCGTGACAAGTTTCGCGCGCGACGAGGAAGTCGTCCGACCACGACGACAATTGCAACCAGTTGCGATGACATCTCGCGACGCAAGAGTGCTGGCGCGACCGGCGCTGTTGCCTACGATCGTCGGATGGGTCTGCGACTCATGGCGGTGGTCGTCGTTGGTGTGCTCGCCGCCTGCGATCCGGGTGGGAGCTATCACGCGCCCGGCGGCATCGTCGTGATGGATGATGGACGGCGCTACATCCTCGGCGGTGCCTCACAGACGCAGTTGCGTGTCCACGCGAGCTGGTTTACCTCGTCGGTCCACGCGTCTGTCGGCATCACGAACAACGGATCGACTCCGCTCGAGATCCGACCGAACGAGCTACACATGGCGGACCGGCAAGGACCGCTGCAGCCGTGGGAGCGAGCCGTCACCTGCCGGCACCACGAGGGCGCGCTCGTGACGCTTGCGCCCGGCGAGACCTGCGAGATGCGCACGACGTTCTCGGTCACGGCCGATCGCGACCGCCTCGACAAGTTGACGATGACGCACGATGGGGTCACGCGCGGTGGTGTCGCCGTTCCGGTCTCGGTCATCCTCGTGATGGACTGATCTCAGCCGAACGCCTCGGCGAACGCGCGGTGATTCGCACTCGACTCGGACGTGCCGATCACGGCGAACACGACCTTGCCGAACACACCGGCGAAGTCACCGGCGAGCAGCTGCTTGAAGATCTCGGCGACCATCACCGGGTCGTTGCGGAACACCCCCGCGCCCCACGCGCCGAGCACGAGCGTGTCGACGGCGTGATGGCGCGCGAGATCGAGCACGAACCGGCCGCGGCGCTCGAGCGTCGCGCGGAGCTCGTCGACGGAGGTGCCGCGGCCGAGCGCGCCGGCGTTCGGTGCCGCGCACGTGATCACCGAGGCGAGCACGGGCGTGGCGAGCCAGCCGCCGTCGTCGTCGCGGAAGAACGGGACGAACGGGGACCACAGCGCGAGGTCGAGGTAGAGCAGCGATCGCTGGTGGCGGTTGCGCTCGTAGTGCACCATCTGGGTGAGCTGGCACGGGTAGAGCGCGCTCGACCGGGCGAGCGACTCTTCCTGAGCCTGGGCGCCGCCGAGGAAGCCGCCGCCCGGGTTGCGGGCGGACGCGAAGTTGAGACACGCGACGTGACCCTGGCCCGCGACGCGGACGAGCGCCTCGAGCGTGGATTCGCCGGTGACCTCGATCGCGGTCGTCCGCGGCGACGTGCGTGCGGTGGTCGCGAGCGCGCTGATGCCGAGCTCGAGGAGCGCGGTGCCGGCCTTGGCCGCGGCGATCACGGGCGCGAGATCGATCCGGATCCCGGCGAGCTCGTAGAAGCCGCGCTCGCACGCGGCGAGGGTCTGCTCGGCGATCTTCACCTTCTGACCGCGCGACGCGGTGCCCGCGGCGTGTCCACCGGCGCTGGTGTGGCGCGCGCCTTCGGGCGCCGGGGCCGGGAACTCGATGAACGCGGGCGGGACGTGCTCGGTCAGCCACACGCCGTTCTCCGAGACGAGGAACGGGTGACCGGCGGCGACCATGTCGGCGGCGCGGACGACGAGGATGACCGGGCGGCCGCGCCGACCACCGACCTTCTCTGCGGTGCCGAGATCGGCCGACAGATGGACGTGATGACGCGCGCCCTTGATCAGGCCGTTGTCGCGGATCGATGCGAGGAACCGATCGACGGTGCCGTGATACAGGATCGCGGGCGGCGTGGCCGGTGCGAGCTCGAGCTCGACCTCGACCGAGTGGCCCTGGTTGGCGCGGATGCGCTCGCCGTCGGGCGAGAGTGCGAAGCGCTGCTTGTCGCTGGTCGCGACGAGGTGGGCGAGCTCCTCGCGGGAGATCGGGGTGCCGTGCGCGGCGGTCGCGGCGAGGAGCGCGCCGACGTCGGTCCAGCCCGCGCTATCGAGCGTGATGCCGATGCGCGCCGGATCGTGGCGGAGGACGAGGGAGAGGAACTTGGACTGCTTGGTCGACATGACACATTCGCTTGATTGGTGTCGTTTCTACACTAACAGAGCCGC
>Ga0307509_10005376_pt1 | contig 17842 bp, 14 predicted proteins | sample 10_EM_MG_FD_202245 | JGI IMG/M metagenome (GOLD analysis project Ga0307509, IMG submission 202245) | Populus trichocarpa ectomycorrhiza microbial communities from riparian zone in the Pacific Northwest, United States - 10_EM | ecosystem: Host-associated > Plants > Roots > Unclassified | place...
GGATGATTAGGGCATATGCGGAGACATATGGGTATCACATGTAGAGAGCAGAGTTTTCCCTACTAGAGGGAACCGTAGCTAGCAACCTCCATAGACAACGCAACTCAATACAACTCCAACATCTCCGTTCAACACTCGACCACGAATCGTGCAACGACCTCCATCACATATCCGGATCGCAGCCGCATTGGAATAACACGTTTGGCATAAGAAGCTCATCGTAGTCGAGTGAGATTATGTGACTGCGGGAAGTCAATGAATGCTACTTGTGTTTGCTTGTATCATGGGAACAGTTGTGCATCGCAGTAGTCGGGTGAGTGCCAAGTTTCCATTGTTGGTTTTCACAGGGTGGCATCGGAACAAAATTCTAATAATTACCGTGCTTCGATTGGCTAAATATACCTGTGCTAGTATAGTTCGAAGTTGGTCGGGCAGGGTTGGACATGGGATCGCTGTGGGCTTAACCGAAGGAATTTTCTGAATATCCCGCATTAAATTGCTGGGCTAGGCGGGGCGCACGGCTTTGGGGTACGGTAGAGGTGCCAACACCCGCCCTGGTCGCGGCACGTACCGGAGAGTATTGGAAGGCATATGAGTAAAAGTGTTACAAATTGATATAGTATTATAAAATGTAAAGTCGTGGCAGATGAAGTACTATCAAAGTACACAAATATAGAAAAATGTGTTAGGAAATTGTAAGCAACCTATCCGGATAGGATAAGACGAGTTGAGGCAAAGAGAGCTTTATGATTCAGTAAAGTCGATTCAATTTATGGCTGCTGGGAGCTCCCATCGCTGGGAAGCAATTTCTTCCATACGGGGTGGCTAGCTAGCTTGGCGCTGGGAAACTTCTCGATAGATATCCCGATACATTGAGATTTGGCGGGTGCGGTACCTTAGTGCTCGAGTAAGTTGGTGGGCAGATAGGGTAAGCTCTTAGCGAGGCAAATATCTGCGGATATGATTGTTTAGTTTGATTCTTAGACCCCCGAAATTTAGTATTAGGCAATGTCAAGTGTTGCTGAGATGTTCCCCACTGAGCGCTCACCCAATATATTTTGTCTAACTTTTTTCTGTGGCTTTCCTGTTTCTACAAGTATCAAGGGATTTCAAGGGCCTAGCGCATCTTGTATTTGAGTACCGGTACTTACTGTTGAAAGTGGGACCCCTGCTACGGACTGCGGAGAGACACAATCTAGGGTCTAAAATTTCTTAAGGGTGAGATATGCTACCATGATCTCATTGAATGGCGCATGGTTTTAGTAAGACATGTTTAGCTTAGCTCGCCAGTTTAGTGCTTCGGCAGGCTAGGAATTTTCGCTTGGGCATAATGCGGGCAAGTCGAGTGGCGTGTGTGAAGAGCGAGTGCCGTCCAGTATCTTATCATTTCAGCCACAGAAATTATGAAGCGTGGTGGGGGAAATTCGAAAGAGGCGCATTAGGAGGTGCTGGGGCTTGTTGGGGCGAAACTATTGGGTCAAATGTCAAGGCGTGGTATCTCGCAGCCTTACCCCCGGACATGAATTTCTTCGGCTCCGAGGTGACTCTTGACCACCTTGAAACCCCTATCTATCACCTCTGCGTACCCACCTATTTGTCTGACATCAGAGAGTATGGACTGTAATCGGATTACTGGATCGTTTAATGTCAACAGTTTCAACACGACTATAACGGATGACAGGAATCAGGTCCTGCGGTGGCTGTCACCACTGGAGCCTGAGAAACGACATCAACATTTAAGGGGGAGCCGACTGGAGGGCGCGGGGCAATGGATTTTCCGGACGAAGGAATTTAGGAGATGGGATACGAGAGAAGATGGCTCTTCTCGCTCTGTGCTCTTGTGTCACGGTGATCCAGGTGTAGGGAAGACTCATCTCAGGTAACACAAGGAATTGCGGGGGAGAGCTTAAATCGCTAACTGGAGATTTTAGCTCGGTGGTAATTGACCATTTTTATGGCAGGAGGCAGGATACCGCAATCGCCGGGCTGTATTGTGACTACCTCGACCGAAATGAACAGACTACATCGAATATGCTAGGAGCCATGGTCAAGTAGTTGGTTGGGAAGGGGGCTATCCCGGGAGACATACGCAAAGCTTTCGAAGACGCAAAAGAGCATTTTGGAGGGGTAGGACTGCGGGTTTCAGAACTTCTTGAAATGCTAAAGACTGCCATTGCGCAACGACAACGGGTAGTTATATGTATTGACGGGTTGGATGAGTCCATTGGGGTGCATCGGACTGGCCTCCTTAGGGCTTTGCAGGCGATCGTCCGGAGGGCGCCTAATGTCGGATTATTCTTGACCGGAAGGCCTTTCGTCCGCAGTGAGGTTGAAAAGTGCTTTCCTGGTGTGGATACTATATCGATCAGTCCAGCGAAGGAAGAGACTGAGGCGTTTTTGAGGATCAAGTTGGACGAGGACCTAGAACCTGATGCTATGGATGAGAGGCTAAGAGATGATATCATGGAAATTATTCCAAAAAGAATATCGGAAATGTATGTCTAAATGTCTAGTTTTCCTACATTAAGTAGATACCACGTTTCTTACCAAAGATTGCATGCAGATTCCTTCTTGTCTCTCTCAGCATTGAGACAATCCTCGCAGAGACAACGATTAGCCGTCGGAGGGAAAAGCTTAAACAGATGTCAAGTGGTCAAGATGTAAGAGATGTATACGCTGCCACTTTAGGAAGAATTAGAGCACAAGAGACGGGCAGAGCACGGCTAGGAATGGATGCTATCATGTGGGTAGCATATTCAGGGCGGCCATTGTCACCGGACGAGCTATGTCAAGCCTTAGGGGTACAGATAGGGTCGACAGATCTGGACAGTGGCAATATCCCTTCAATCCGGACCATATTAAACTGTGGGCTAGGACTGGTTACAGTGGATTCATCGTCTTCCGTTGTCCGGCTTGTTCATTTCACCCTACAAGAACATATCCTAGACAATCCTACACTTTTTCGTGGTCCCCATACGATGATTGCCATGGTTTGCTTGACCTATCTTAATTTTGGATGTATTAGAGCCATTTCTCCAGCTCTGCGCTCACCTCCTCCTACAGCTTCCTTTCTTGGATACGCTTCTCGTTACTGGGGAGAACATGCACGGAGACAAACATCCATAAGTGTAGTTTCCCTTGCATTAAATCTACTTGATGGATTCGAGGCGCACATATCTTGTGAGCTACTCCTCCGCAGGGAATTCCGGAACTCTGAGCACTGGGACGTTCGTCATTACGATGGCCCGATAGAATGCACAGCGCTCCACGCTGCAGCCTTTCTCGGCGTTTTGGAGATCATGATTTCTTTACTTAAGATCAATAAATGGGATGTCAACGCAACTAGCTCGTTTGGTATTACGGCGTTGAGTTGGGCTGCCGAGATGGGGCGTGATCAGATAGTAAAGGTGCTGCTGGAACATGAGGGTGTAGATCCCCATGTTGAGGATCACTCCGGTAGGACGCTATTGTCATGGGCAGCCTCGGGGGGCAGGGGCGGGGGCGGGGGGAGGCCTACAGAAATTGTTGGGATGCTATTGGAACGGAATGATGTCCATCCCGATATCGCTGACAAAAGTGGCCGAACGCCACTTTCGTGGGCTGCCGGGCGGGGATTTTGGCCACTGGGCATCAGTGAAGGGCATGAGAGTGTTGTAAAGATGCTGTTGGAGCGGAACGAGGTCAATCCCGACACGGCAGATAAGAGTGGTCGAACACCGTTATCATGGGCTGCAGGGGATGGGTGTGAGGAAATTGTGCAGATGCTGTTGGAGCGGAACGAGGTCAATCCCGACACGGCAGATAAGAGTGGTCGAACACCGTTATCATGGGCTGCCTGGAATGGGTGTGAGAAAATTGTGCGCACGCTATTGGAACGGAACGATGTCAATCCCGATTCTACGACTGAAGACGGCCGCACGCCACTTTCCTGTGCTGCTGGGCCGCGGAAATGGTCGCTGGATAGCGAGAAAGTGTATGGGAGGATTGTGAAGATATTGTTAGAGCGGAACGATGTCAATCCCGATAGTGCTGACAAGGGTGGCCGGACACCACTTTCATGGGCTGCTACTAGTGGGCACGGGGAAGTTGTGCGGATGCTATTGGAACGAAACGATGTTAATCTTAACGCTAAGGATGGGGGCGGCCGAACGCCACTTTCATGGGCTGCTAACAGTGGGCACGAGGAAATTGTGTGGTTTCTATTGGAACGGAATGATGTCCTTCCCAACACGCCAGACGAGGGTGGCCAAACGACATTTACATGGGCTACCGGGAATGACTGTGAGAAAGTTGCCCAGGAGCAAGCGGAGTCACATGACCTCCTTTCTATATCAGAACACCGGGAGGAATTACCTGGGCTCTTCGCAACCGACCCCTCCCCGCTCCCCGAGCCACCCCTCAAAAAGAGGCGGCGGTTTTGATATACCACCAACCCCAATTTCTCTCCCTTCATTTACACGCCGAAAACTCTCACTCCTGTTGATTACAGGTTCCCCACCCACACCTCCCTAGATCTGCGCCGCCCACTTCCACAAATACTTGTCTGCCAACAGACCCGTTATTGCTTTCTGATAGCTGACTGTTAGGAGGTGGGAAGGCTTTCCATGTTGCTGTGACTGGGGAAACATACATGTGGGACCGGCAAAGGGCTTGTTTTTATTTGGTTTCCTGGGTCTAGCCTGTGGTTTCCTCTATCCTTCTGATGCCTTGTTTTTTCTCTCTCACATCTATTCCTATTTATCTATTTATTCCCCCTAGGCGGAAGTGTGTTTGTCCTTTTTCTTTTACTAAAACTCTCCTTCTAGCTCTTGATACTCCCTAGTAGTTCTCTATAGAAACGGTCATATTCGAACCCCTGCTTTATCAACTCGTGTGAAGAAGGGAGGGGAGGAAAACAAGCTGTGGACTGTTCAAGTTGGGAGCAGGTGCTTGCATGTCGATCGTGCTTTTGGAAGTTTTCTTATGGGTTGGGGGTGTTTTTGGCGGTTTTATTCTGCTCTAGAGTTATTAATTTATGAGGAAGGTGCTGTAGCTAAGTGCCCTTTATCACGATGGGGTGTGCGGAGTGGTGGGGAAATATCGGTGGTGGTCCGTGAAAAAAACCATAACCCCCCTCGCTATGTTTTTAAATAACTACACCTTTGCGTGGTAACCGAATATCCAACAGGATAGAAAAGTCTATGATCATAGCTTTCCCCTGCTGGAAATTAGTCCTGATCGGCATGTTCTGACTAAAGGGGCTTGTTTTCCTGAGAGCTTAGAAATTCGGAAAGACTCCATTGATAGGCGGGGGAGGGGGGCACGGAGAACCAAAGTGAAGCATGAAGGCTCTCAGGGCGAAGGCGGAAGAAGGTTCTGGCATTTGTAAAGTATCTCCCTTGGTAAAGGGATTACGAAGATTGTTTCTTCCTTTGCCATGGCCGAGAGGTAGGCAAGTAATGGAGGAACATGGGGGGAGGAGAGTGGCCATGAGCGGTGGTCGATTGAAAGATGAGAATGATTTTATTTTGTTTTTCATATAATATAATCCTGTCTTTAGAGTCGGTTTGCCACTCAAGTAAGAAGGGAACGCAGTTGCGTGCCACTCCCGTGCCATCAAGTGCCGTATTTCCATTCTGTCCAATATCGTGTCTGACAGTTTAACAACGCCTAGGTCTTAGGTGAATCACCTCGCCCCGCTACTGTACCATTTGACGGCGTCTGTAGGCACACACTCAGGCAAAACCATCTTGAATAAGCAGGGCGGTCAGGAGAGCCGGTATCCCGGATAATCAGTAAATCAGTTTTTTTTCGGTCTCCGGATGTCTCCTCTTGCTCGGGTCTAGTCAGACTACATGAGGAAATCGCAGGTTGAAAGCGTATCTTCTATCACCATTTGACATCTTCTAATTAGAGGATGGTTAGGGGTGATGGATAGGCATCTGCCTTTGCCTTGAGAGCTTCCGGATCGGGATATCGTTCTATGTAATGAGAACTACCCATGAGTGCTGCTTTAGCTAACTATTTATCCTATAATACCCTAATTGGCTCTCATTTAATTTCTCGTTCCAGGGGTGTAGGTCGCTTGCTTATAGGACAGGAGTGCCGGGAGTGTACTCAACTATGATAGCTGGAATCCCATAGTTGTTAGGGTATGATAGTTAGTTTGGGGTACGACCGGTTTAGGGTCGTGACTGCCACTTGGGGGTTTTTCCCGTTGTGTGGGTTTTCCCTGTTTTGTGTGTGTGCGCTCTCTTCGGTATCTAGTCTGAGCTACCAGTAGAGAGCTTCCTGGATCGTACATCGAACATCCACATCGTTATCATCACATACCGGAACCACAACCTAGGTGCTTTTCTCCGTGCTTCGCGCCGTTACCTATGCTACCCCAGGTATCATTGGATTGTGAGCGAGCTGCGATCAGAGTGTCGCTAGCAGGTTATGAGCCCGGCCTAACAAGTCCAGAAAAAAGCTAGGAATATTTTTTCTGTCTGTTGAGGAGAAAGGTTTTTCACGGAAGACAATCAAACAAATCCATCCATCCATCCATCCAACCATCCATCCACCCAACGAAGCGGTGTATTGCCGGCTATAACAGGTTTACTCCTGTCTAACGAAAAGGTACAATAGAGGGCTAGTGGTTGACCGGCAAGCACTAGGTCTAAGGGAGTCTACAGAGAGCTCGGGGATAAAGAGAGATAATAGGTAGAGGGCAAGTGGAACTCTGAGATCGCCGTTCAACCAAGTATATTCTTAAAACATTAGTCTGCTGAAGTCTGCCATTCTCCTGCTAGCCAGAAGATGGGTTTAAATACAAGAATTCCCCCAGGGCGATAGTAATCAGATATCCTGCAACCACGATCATTACCGGGCAGTGCACCTTGCCCTGCATGTCCTGTGATCCCACATGAAACCTAAGAGTCATAACACTGCCCCAATGCTATCGTCAGCTTAGATGACCGTTCCTTCACTTGTGATACTAAATAAAACAATCAACACCCAAAACTAAGCTTAACACAAGCTACCGGGCCCTAATATAGCTCCAGGGCTGTAAAACAATCAAACTAATCAAAGTAAGCAAAGTAATCAAACTAAATATAGGAAATCCTGCATGCCGCTCCTGTATACAGTTACCGGAACATGTATACATGTTAAATTCCCTCATTCTGAAAAACCATAACCATTCCTATTCCTCATAATCACTTTGGTCTATATCTCTGTGCCATAGGAGCTTGTCATGGCTGGTGGGGAAGTAGTCCTGCTCAGAGCTGCTAGAATCGTATTCTTTGTCATCATAGGGTTCCCAGAACTCATCTGGAATAGCGGTGGCGGTACAGGGTGTAGAGGAAACCTCCATTGGTTCACAGGAGGTCTTAATGTAGTGGGAGATGATCTTTGGTGTTGGTTCATTGGGGTGGTTTTCATCCCAGTATTCCTGGATAAGCTCTAGGGCATGGTTGAGGTTCTTGATAGGCTCTCAAGAGTTGTCGGTTCTCTCATAGCCTTTCCAATGTAGCAGGAATTCGTCTCTGTTGTTCTGGCACCAGTAATCCAGTATCTGCTCTGCATCCAATTCTTCTTCATTATCGATAAGGATAGGGGCGGGTTTGTCCATCCTTCTGGATGCAAACCTATCGGGATCGTTCTCATTGTATGCTTTGAGGGAGGAGATGTGTAAATATGGCTTCTGTCAGGCTATGTGGTGGGTAATTTGAGTTTGTAGTTATTTGTATCTTCGTCATGTACTAGGACTTTGAATGGTCCAAACCATCGAGGTTCTAGCTTCTTGGATCGTCCAAGAGGGGCAGTGTAACGGCGTCCTACAACAAGAACTCTGGATCTTGTTTTGAAGGGCTGCGGTAGGCGTTTGTGGCGTTTGTCTGCTTGTACAGTCTGCCAGAAGGTACCATGCTTTCTGGCCATGTCTACTTCCATTCTTGTTGACTCATAGGCATTTAGAATCTCATCGACAGCTGGTATCTTGCTGGCCGATCTCTGGACTGGATGGAATATCTTCCAAGGGTGTCAATACAGGGCCTGGTAAAGGGATATGTGTAGGGAATCGTGAGGTGCTCCATTCATAGCGGCTGCTATCACCGGAAGTGCTGGGGACCAGTTGTTCTGTCTTTTGTTAATAAAATTCCTCATCATCTGCTTCAGGGTGCGAATACTGTGCTCAACCTGGCCATTACTTTGATGGTGGTATTGGGGGGCTATCTGGTCTTGAATGTTAAGGGACTTCATGATCTGAGACTAAAACTTAGCGGTAAAGTGAGAGTCCTGGTCCAAAACGATACTTAAGAGAAGACCATAGACATCGAAGACAGCTTTTTTGAGTTCATTAAAGACTTTGTCAGAGGTGGCTGCATCTTTAAGGGGGACGAGATGGGTGTAGGAGGTAAATCTCTCCATAATGACTATGGTAGTTGTGTATCCATTAGATTTGTTGAAGCGGCCAGCGAAGTCTATGGCGAGGGATTGGTAGGCTTTATCAGGTGTAGGGAGAGAGAGGGCTTTGCCTAAGGGGAGTGTAGTAGGCTCGTTATTGATTTGGCACTTGTCACAAGAGCGACAGTAGAGGACGAAGTCTTGTCACATTTGGGGCCACCAGAAGAAGCAAGTGGCACAGGAGTAGTATTTGTTAGTAGAGAAATGGCCTAGGCCTTCATGAATGGATTGGAGGATGAAATCCTGAAGGGATACTCCCTCATCAAGAGGTTCGATAGGTATGTAAAGGTTTTGGTAGCCGTTGGTATTGTTTGCCAGTTGGAGGCCATCGGAGATTGAATAGTGTAATTTGTTGCCAGTTGTAACCGCTTCCCGTGGGGTAGCGGTCTTGCAAAGGGAGATCGGTATTGACTCTAACCAAACCGGTGGTATAAGCAAGATCAAGTACCGGAGACGCCAAGAGGTAATTGAATAGGCTCTATTACTTTTATCGAAACTACTAAGAGAAGGCCAAATACTGTAGGCCTATGCAAAGCTCGAAGATTCTCGAATCGAACTGAATAGAAAATAACTGTTCAACCAAGTATATTGAAAACACTGTCTGTCAAAGTCTGATCTCTCTAAGTCCGGAGAGATACAGGTCTTTAAATACACTTGTGATAATCCATCTCGCATCAATCATATCCAAATCCTAAGGCATCAAATGATACCTAACGCATAAACAATCAAACAATCAACAAGGCTTACGAACTTCCGGAGTTCGTATTCTGAAACAATACAAATATCAAATAACAAGGCTTACGAGTCTCCTGAGCTCGTATCCTAAAACAAAACATAATACAAGCTAACTAGGCATACAAGTCACCTGAACTCGTATCCTGAAACAATACATAAAACAAATTCTTACCGAAACTGGTAACCTGTACCGGTTACACCAGTTTCCTTGACTTTAGCATTGACGGGGTCAGGCTCCAAGGCCTTCCTGATTCGATTGCGGAAATATGCCATGGTAGCGGGCATTTAGGGTATCGAGAATGAGTTGGGCTTGACTAGATAGAGTCTGGTTATCGTTAGGGTTATTGTAGGGAGGTCCGAAGGCTGGCGAGGCCATAGGAGGGGTATCGAGAAGAGAGTCTTCCATTCTAAGGGGTGGGGCTCCTTCAGAGAGGTATGGGAGGTCGGGGGGAAAGTAGGAGAGTTCTTTTTGAGGGGCGATAGGTCATTGGATGGCTGCTTGCTTTCCTTTGGCCTTTTTGCTCTGCTTTCGCTTCCTGGGATCCTGAGGCCAGTAGCTGGCCTCTGCTTTTTCTTTGCTGTGTAGCTCAGTCATTATCAGTGCAGCTCCACCAGCTTGTTTCTGAGTGTTCTCTTTCTTGTTCGCTGGGAGAAGGAGATATAACCGACTCTTCCCAGTAGCTATCGGTCCTATCTGTGGGTGAGGTGCTTGGAGAGCTTTGTGGTAAGTCCTTGCACTTATTTGAGGGGCTTTGGGAGGTTTGAGAGCGGGTAACAGCGAAGCTGGCTGCTTCGTTCATAAGATATTCAATGCTAGAGCGAAGAATAGAGTTATAAGATGTAAGGGTGGGAGAAGGCTTCTCGTCGCTAGCGTAATACATAGCATCTTCTGAGTCAGTGGGGTAGTCAAGTGAAGAGGCGTAGTGTGTGTCAATAGAGAGTGCTGGGGTATCAGGCAAGGTGTCTGTCTGAGAGCCTTGTGAGGTGGAGTCTCTTAGCGTTATATCTGTAGAATATGGTTTTCCCTCATGAATTGTCGATAGGAAATCCGCTAACAAGTTCTCTGTTCCGGGTTGGAATTCTATTCCGAAATCGAATTCGCCAAGGAATGTTAGCCATCTCTGCTGTCTTCCAGAGAGACCTTTCTCTGTCATTATTTTGATAAGACTTTCGTGGTCTGTTACCACTATAAAGTGTCTGTTTCTCAGTAGGTACTCAAATGATGCTATAGCCTCAACAATTGCGAGAGCTTCCTGATGGTGGGTGGGATAAGCCTTTTGTGATTGTGTGAGTTTCCTGCTGTGGAACGCTGCAGGCCTGGCTCCATCCCTGGTTGATCCTTGGCTAACCCATACACCAGTTCCAGTGGGAGATGCATCAGTGAACAACTACACCATATCTGGAATTGTATAGTCGATTGGTCTTAGAACCTGGTGCTTCTCTGCTGCTCGCTTTACAGCCTCAAAGGCTGCATCATGGAGGTCCGTCCATAGCCATTCAGCATTTCCAGTCAGTTCAGTAAGCGTAGCTGTCATAGCTGCAGCATGGGGAAGAAATTGCAATATATAGTTAACTATTCCATTGAAGGGCTCTAGTTCTTTCTGGTTCTTTGGTCTTGTCCAGTCCAAAATGGAATGAATTTTTGCTCCTGCATGATGTAGGCCATCCTCATCTATCATATGGCTTAAGATCTCGAGCTTTTCTGCAAAGAACATGCTCTTCTTTTGGTTCGCATAGAATCCTGCTTTTCTTAGCTTGTTGTACACAGCTGTGACATGCTGTATGTGATCTTTAAAGGTATCGCTGAAGATAAAAATATTGTCAATGTAGACCCAGACATATTCTCCAAGTTCTTTGTGGAAGAGATCTTCCATGACTCTAACAAAGGTGGCTTGCACATTCATGTCTCCTTGCATCATGACTTCGCTAGTGAATGAGCCAAATAGGGTCTTTATGGTGTTATATTTGACATCGTCAGGGTGTACTCTAGTCTGAAAATAGTCATTGCTGAGATCTATCTTGCTTCGGAATTTTCCTCTTGCTACTGCACTGAGGACAGTCTGCTGATTGGCGATTTGCGAGTGGTCTGCTTCTGTGTTCTGATTTCTGGATTCAAGATCCACCAGTGGTCTAATCCTTCCATTGGATTTTCCTTGAACAAACATGCTAGCAGCACCTGGTGCTCTTGCTCTTTTTAGGATGCCAGCGGCCATCTGCTTGTCGATCTAGTCCTTGAATCTTCCTAGTCGGGCTTTGCGGCATTTGAAGACTGGTGTCTTTATAGGTTGGATTGGGTCCTTTAGGACGATTCAGTCGAGTATGGGGCGTAGCAGAGGTTGTTCTTCAGGTATTTCCTTAATGAAAACTTCAGGGAACAGGTAAGGGAAGTCGTGTTTTTCTTGGGGTTTTGCCATGGCTGATCTAGCCAGTGTCAATTATCCATCACAGTACATCCTGACATTGTAGTCAGGGAAGTAGATAGTGCTCTTTCGGTAGTTTATCTCTGCTCCAAACCTGGTGAGGTCGTCCATGCTAATTAGCACATCATAGTCTGAGATCGGAGTGACCATCATGTCTACTTTAGGGATCCTTATCCTTCCTATCTGAATTTTGACATTGCAGCCATATTTGATAGTGGATCGTGATCCTTTGACTGCCATTTTGAGGACGACAGGTTTCTTTTTGGCTATATAAGGGATGTTGTTTGTAGTAAAAAATTTGTTGCTGATGAGAGTTCCACCGATATTCCCTGTGTCTGGTAGGGCTCTGCCGGACTTCCCATTGATGGCGATAGTAAATTTGAGTACTTTAAAGGGTTTGGTCTTAAGTGGTGTGCCTACAGTGGTCTTGAACCACAGGACTGAGCCATCTTTGTTCAGTTCTTCTGTACTGACAGATTCTGCTTTGGATTCTTCATCCTCTGTATCCTCAGAGGCGCGAACATGGTTGGTTTTTACTTCCTTCTTTGGGCATTCATTTGCCATGTGTCCGCTTTTGCTATAGTAGAAACAGGCTCCTTCGGCATTCCTGCGGTCCATCTCAGCCTTGCTGGGCTTCTTATTCTTGGTATAAGTCTTCTTCTGTGCGAGGGCCTTTCCTTTGTATTCAGATTTGATAGTGGCGGGTTTTTGATAGGTAGAGGTATTCTTTTGTTTGTGTGGCTTGCTGCTAGAGCTTGAGCTTCCTCCAGTGCTTTTGTATGCTCCGGTTCTATACATTGTAGCGTCGAATTGTTCTGCTAGAGCTATAATATCATTTATGGTTTCTGTGGGTCTGATCTGTGGTTCAACATTCCAGTGAAGCTTTGTATCCATAGCATTGAGAAATCGTTGTTGGTACGCATATTCTGTAATTGCTCCATCAGGTAGGGCTGCCTTGATGTCTTCTAGATCGCCAAAAACCTTTGTAATGCATCCTGTCTTTCCGCCAGAGTTCTGGTGTACTTTCTGCCATTTCTGGTACAGGTCATCTGTGTTGGTAGAGGATTCGAAAAGCTGTTTGAATTTGTTGATGAATTCTTCAAGCGTTGGGGGTTGTTCCCAGTCCTTCTTGAATATGAGGAAGGCTCCTTCTGCTCTGCCTTCTGTAAGACTGCCATACCAATCCACTATGTCTGGTGTATTAACTTCGGTTATATGGTGTCTGAATAGGTATCGTTCAACTGCTAGAAGCCATTGCTTCTGTTTGTCTGGCAAAAGGTGATAGCCCTCACCAGTGAACTTAGCTGGTACAGGTATGTTAGACAGCAGTATCCTGGCTGGAGGAGGAGGGTCTGCCATAGTGGCTGTTCTGAGTTCTGGAGGAAGTGGAGGTGGTGGTCCTGGTCTTTCAGGTAATTGCGTGCCTTGAGGTCTTCCTGGTCTTTCTGGGATTCGGGGAATGCTCAGACACTTGTCTGGTCTCTGGAGGCTTGAAATGTGGAAGCCAGCGACCCAAATGCTGTTCCTAGATAGCTCTGGATTCTTGATATCCCCGGGCGAGGTGGGGATTGTTGAGTAGGTAGTGTAGCTGCTGCACTTGTAACAGTTTCTGCTAAGTCTTCTGCTTCAAGTTCATGGCGCTGGGTGGCTCTTTGAAGAAGTTGTTGTATGGCTCGTGCTTCCTCGGGGTCTGTATCGAGAGCTCCAGGAAGGAGGCCACTCTCGAATAGTGGGCTTTCAGTATCTAGTTGATCTGGGGGTGGTTCTAATGGGCCTAATGTAGACTCTTGTATCTGTGGTGTCTATGTGTAATAGGGGCACCCTGTAGAGAGGTGAACTTAAAGGTTGCGACCGCACCAAACACTCAAAGTAGAAGATAAAGATGAGGTAAAATAATTGAGAAGAATCAAGGGTAAAACTTAATATAGTTAAGCTCGAAGCTTCACTCAATGTAGTGCTCTCGAGGAAATGTTGGTTGTCGAATTAGAATGCCAAATGCTTAAACTTAAGTAGATATCAGATTTAAGCCTTTGACAATCACAACTACTTCGACCTTGTGCGAGCACCCAGTCCTGCGCAGGGGTTGTCCGAGGTCTACCCACCATCAGGAGTTATCCTGCCGGAAGTGTCGGACCAACTCGGGTACACTTAACTTCGTCAATAGGATATGAGTTTCTGCAATGCATCTCCAATACAACCGCTAGTGGAAAAACTCTTGCTATCGAAGACATACCAGTGGCTAACTGTTATGACAACAACCGGAGTCAATACCTAGGTGGTGGACTCACTGGCCCGGTGGTAGTTACGTCTATACAAGCTATGCAGTTCATCATTTAATCTACGGGACTATCTAATGTGATAAATTGGCATGCAAGCTCGCTCGAGGAGATGTAACCGATGGTTGGCTAAGTGGGTGCTACCCATAGCTAGCCTCTCGGGACATACTCTACCGTCATAAGACTCATACCGCTAGAGTCCAATAACAACCGATGGTTATGCTACAAATCCAAGGGAGAAGGTCGGGGCTGGTTATTGAGGTATTTGTCCCGAAGGCTCGCTGGCCTCCTTGGACTACATAAGTACCACTAGGAGGACTACCCTACTACACGTAGGCCAAGATAGCCTCCTAGCTGCCGGAGAGAGCATATCTGGTTGACCTCCATATTGGCAGTTACCCATACTCCCCTTGTATATCTTGTGAACGACATTCAGTCGGATGGACGGCGACGACTTATACGGACAAGGACCTCTTTTAACTAGCAAACGAGGAACTAAACAGCCGTCTGCCTAAGACGGGCCGTCCCAACACTGGGGCCAGAGGAGAGTGTTAGCAAAACCTGCCCAAGTTCAATAGGATGTTCGGGCCACCCTCATTCTAGCGTAGGGTCTCCCGCAGAAATGGGTGTGGGCTGAAGAACATCTAAGAGCCCATAGAATGTGAGGCAATCGACCTCTAAGTTCTAGGATGACTTTGCTAGTCAAGGTAGGGTAACTTGGCTTCCTCAGTAGGGTAACTGGGACCTATGGGCATAATAACCAAATTCCCAAGGTAGGGTAACTTTGCCCTGTTATGGCGTTAATTGCTCAGGAAGTCCTTCTGTAACGGGGGCACCCTGTAGAGAGGTGAACTCGAAGGTTGCGACCGCACCAAACACTCAAAGTAGAAGATAAAGAGGTAAATAATTCAAAAGAATCAACAGTAAAACTTAATATAGTTAAGCTCGAAGCTTCACTCAATTTAGATCTCTCATGGAAAGGTTGGTTGTCGAAGTAGAATGCCAAACGCATAAACTTAAGTAGATATCAGATTTAAGCCTTTGACATTCACCACTACTTCCGACCTTTGTGCGAGTACCCTGTCCTGCTCAGGGTCTGTCCGATGTCTACCCTCCATCAGGATTTATCCTGCCGGAAGTGTCAGACCAACTCGGGTACACTTAACTCCGTCAATAGGATATGAGTTTCTGCAATGCATCTCCAATACAACCGCAGGTGGAAAAACTCTTCCTATCGAAGTTATACCAGTGGCTAGCTGTTATGACAACAACCGGAGCCAATACCTAGGTGGTGGACTCACTGACCCAGTGGCAATTTCGTCTATACAAGCTATGCAGTCCATCATTTAATCTACGCAACTATTCAATGTGATAAATTGACATGCAAGCTCCCCCGGTGAGATGTAGCCGATGGTTGGCTAAGTGGGCGCTACCCATTGCCATCCTCTCAGGACATACTCTACCGTGATAAGACTCATACCTCTAGAGTCCAATAAGAACCCATAGTAATGCTACAAATCAAGGGGAGAAAGTCCGGGCTGGTTATTGACGTATTTGTCTCGAAAGCACCCTGGCTTTCTGAGACTACCTGAGTACCACTAGGAAGACTACCCTACATCCCGTAGGCTAGAATAGACTCCTAGATGCCCGAGAGACCATATATGGGCGACCCCCATTTTGGCGGTTACCCATCCTCCCTTTATATATCCTGCGAACGACATTCGGTCGGACGGACGGTGACAACTTATACGGTGTTAAAGCAGCTGCTCCAATCACCTCTTTTTACTAGCAAACGAGCAACTACACTGCCGTCTGCCTATGACGCGCCGTCCCAACGCTGGGGCCAGAGGGGGGTGTTAGCAAAACCCGCCCAAGTTCAATAGTATGTTCGGGCCACCCTTACAGAGGCGTGGGGTCTCCCCGCGCAGATGCCTGTGCGCCCAAGAACATCTAAGAGCCCATAGAATGTGAGGCAATCGACCTCTATTTCTAGGATGACTTTGCCGGTGAAGCTAGGGTAATTTAGACATTCCTACTGAGGAATCCTTTATGCCGTGTAACGATGTTTAGCGCCTACTCGATTTCTCTTGAATCTTTCGCGTAATACACATTCCCGTTACGCATAAAATAACTCTGCCACCTTGGAGAGTTGAACACGTGACCTTCTACTAAGGCACGTGACCCTTACCAATTAGCCCACTGCTAACCAGCTATGTGTATACTAATTATACGAGACCATACCACCTCTGGTTACCACCTGGTATACTATCTGAGCTAAGGTGATAGTGATTGTAGCTACCTATCGTAGGGTCGTTACACTACTCCCCTCTTCTTTTGGTCTGTCCTCAGACCGTCAACGTCGTCTCTTAGTCCCACAGTTTGGATTGTCTATAACCCTATGGTCTTTAGGTTTAGACGGATACCTCTCATGGAACTCTTGCAATGCTTGAATCCCGGTATCTTCTAACATCTCGAACGGTTCCCAGGAATTCTCTTCTGGACTGTACCCTTCCCAAGCAACCATATATTGCATAAAGCGGTGAGCAAACTTCGACTTAGGATTCCCATACCATTGGCTATCGACCACTTCCACAACAACATAGCTAGGTTCATTGTCTACTATGTCAGGTGTTGGTATTATCTTTTAAGGCCTACCCACAGGATCCTCACGATAGGGTTCCAACAGACTAACATGGAATACAGGATGGATGTCCCATCTGTCCGGCAGCTGAATCTCATAGGCCCTAGAGCCCACCTTGCGTTTGTCAACAAAAGGTCCAAACATCCAATGGTCTAGTTTTTCCACTGGCCTTTTTGTACAGAGGTTCTTGCGGTTTAGCATAACCCTATCCGCTTTCTTTGCTCTGCCTTGTGTGACATCTTCTAGCGTGACATATTCCGGAGCTGGCTGTCTCTTTTGATCATGCCATTTCCGTTGTCTTTCCTGTGCCTGCTGTATTGTTTCTCGGATCTCTTGCCACGTGCCTTTCCAATCCTTCACAACAAGCTCGCTGTCTGGGTGGATTCCCTTGTTATCCGACACTTTTCCCGACCACTGAGTCTGTGGTGAGAATCCATAATTTATTTCAAAAGGACTAGCTTTTGTGGATTCCGAAATTGAAGTATTATACGCATGTTCCGCGATAGGCAACAGCGATATCCAATCGTCTTGCTGATATGAACAATAACTTCTCAAATATTGTTCTAGTGTCTGATTAACCCTTTCAGTTTGCCCATCGCTTGCTGGGTGGAATGCGGTAGAGAGGTTTAGTTTTACTTGCAATAGCTGCATCAGGCTTGTCCAAAACTTGGACGTGAATTGGGTATCTCGGTCAGAGACAATTGATTCAGGAAGTCCATGAAGGCGCCAGATTTCTTTCATGAACGTCAAGGCCATTTCCTTAATGTGTTCCTCCGTCCTTAGCAGGATGAAATACGCCATCTTGGAGCACCTGTCTACGATGACCCAAATCTTTGTATACCCGTTGGACTTTGGCAAACCCACAATGAAGTCCATGGATCTTGCCGTCCATGGCCTCATGGGAACTTCTAAGTGTTCTAAGAGTCCAAACTTCTTGTGCCGAATGACTTTATTATGTTGACATACATTTCAAGAGCGAACGTACCCGGTAATGTTTTCGTCCATCTTTGGCCAATAGAAGTTAGCCCTAATCCTACCAATGGTCTTGTATGTTCTGAAGTGTCCAGCAATCTTTGAATCATGTTCTGCCTCCATGATCGTTCTCCTTAGACTTTCCTCCTTTGGAATGTACCACCTGTTTTTATACAGGAGCAAGTCCTTTTTGATACTAAAATTTGTATCGACATTACTTTCGCCTTTGAGGAGTGCCTTTAGTGTTGCTAAATAGGTTTCATCACTATCAGCTGCCTTCATAAGAGCCTCATGAAATGTTGTCTGCAACCGAAAACCTTGGCAAGTCTGCAACACATGTGGTCGCAAGATGACAGGCTCCTCTCCAATAT
>Ga0307509_10005377_pt1 | contig 17842 bp, 16 predicted proteins | sample 10_EM_MG_FD_202245 | JGI IMG/M metagenome (GOLD analysis project Ga0307509, IMG submission 202245) | Populus trichocarpa ectomycorrhiza microbial communities from riparian zone in the Pacific Northwest, United States - 10_EM | ecosystem: Host-associated > Plants > Roots > Unclassified | place...
CTGTGTGGGGGGAAGAGTTTGAGATTTTTTGAAAACGGTATTTTATTCATTTATTTGTTGTTCTTGTGATCGTTCTGGTCGGGATGGGAACACGCTAATTCGGGATTGAAGGCCGGGGAGGGGGAGGAGGAGGAGGAAGAGGAGGAAGGATTTTGGGGAATGAGCTTTGGTCTGTTCGTGATATGGTTTGGAAGGGTGGCTGTGTTGTGTTGGAGGTTGAGCTGTGCTCGGGGAGGGAGGGAGCTTTTGCCCTACCGGTAGCTGACTTGTTTGCTCGCTCGCTCTGTTAAAGTTGATATGGTGTTGTGCACCCCCGGTCAGGGATTTGCGACAAGGGCAACGACGACCACAGACAATATGATAAGGCCTTCCTTCCCTTCCTCTGCACCCTCGGCCGATGCGCCGTCAAAGGTTTGGGCTGAAATGAGGAGAGGAGAAGTAAAATAATTTTTTAATAAGGTCAAATAAGATTATAATTATTATAATGATATTATTATGATACCGGTATTCCAAACTCCAGGAGTCCATCCAGGCACGGCAGGATTCCCCAGAGATGGGAAGGTCTAAAATAGTTTCTTCCACCATCTACTGTGCGTCCCTGTATATCACATCACATAAAGTAAACCTATCCCTCACCAAGCTTCCAATTACTCTCCTGCAAAAGCGATGGACATTCGAACACGTTGGCAGAGGAAAGAGTTGGATCTTTTATTTTTCTTGTGTAAAAAAGCCCTTGGAAAGTCAGAAAGGATAAAAACCTTTGTTCGGGTCATTGCAGAGAGGGAAAGAATCTCCATGTGGAAACTCGATGCTGCGGTCGAATGTTTTATTGGATTGGATGGGGGGGGGGGTTTTCGAGCATTCGAGCAGAGTAGGGTTTCCCTTGCGTCTGTCACATTTTTTATCCTTTACTTTGCTTCGAGTAGAGTGCGATTCGGTGGGGTGGAGCTGACTTATGGGCTTTGGGAAACGGTGAAGTTCTTTGGTCCTATTAGAATCCTTCCTCCACCTCCATGTTTGCTTGTTGTCGGTTTTAAATAGTGCATCGCATATCTTTGACAATCATTTATCAGTTCTCGAGCGGTCGCCCTTTTTTTTCTTTTTTCTTTTTTCTTTTGCTTCCCTCTTTACCACCCAAGACATACTTTCCAATCCCACTTGCTCTCCTTCTTTGCTTCTTCTCGTCCTTTTACTTGCTTATTCCTCAAGCACCCCAACTGTAGGGTAGGGCTCGAGAAAAGCCCTTCAATGACGAGGCGAGCGCATTGGAAGCCTTGGTCGTGCAGCGCACAAAACCTGGAGATGGAAAGAGCTATCGCACGGTAACTTCGTGCTGTGTATCTGAACCGCAGCCAAGCTGCACATCTGATTCGTGAACCACGCGCTGTAAACATATGCTAGAGAAAGCTTCCAATCAGGGGATAATTATATTGACCACCATCATCACCACATTGTATCTCCCCAGCTGCCATACCGGTATCTCATCCTTCGCTGGAAGGGAGGAAGGAAGCGAAGGTACTGTAAACTGCAACTGTAGAATGCAATGCACATCGCGCACCCACCGCACAAACGCGTACCGTACTGTAGCTCGAGCAAGTGAAGGGGTCACAGGAAACCGCGCCCGTCCGAACGGATTCTGCTCCCCGTGCACGCACCCATCTTACCCATACATGTAGCATTCATCCACCATAAACCCGCCTCCTCGCACAAGTGCACCCAAGAGTTTTTTCCTAAATTGATCTTTTTTTTTCTACCCTTCCTTTTTTTTTTCCCCTTCTCTTTCCCATTCTTCTTTCTTGTGTGGAGGTTGCCAGCGTTTTGAGAGAAACAGCTGTTCAAACGAAGGGAAGAAAGGAAGGAAGAAGAAGAAGAAGCTTGAGCTGTATGTTGTATGCGGACTATGCTCTTGCTACCGTATTGCTAGCTAGCAAAAGAGCATCATCATCATCATCATCAGTCCATTCCATTTGCCCTGCCCCCCCTTCCTCCATTCATTCATTCCATCCCTCCACCCTGTTTTTACAACTGGCATATCGCACACGAACAACTCACTAGCTAGTACGAAGGAGTATTATTCTTCGCCTTGCCTTGCCTTGTTTCTCCTCCCTCGAATATTTTCTTCTTCTTTGGGAATTGGGAAAAAGAAGGCAGCCTCTTCATCCTACCTGACGCTAGAAGAAGAAAGAGAGGGAAGACGAGAAGAGAGCTAGATATTGAGCAACCGCACAGTACGAGTACATCTATCAATTCACTCCAGCAACAGCACGGACAATCCCCATCATCGGTGCGGCCGGGCTAGAATTGCGCTACTCCCCCATTCCCAATAATCTCCTCCCCCGGATTCCGAGTCGGCTTGCGTGATCGAGCACTTTTGTCGCCCTTTTTGTCTTGAATTATTCATCTTCAGCGAGGGGTGGTTTTTTTTTGTGGTTTTTTGCTCTTTCCTGTTTTACTACTACTCTCTATTCAACTTAATTGCGGCCATTCCCCACACGATTGAACGGCGATGACGACGGTAACTAGCATACCAATGGCGAATAGAGGTGAGCGTCTGCCCTCTTATGGCCAAGCGCGGAAATATGGTTCGGAGGAATTGGTGGATGTAAAAGCGCCATCATGGTACAAGTATGATAGTGATGAGCCTGGAAGAGAGGGTATACTACCGGTATACGAACTGGAGAGGGTGTTGGAGGTATGTCATTCTTTTTTTATTTTATTTTATTTTTTTATGAATAGAAGTTGGTGGATTCGGTCAGGGGATCTGATATTTCAGGCGGCCTGATCCGGTCTGGGGGTGGGTGGAAGGGGATGTTCCCAGGAGTAATTAATGGGGGCGCATTTTTGTTGACGAGGGCACTCCGATTCCTAGATTCTTCTACATAGTGCGATCACGGCGCCATTACCGAGTAAACAGAGTCGACCCCTATTTTCTGGTGGGAAGCAGGAGGAACAGGAGGAGCACCAGCGATATCTCTTATCCCATCATAAACCTGATCAGGCACGTCCCCTCAAGTGTGAACGCACTTGCCCCCCCCCTCCCTCTCATTCTCTCATTGCCACTCCTGTTCTGTTTATCTTTTGTGTCCTCCCTGGCATTACACATTTGAAGCACTCGGCTGGTCACTTGATCACCCGACTCAATTCTTTGCAACCTAATTCTCAATAATTCCCCTTTCCTGCCCCAAGAGACGGGTAGTTTTAATGTATTTCATTTTTCCCACTACCATCGCCGCTACCACCTAGAAAGCGCAAAGCGTGTCTTTCGGTCCACGATAGTCTAAATAGCTATTGGGATCTCTGGGAGCTGGGAGAATAAAAATAAAGTTAAAGAAAGGGTAAGTCGGATCGGTCGCTAACATAACCTGCAGGACTCCCATCGATACCGACCGCTTGAACTGTTGAGCTGGGTCCCACCTGCATACGTAGGCGACGACGAACCCCCACCACCTTATCGAGAGATCGAGGAGGAATCACTCGCTACCAGCCGTGTACATCTCCCTCTAAAGAAGATGGGCGTAGAGCCTCCACCATCCTTCTTTTCCGGAAATTTTTTTGGGATAACAGAGAGGGCTCCCAAAAAAAGTAAGCGTGGCACCAACAACGGCAGCAAAGGAGGAGCATCAGGAGGATCAGGGCCGAAGAAAGGCACTAGTAAGATACCGGCAGAAGCGCCGAACGATGGTGGAAGTGGTGGTGCCGACCCTAATGGCGGTGGAGCTGATGGGTCGGGTGGTGGGGACGACAAAGGTGACAAAAAGAGAGATGAAGGAGCGAGGAAATTAGGGGAAAAGGAAAAGGAAAAGGAAAAGGAAAAGGAAAAGGAAAAGGAAAAGGAAGAGGAGGAGGAGAAGGAGAAGAAGAAGAAGGAAGAAGAAGAAGAAGCCAAGCGGAAGGAGATGGAAGAAGAAAGAAAAGCTGGTGAAGCCGCACAGGAGGGTGACCCTTGGAGCATAGGCGGCGACTATGAGGCTGGGCCCTGGGCCCCTATCGTAGGGAGGTCGGGGAAAGGGAAGGTGGGCAATATTTGCCCCTCCCCACTTATGAAGTTCGACTAACATGAGTTACTTACCCTGTCTGGCGCGCTTAGAGGGGTGAACCACCGCCTAGAGAAGTCGTAAAAGAGGCCGATGCTGGCGACGACGAAATGCCTGGCGGATGGGGAGACTCGGCCCCTCCATCTAGGCCCGATCCACCTGTGGGGGTTACGGAGCCCGAGCTGAAATTGAGTCTGGGAGAAAAGAAGAAGAAGGAGAGGGAGGAGAGGCAAAGGAAGGTGCGCGAGGGGAGAGAACTGAAGAAGTCTGAGAGTAAGGTATGTTCGCAATAATAATTCTCTTAACTGTCGTTATTTCCTGGCCACTTGGGATTCAGTATACTCGAGCACCCTACATCTGCATGGTGCATGCGGTATAAAAGCCTCAACTGAGGTGCGAGTAGGCTGATTGATGCATCATACGTGTACACTGCTCGTTGAGAAACAACCAATTACGTTTCAACAGAAGCCAGAATGGCTAATAGAATCTACAGAGAGATGCTGTTCCAGACACACAGCCTGAAGAGGCACCAGCGCTAGCGCCCACCCCTCCTCTACGAGAGCCTATGGGAAGGCATAGAGAAAGGGTTGTGGAGGAGTCCAGGGATGATGTCGACTCTGGGGGGGAAGCAGACGTCACATCTTCTCAGCCGGAAGCCACAAAGGTTTCGACATTTCCTTCCATTGGTGTATCGAGTGTAGCGAGGTTGGGTAAATTCTTTGGTGGTGGTTGGGGTGGTGCGAACACCTCCGTCCCGAACCTAGATAAAGGCTCTGGATCTCAAACCGCGTTCAAACCGTCTGGAGCTCAAGAGGCTCCACCTCTAGCGCCACCAACAGTCCCGAAAGGAGGAGCGAAAGCGGGAAAGGCTCAAAAAGAGAAACCGATTGCCCAAGAGCCTCTCCTAAAGATTGAGGAAGCCGTTGGGGCTATTGGAGTTCCGGAACTAGAGAAAGAGCCCGAATCAGCGTCAGCGCCAGTGCCGGAACAAGAAACGGAAACAGCCCCTGCACCCGCCCACGAGCCAAGGCGGGAGGAAAGGGAGCCCATGCCATCTGTCAAGCAAAACAAGAAGGACAAGGACAAGGAAAAAGAAGAGGCAAGGGAGGCAGCGAAGCTCGAAAGGGGGAAACGGATAGCTGAGAGGTCTAAGAGGGAGAAGGAACTGGAACTGGAACAGCAAGGTGAAAAGGGAGCTAGAGGAGTGAGGGGTTCAAAAGTTGCGGCGGCGGCAGCAGTATTCGAAACAAAGGCGGCCGCTGCTTCACCTCAGAAGAAAAAGGGTAAGGGGACTAGGGAGAAATCGGGGCCAGGGCTAGTAACCGAAGTCGAGCCTAAGGTCGAACCAGAGCCAGCGGTGGAGCCTATGCCAGAGGCGATTGTCGAGGAAGTAGTTGCGGAGCCGGAGCCGGAGTCGGTAGTCATTATGGAAGTAGCTCCTGAACCAGAGGAGTCCCAAAAAGAGGATTCGCTCCACAAACCTACGACACCGGAAGAAGAGGATACCTACGGTCCGGGTTACGGAAAGCTTTCGCAGATTCAGTACGCGGATACTTCGGGCATAGGATATGCTCCTACACCCGACCAGGCTCCCTACGCACCTGCGCCCAAGGGACCCAAATACGCTCAGCTGAAGCCGTATGAGTACGCTGCGGCGCCATCGCTCTGGAGTCTCGGAAAGCCCAAGAAAACAACAAGAGGGGTTGCACATGCACCCACACCGGCACCCCTGCCTGCACCAGGACCACCTTCAGCTCCCATAGAGGCTCCGGCCCCCATAACGGCTCCAGCTCCCACAGAATCGGTGGTGGCCAAACTAGCGCGAGAGGAAGTCGGGGAGGCACCGCTGCCGGAGTCCCTTAAATCACCTGTTGAAGAGTATGGTGGCGTTGAGATTACGGATGCTGCCGTAGAGGTTGTGGTCGCAGAACCGGAAATGGCTCCCGCCCCTGCCCCCGAGGAAGAACCCGGCCCGGCCCCTGCCCCTGCCCCTAAAGGGAGGGAGAGGGAGAGGGAAAGGGAGAGGGAAAGGGAAAGGGAAAAGAAGTCAAAGAAAGATGTTTCAGTCTGGGATGCCCTTCTTGGAGCGCCAAAGACGGCAAAAAAGAAGGCCCCGGATGTTGAGGTCAGCATTGATTCCAACCCTTTTGTGATAGAAAGCGAGAGCGAAGTAGATCACGATGCTGAGATAGACAATGGGGAACAGCGTGTTCGAAGGTCTTCTATTGAGGTTGACGCCAATGGCAGTCCCATCAAAGTGGTCGGTTTCAGGGAGCTGTGGAAGATGAACAAAGAAGTCGGAAAACGGCAGAAAAGCACGAGGAATACACCTCTGGTAGAGAAAACCCAGGAAGAAGCTATTCAGGAAGCCATCCCAGAAGCTACACCAGCTCCCCCACCTGCTCCGGAATTGACAATTGAAATTCCGCCGTTTGAAGGTTAATCTCTTGTGACGTGTCTTGGGATACTGGTTGCTAACGTCGCCTATCGCAGAACCTGAAATTGCACCTGAAACGCCAGCACCTGAAATGCTTCCTATCGAATCATATCTCGTCCCGCCCACACCAATACCGCCAACACCTCAATTTGACGTTGGCGAACCCTCTCCACACGAAAGTGAATTCCCTCCTCCTGCTCCTGCTCCTGCTCCTCGATCCTCAAAGAAAGAGAAGAAAAAGAAGAAAGAGCGGAAACACGAAGAAGAACCAATTGAGGAAGCTCCAGCTCCTCCCGAGCCAACTATTGTTGAACCTGAAGCAGAACCAACCGTCTGGCCTGAAGCGGAACCAGAGGTCGCCCTGGCACCCGAACCCGAGCCGGCTTACTCGTCTAAAAAGGAGAGAAGGAAGAAGGAGAAAAAGAACAAGGAACGAAAGGAGAAGGAAGTGGTGGAAGAACCCTCTGCGCCTGAGGTCCCTGAAGTCGAAGAGGCTCTGCCTGAGACCGAAGACGTTCTCGAGCCAGAACCTGAGGCGCCTCCTGCTTCCGGCCCGGGTTTGATCATGGGAATGTTGACTGGTTGGGGAAGTAGGTCTGGATCTGGCTCCGCTGCCTCTGGTGTTTCCGCGAACGCAGACCCTGAATCCGCACTGGCTGCCGGAGTCGGAGCCGACGCCGACGCCGAAGATCACGAACATTGGTCTCAAAAAGATCCCGAATCAGAGCCCGAACAAGACCGTGAATCCGATCCGGTACCAGAACCAGAAGCTCCAATGGGAAGACAAAGCCGAGGACACAGCTTCGATGCAGCGCCGCCCCCGGTACATTATGCTGGATACCCGGGGTATTCTGGTTACCCTGGCTATCCGAGTTATCAGGGTTATCCCGCCCACCACCTTGACCATGACCCACCTGCACCCAGAGCGCTCATGCCAGAAGAGCTTCCAGATGAGAAGCCCCACCGTCATCGTAGCCGCAAGTACCGGGAGCTTCAAGAGGAGGTACATGCCGCGAACGGCAAGGAAGTCAAAGAGAAACGTCGCCGCCGCAAGGTATCGGTCCAAGAACCCGAAGGTGTTGCCATCGTTATGGAGCGGAAGAAGACGCATTCCTCGGAAAATGTCGGTGAAGACAAAGAAGCTCGCAAGGAGCGACGGCGCCTCAAGAAGCTAGCAGCAGAACAAGCAGAGGCGGATAGGTTGCGCAGGGAGGTTGAAGAGAGGACGCAAGCTGAGGCCAGGGCTCGTGCTGAGGCTAAGGAAAGGGCGCGTGTCGAGGCCGAAGAGCAGGAGCGTGCTGAAAAGGAGCGGAGACGTACTGAGAGACGGGCCAAGAGGGCAAAGAAGGAGACCGAGATTAGAGAGAAGGAAGCTAGGTTACGAATAGCTGAGCAGGAAGCTTTGCTAAGAGAAGCCGAACTGAGGGCCAGGGAAGAGGCTATCGCCGCAAGTCGACAAAAACTTGAGAGGCGGAAATCGGCTAGGAGAAATTCTGGTATTCCGACCGAGGTTAGCGAAACTCGAGAGGAAAGGGAAGCCCGAAAAGAAGCCCGCCGTATTAAAAAGGCCGCAAATGAGGGCCGTGTCAGCATGTCTAGGTCAAACAGTGACCAAATGCGACAGCGCGGTCATGGTCGTGTCAGCGTGTCCGGTTCCAATAGTGATCAAACCCAACATGCGCAGGACCTGGCGAAGGCCATGAATGGCATTAACGGGAGATACTCGGGTCCCTATATTCCCGACGGCGAGCGGAGCGACCCTTACGATGAGGAATACGAGCGCGAGCAGCGACGCCGAATGCGTCGGGAGCGCCGAGATGCACGCAAGGCGCAAGAAGCCAACCTCTGGCAGGATAGAGAGGACATCAGCGGCTCGATAACCCCTGAACAGATTCCGGAGAGCGAAGATGCGAACAACCACCGCCTCTCATCTACCTACTCCAATGATATGATGGAAGAGGAGCAGGCAATCAGGGAGCGCAGGAGACAACGCAGGGAGGCGCGAAGGGCCCTAGAAAGAGACATAACGATGGAAAAAGGACCCGTGAGAGTCGATGACGAGGAGCGCCAGACGAAGAAACATGCTAGGAAGGAGAAGAGGTCCAAGGAGGTGGAAGACCCCGAGGCTAGAGCCGCACGTCGCGCTGCGAGGGCTAGGAAGAAGTTGGAGAGGGAAAAATTTGACGGAGGGTTAACCGACTATGAGGGTAATATTACCGGAGGTGGTGGTAACAAGAGGAGCTGGTGGAAGAAGCTCCTCAGTTAAATAAATATCCCCCTCCTCTTTTGTTACCCTCAAAGCGGTACTAGTGAATATCCTCTCTGCTTATTTATTTGTGTATTTGTCGTTACGGATACCTGGAGTGTTACGGATTTGATGTCTTTTTTCAAGCTTGCTTTCTTCCTACTTTCCTGTCCATTGTATAATTTCTATGTCACTATGTCGTATGATCGTGGTGGAACCAATTCTGATTTTATTTATTTTGCTCCTCTCTGCCACCCCCCTCCTCTTATTCCATTTCGTTGTTCAATACCCATCAGATATCTGGTTTTAACTTTTTTCTTTCTTTTTTGTCTGCTGCCCGTTGATATGATATATTCATTCCCCCCCTTCTTGTAATGCGGTATGGTAGGGTTTTCATGTGTTCATGCGTGGAGGGAGGAAAAAAAAAGAGTAGTTCTAGTTCTGAAACTAATACTATTGTTTTGTCTATCTATTGTGGATTTTTCGTGAGTGCCAGTGAGATGTGATTCGTGACTTGTTGTCTTGCTCGTGTGCTGTATATATACAGCACAATGGCAAGTTAGGTACAGAATTGTGCGATAGGTTTGATACACAATGCGGGCAGAGAGTTATGAAATAAAATTAAAAAAAGACCTAATTTCACTCCTACTGAGATTGGGGGGACACGAGTGTCATGTGCTGGCGTTTGGAGGGGTGTTTCGACGTGTGCATGAGTGTTGGAGAGGCAATGGAGAGGGGGGAAGGAAGGGAAGGAGAGGGAGTATGCGGAGTTGCCTTGGCCCTTAACTTAACTTAATGCTAGCTATGATAGTATCATACGAGAAGCTATTCGCCCATTTTTTTCACCAATGACATACAATCGCCTCCACAGAAGTTTCCATACCCCTTCCGAGGACTAACGTCCTCTTTCTGTCTATTATTCGGTACTGTGGGAACGGAAGTAGGAAGCCAAATTGTGGTAAATGTTTACAATATCGTTAGAGGCATGCTGGTATCTGAAAACGGTTGGGGTTTCTTTGGTGTTCTGTTGCTAATACGGTAGGTATTGTTCTGGAGGTATGATGCCCTCTGAGGAAGGGTATGTATTTTGGTTAAGCTACTGGTACACCACCGGGGGATTCCCTTGCCAGCAAAACGGACCGCAAGAGTTTGCGGAAGAGTTCATGAACGTGCGATGGCTGCTCTGGATGAGAGGTTCTATATTAGAGTTGTTAATATCCCAAATTCCGGTTCTCGCCCACCCTGCGCCTTCCCTCAACACCCCCCCAGCACTGCGCGTCGAGCGGGTTTCCTAAGCCTATGTCATCAGTTATCGTGTTTGGCATTTTGTCCCTTCTGATAGATGGTCATTCCCCGGTGGATTGCGTCGGTATTCGAGGGGCTAATCGGAACTTATTGCAGGAAATATGTAGCTGGCAATACGGGATCCCTGGTTTCCTTCAACGTACGATGTTGGAATAGCTTTCGGAATATTTCTGGCGGTGTTTGAGTCTAGGGCGCTATCTCTCGGGTGGGGTGTTGCCTCTTTTTCCGCCCCCAAGGTATTTGGTAGCGCTGTTGTATCGGATTTTCACGAACCGGACGCTGCCGCTACTCCCCAGCGGGAGGCTTCCCAACCTCGTCCGGGTATGGCGGTCTTCCGGGGGGAGTGTATGAGCGCTTGGTGGGGTTTCTGATGAACTTGTCTCAGCGATTCAGGAAGCGTGAGTCAATTTTTCTTCCCTGTATTAGTCTAGAGGGTCGGTGAGTAGATAAGAAACGAAGGCTGTGTGTGGGGGGGGGGCAGTCTACTCGAGTAGGCTATCCTGCATTGTCGGAAAGTCGTAAATCCCCGGCCACCGGTGGCTTTTCTCTCTTTCTCCAGACCCTAAAACAATTTCTTTGGGAATATCTTCGAGCTTAGAAAGAGCTGCGGGTTCATCAGCGGTTGCTCATTTCGAGCGGCGAGGTCGGGATGGATGCAGGGAATGGAAACAGCTCGTCCCTGCCCCTCATCACATGTGTTCTCTACCACCAGAGAAATGACGCCATGCCTCTAGAATACTGCCCCGCCCATTCTTCCTCGGGGATCGTCTCGCTTATCTGATAACTTAAATCTTGTTGGATCTCGGAGTGCCGTATAGAGGAACAAAAGCCGCATTGTCAGGTTCATATTCTCCTCTGCCATCGAGCCAAGTTTAAAGTTCGTCGGTTCTTCACGCTGTGATGCGTAGGGGGGGCCTAGTGGGGGAGGGGTCTTGGACCGTAGTCTTAGATCGATCAGCTGCAGAGATGGTATTTGACACATTGAAAGAGTTGATGTTATCACTGAAGACTTGGGAAATTTTCTGTTTGCTGCTCGGAATGTGGTCGATAGTGTTAGAATCTGTTGGTGGATTTTTTGTGCTGGGAAAAGGTGTGGGGGGCTAACTTTGGTGTAACCTTGTGCAATAGATAGCTAAGGACTGTCCAATAAATCCACACAAAGTTTGTGAAACCTATATATGAAAATTGGGAGAAGAATACAGCACATATCTGGTTAGCAGTTTATGTATTAAGTATCAAAACACACAAATCGTGTGCCGTCTTCCACAAACATCTGGAATCGAGCAGTATGTAAACTTGAGAAGATGCGCCGGGAGTGCACCTCTAGTCCTGCTCAAGGGAGCCCGGACGGCTAACTGGGACCCGAACTAGTTCTGTTCTCTTTGAAATATTGCCTTTGCTTCCTCGCCCTTTGGCCAGAAGAACAATGGCAAAAAAAAAAAAAAAAAAAAAGTAGAAAAAAAAATCGATGGTAAATCAAAAATTAGGCAGCTCAGGTACCCGAAGGTAGCACTGGCGCAGTCCCCACTTCGTAGTGCAATGGAGATGGGAAGCTCCGAGAATTGACCATTGGTGAGCGGCGGATACTGCTACCAGGTATTTGAAGTATGAGGAGGGGGTTTAATAAAAATCAAAAAAGATAAGGGAGGGGGACAGCGGCCGGTGGAAATGAGCTTGAGGAGACTCCGGTGGGGGGAGAAGGGGGGGTGGGAGGAGGGAGGTATATATAGCGGGGATGGGGATGCCAAGACTTTCTAGATTTGGCCGACAGGAAATGATAGGGCTGGCGATTTCGTACGCGGGAGGGGGGGTCAACGAGAGGGGGTTTTGGGCTGGGGTAACAATTGGGTGGCGGGCTGGTCGTGGATCTAGTTCAGAACGCTGGGGGCGACTGCCGATTTACTAGGCTCAATAATTTACCTTCACCTCCTCTCAGATTGGCTAGGAAGTAAGATGGAAAGAAAAAAGAGAGATAATGGTCCTCTGGTATGAATCAAAACTAGGTGTCCTGGCCACGCTGGCTCACAGCGGCTCGGGTGTCAGAGTTGGCGGGAGCAGATAGTTGTCAGAGATAAGCAAAGCGGATAGTTGACGGGCAACGATAGATGGTGGATTTAGTGATTCCATTTGTTCAGGGGCTGAAAGGACTGACGGAAGGGTTTATGGTCAGGACTTTCCTTTATTGTGATCACGGAAGTACTCAGGTAAATGGGTCATACATGGAGAAAATGGAGGTAGGGGGTGGTCCAGAATATTCCGACGATACAATGCATACTAGCCGCAAGGACTTGTGTATCAGGGGGATGATGAGTCATTCAGTGTTATGGTGTTTGTTACGGGAGTGTGCCGTATGAGTCTTGTAAACACATCTGGTGATCCCAAGGGTCTAAGGGGGTCCTGTAGTTTCCATCCATCATCCACTAGGTCCTGAACGTTCCAGAATCCGAGAAATGATGGGACCTGCCCGCTCATCACGGGAGCCTGTTCGATACTGGTATCTTATCCCGTCAGGGTCGTCCAAACGACTGACTGGGTAGTTGGGTTTATTGTGTGCCGCCAGCTACGTGCCCGGCCTTGGATGTAGCTAGAAATTGTGCATGGATTCAGTCCTAAATCATGTGTGTTGTAAGATGCCCGGGGCTTAGAGAGGCTCCATCATAGAAACGGGTAGGCGATCTCATAAACTTGATTAAACCACAAGGTGGGATCGTGGGCTACCTTGCTGGAGGAATGGGTTATGTATGGATGTTCCACAAGATTGAGCACTAGATTTGTAGAGGAATGAGTTATAATACCCCGATCACTTGCTTTTTCCATTCCGAATATTTAAAAAATTGCCTAGCATAGTGCCCCTCTTATAGTAAGCGGAAAACTTATTTAAAGCCGTAATTGGGATACTGCTTTTGAATTTCACGGGAACCATTGCTCCTGAAGCGATATGGTGTGAAGAATGCAGCAACGAGAAAGACACATGAGTAATTTATCCCAGCGGGGGAGTTAACGACTCCTTCATCGCTGAGGCACAGTGCGTAATGCTGGAGAGAGTGCTGGCGAAAGGGGAGATCTTTTAGTTATGATAACACCTAGGATAGCGGAAGCTGTGGGCTAGAGTTTTTATCTTAGGCTCGAGCATGGAGGGGGCATTTACGGTGTTCACTAAATGGCTGTCGACGCCCAAAATTGTGAAGCACCCAACCTGATGAAAGTATCGGCTGCCCTTGTAAAGTTGCAGTGACTTGCCAGCGGAGTCAATCCCAGTGGCATAAATGTCTGGCTATGTTTACACTTTGCCTTCATCCCCTCGCTCTGCGGCCAGGAAGGCAATGACAAAAAAGGAGGAATAAACCTTAGGGGTAGATCAAAAATTAAGCAGCCCAGGTGCCCGAAGACAGCTGGCGTGGTACCAACCATTGTAGTGCAATAAAGGTGGGACACCACGAGGATCCACCAACAGTGAACGGTGGATCCTGCTGCTAGGTAAGTATGAGGAGAGGAGGTGGGGTGGGGAGAGGGAGGCATTTATAGAGGAAAGGCAAGGATGCTAAGAGTTTGATAATTTTGGCCGACAGGCAATGGTAGGGTTGGGGTTAACATCGTGGCTGGCGAGTGTTGGAGGGCTGGGTATGCTGTGGTGGTGGTGAACATTTTGTTAATCTCGCCTGGAATAGAGGGGGCTACTATTGATTTTTTAGCACCAATGGAAGATTTCACTTTGCTCCTTCATGCATTGGGGAGGAACTCGATGAAAAAACAAAAGAGGAGAATTGTTCCCCTCGTGGGCCGGGTAGTACGTGGCCCAGGAGCCCTTGCTAAACCAGTGAGAACGAATTCCAGTAGAAATAGTCTGCTGGGAGCAGCTAATCTTACTACTTATATCGCGCTGCACGATTGGGAAGAAAAAGAAAGAACAGCATTGGGATATCATCTCACTGATGGATTAAGGGGGGATGAAATCTGAGTATATGAGAGAATAGAGCAGGGAGAAGTAGGCCCAGATGATGTATTTGCGCAAACAGGGAATTGAATATTTGAAGGAGATAGTGTATTGTCAGGTTAGTGAGTAGTGAGGGTTCTTTTGAGGGGTGTTCTGGATACGCCAACTGCTTGTGTCGGTTCTTTCTCGGTAGGCATTTGAGTATAGCATTCACTCTTAAATCCCATGGCATAGTGTGTTGGTGGCCCGAGGGAGCACCACAATGCTAGAGCCAGATGTGCGATCTGATAAAACCATTGAATAAGGATGTGATTCCAATCCCAGCTTCTCATAAGACCTCACTTAAGGCGGTTATTGAGGCATTGGTTTGGGATTCTGTACCCACGATTGCACGGGAGATATCCTGATTACGGTATTGGATGTTTTCGTATTTTTAGGCTCTTGCCTTCATCCCCTCGCTCTGCGGCCAGGAAGACAATGGCAAGCAAAAAAAAAAAAAAAGAAAAAAAAAAAAAGGAGAAATAAATATCGAAGGTAAATCAAAAATTAGGCAGCCCAGGTACCTGAAGGCAGCACTGGCGCAGTCCCCACCTCGTAGTGCAATAGAGATGGGGAGCTCCGAGAAGCGCCATTGGTGAGCGGCGGATACTGCTACCAGGCACAATACGTATAGGGAGGGGAAAACTTAAAAATATCAAAATGGGGGAGTCTTTTGGATAGCTCAAGGGGGCGGAGATGGCTGAAGGGGATGGCGATGACTGAAGGGGATGGCGATGACTCAAGGGGATGGAGGTGGCCCAGGAAGATGGAGGTGGCCCAGGAAGATGGAGGCGGCACAAGGGGATGGAGATGGTTCAAGGGGATGGAGGAAGAAGAGGAGGTGGGGGGGAGGGAGGTATTTATAGAGGAGAGACGGGGATGCCAAGGCTTTCGTGATTTGGCCGACAGGAAATGATAGGGCTGGTGATTTCACATGTGAGGGGGTCAATGGGACGCGGTTTTGGGCTGGGGTAACAATTGGGTGACGAGCTGGTCGCGGATCTAGTTCAGAACGCTGGGGGCGACTGCTCATTTTCTAGACTCAATATTTTACCTTCGCCTCCTCTCGCATTGGCCAGGGAATAAGATTGAAAAGGCAGAGAAAAGGAAGAGAAATAAGAGAAATAATGACCCTCTGATATAAATCAAAACTATGTATCCTGGCCACGCTGGCTCACCAGGGGCTTGGGTGTCGGGGTTGACGGAAGTGAATAATTGTCAGATATCAGGAAAGCGGATAGTTGACGGGCAAGGATAGATAATGGCTTTAGTGATTCCGTTTTTTCTGGAGTTGAAAGGATTGAATGAAGGGTTTATGGTCATGTCTTTCCTTTATTATTATCATGGGGGTGCGTAGGTAAGGGAGGTCATTTATGGAGGGAATGGAGGTAGGGATGATCTAGAGTATTCCGGATTAACAAGGCAAACAATTCGCAAGGACCTGCGTATTATACTTCTGGGATTGTGAATTGTTCGGCAGTTGTGATGTTTGTTACGAGAATCTGTCATATGAGAGTTTTGTGAACACATCTGATCATAGAAGCCAAGGGCGGCCTGCGGTCATCTGTGGGACCGTAGTCCCCGGCATTGCTGTAGGGGGGGGCCTCCGTCCCAGGGAACTACTAAAGTCTGGAAACGCGACAGCTGGTGCCTGTGGTCTTTCGGAAATTAGTGGCCCCAGCCTGTAATTAGTGGGACCCTGTAGGACACGTCCTTCCGCCATCTGCAGGGACAAGCTGTTCCCATCCATCATCCACTGGGTCCGCAAGTTCCGGAATCTGAGACAATGATGGGGCAAGCCAGTCCGCCGTGCCGTCAGGATCTCCGGGATGAACTGACTGGGCGTTTGGGTTCATTATGTACAATTAGCTATTTTCCGGGGCTAGCACCATCACTAGAAATTATGTATGGCTTTCAGTCCTGAATTCTTTGGGATAAGATTCTGGGGGTTTAGAGGAGCTGTAAGGTCTTGGAAACAGATATGCAACCCCATAAGCTCTATCAAACTAGGGAATATGCCCTGAGAGATCTTTAGGGTAGCTGGATCATGAGTTACCTAGATGCAGGAATGGGTTATGTATGGCTATTTCCACAAGATTAGGTGCCTTCAGAGGCCCTGGCAGTATCATGCCTGATCACTCGCTTTCCCTGTTCCGAACACTGAAAAAATCAAAAACCGCGTAATACAATGCAGTATGTGACCCTGATGCCTTACTTATAGTGAGAAGAAAACTTGCCTGAGGCCGTGATTGGCATACTACTTTGGGATCTCAACGGGAACCATTGTTCCCTAAGCGATATGATACTATAGGAGGAATGCAGCAACGAGAAGGACGCGTGGGAGCAATTCGCCCAAGCGGGCATGTTGGCAACTGCTTCACCCCCGTCGAGGAGCAATGCATAATTCTGGGGGAGTGCGCAAGGAAAAGGGGGGGTCTTTTGGTTAATACCCATGATAGCGGAAGTCATGGGCTAGAGTTTTTTATCCTAGGGACGGGTTCTGGTATAAGGGACATCGATTGCGGGCTTCACTAAACGGATCCCGTCACTCAACACCGTGAAGCACTCATTCTGGTGATATTGGGTTCCCATGCAAATTCACAGTAACTCGGAGTCGATCCGGGAGACATGAGTATCTAGCTGTCTTTACACTTTGCCTTCATCCACTCGCTCTGCGGCCAGGGAGACAATGACAAAAAGGGAGGAATAAACCTCAGGGGTAGATCAAAAATTCAGCAGCCCAGGTGCCCAAAGGCAGCTGGCGTAGTGCTAACCTTTGTTGTGCAATAAAGGTGGGCGGCCACGAGTATCCACCAACAGTGAACGGTGGATCCTGCAGCTAGGTAAGTATGAGGAGAGAAGATGGAGTGGGGTGAAGGAGGTATTTAAAGAGGAAAGGCAAGGATGCTAAGGGTTTGAGAATTTTGGCCGACAGGAACTGATAGGGTTGGGGTTAACATCGGGAGGTTGGCGAGTGGTGGAGAGCTGGGTAGGCTATGGTGGTGAACATTTTGTGGATCTCGCCTTGAATATAGGAAGCTACTATTGGCTTTTTAGCACCAATGGAATATTTCACTTTCGTGCATTGGGGAGGAACCCGGTGAAAAGACAAAAGAAGAGAATTGTTCCCTAAAATGGGCCGGGCAGTACGTGGCCCGGGAGCCCTTGCTGAACCACAGCGGTAAGAACGAATTCCACGAGAAATAGTCCGCTGGGAGTAGCTAATCCTACTACTTATATCGCGCTGCACGATTGGGAAAAAAGAGAAAGAATAACATCTGGACATCATATCACTGATGGATTAAGGGGGACAAAATCTGAGTATTTGAGAGAATAGAGTGGGGAGAAGTAGGCCCAGATGATGTATTTGCGCAAACAGGGAATTGAATATTTGAGGGGGATAGTGTATTGTCTGGTTAGCGAGTATTGAGTGTTCTTTTGAGGGGTGTTCTGGATATGCAAACAGCTTGTGTCGGTTCGTTCTCGATAGGCATTTGAGTATAGCATTCACTCTTAAATCCCATGGCATCATGTATCGGTGGCCTGAGGGAGCCCTACAATGCTGGGGTCGGATCTGCAATCTGATAAAACCATTGAATAAGGATGTGATTCCAATCCCAGCTTCCCATGAGAGCTCACTTAAGGCAGTTATTGAGGCATTGGTTTGGGATTCTGCACCTACAATTACATGGGAGATATCCCGATTACGGTATTGGGGGTTTTCGTATTTTTAGGCTCTTGCCTTCATCCCCTCGCTCTGCGGCCAGGAAGACAATGGCAAGCAAAAAAAAAAAAAAAAAAAAAAAAAAGTAGAAAAAAAAATAGAAGGTAAAAAAAAAATTATGACG
>Ga0307509_10005378_pt1 | contig 17842 bp, 25 predicted proteins | sample 10_EM_MG_FD_202245 | JGI IMG/M metagenome (GOLD analysis project Ga0307509, IMG submission 202245) | Populus trichocarpa ectomycorrhiza microbial communities from riparian zone in the Pacific Northwest, United States - 10_EM | ecosystem: Host-associated > Plants > Roots > Unclassified | place...
GAGAAGAGCGTAAAGGGTAGAAGACAAAATCAGAGCCTTAATCTGGGGGAGTTCGACACCACGGAGTGCATTCTCGAGCTGGGTCGTCATACTGCTATGCCCACACCCCACCTCTAGCGTGTGGAGATTTGGGGGGGACTCCAGGCATTTGACGAATCTGGCAAGGGTAGGGTTAATAATCATGCTATACACCGTCACGAACCTTCAGAAGACATGTATCAGCCCCGACCCATGGACAAGGAAGGACACAAGGGTACCTCACGTGAGTGGCCAGAGATACATCCGCGCCCAAAGCGTTCATGATGGCGTCGAGCTTCCTCGGAGAGCGCCAGAACGGGGACAACTTCATACACTCGAGGCGTTCCCACATCCACGGCGTCAATCGCAACCACATTATCCTGCACGTCATGCTTAACTGCAGGATAACCCGCACGCGCTGCTGGTAATCATTGGTGTCCTCGCAATACAGAATGCGGAGCCGTGCATAGTAACGGATGAACTCCGGATCTGGGGAGATGTGGGAGAGAATGGAAAGGATGAGTTCGTCTGGGAGTTCGAAGACTGCAAAAGTGGAGTAGGATATGTTAGCATTCGATCGAAAGAGCCGCTGCAAGAGATAGTACTTACTGAGGCTGGTTTGAGGCGCGGGAGGTCCTAGGGACTTTGATAGCGGGACAATGGCTGGGGGCTGTTTCCTACCGAGGCCGTATGCGAATCTGGTAAAGAACGTTGTCGTTCTTTCACGGTACCGACCCATGATCGATCCGATCCCGTAGTGCAGGGTGCACTATATACGGGAGGAGCCGAGAAACGAGTAGATATCTTATGGAGAACGCTGGCCACCGCACCCTGGGCGTTTGCACAACAGGAACAAAGGTGGGCGCGTGGCAGCGCAGGCGCGCTGGGTTCCGTTTCCGGTTCAAGACATGGTTTATGCATATTCGTGTTTGGATGATGAATGGCAGGTACGGTAATGTACGCTAAGTCGTACCGATATACAAACAAAAGACCCTGAACCAAAGAAAAGTCCCTCAAAGCCTAGCCTTGGGGTTGACCAACGAAGCGTTGTGCTTCAGGATCGTAGCAGCGTCGTTGACCATATCGTCGATGATCTTCTTGGCGGGGAGGACCTCGTGTATTTGAGCAGCGACGCGACCGGTAAGCCATGGCCTGGAACTGAGCGACTTTTCGGGGTGTTCCTTGAGATCCTTTTCGACGGGGAGGATGCCTTGTTGGAGGAGAGCTTTGGCTTCAGCCTGACGGTTATTCTCCCTGGGGGCCAGGATCAAAATCAATACCCATTCCAGAAGAGGGAGCACCTTCGACCTACCAATCGTCAACATAAGGGTTCCTGATTACCCGTAAGGGCCTTCCGGTGTAAATCAATGTTCTCGCAAAATCCTCGTGTCCAGCATCCACGATCGCCTTCTTGTGCATAGGTGGGGCACCTGCCTCCTCACAAGCAACGAACCTGGTCCCGACCCACACAGCCTGAGCGCCCCAAGCCAAGTTGGCTGCGAGACCTCGACCGTCGTACACCCCACCGGCACCGACGACCAAAACGGGTCCACCGGTAAGAGGTGATTTCTTTCCTTTGACTAGATCCACGACGGCAGGGATCAAGATCGAGGCGGGCATGTCGCCGGTATGTCCACCTCCCTCGCCAGCTTGAGCGCAGATGAGGTCGACGCCAACTTCGAGGGCCTTGGAGACGTGTTTAGGATGACCGATCATCTGATGGGTGGAGAAAATGTGGTTTTAGCGGCTGGTGCTAACGAACGGGGGTGGTTTTCCACGTACGTTCATGACGAAAATCCCCGCGTCGTGGAGTTTCTCGACGACCCATTTTGGGGGAACGCCGACGGCAGACACGAAAAGAGTGGTCTTCTCCTATACACACGGAATGAAGTTGTCAGTGGACGTGGCACGAAGCGTACACGGCGGACTATATGGACCCACTTCGATGATGACATCGATCAGCTCGGGAAGTTGACCCTTCTGGTAGTCGTACTAAAACATCGTACAAGGCGGTGGCAATCAGCCTCATGTCGACTTATGTAGGCTAGCCCAGCACCACGGGGCGCAATACGTTACGTACGTTGGTCTTTCTGGCATTTCCTCCAACCTGAGGCAACAACAAGTCGACGCCGAATGGCGCGTTCTTATCGTGCAGTCCGTCTTTGATGATGCGGATCTAGAAATGAAGGATACGGTTAGGTTCCTTCTCGCCTACCGGAGACTTGCGATGAGGATAGGACGAACCTGTTGCCTGAGGACCTTGGGAGTGTAACCGTGTCCACCGATGACACCAAGACCACCGTAGTTCGTCACCGCAGCAGCCAACTCTGGCCCACTGGCGACGTTCATACCTACAAATACGTGTATCCATATTAGTCTGCCTCGCACTGGCGAAGCGCGACGTAGGAAACATACCTGCGAGCAGGATTGGGTGTCGGATCTTGAACAATTCGGTGACGGGGGTTGAGATTACAGACATGGTATGGGTGGGGAGAAGGGGCGGTGAGATGGTGGCGGTCGCGAGTTAAAGAAGAAAGGGTTTGAGCCGAACCCGGAAATCCTCATGATAATGATGATTACGCCTCTTCCGGAGGTCTCACCCAGCTTCATTTCACGTGCTTACAGCAATGATACCCGGTCGTCCTTGTGGAACAAAAACAGAGCGCGGCGCTCCAGGAAAATCCCGAGCCGTCAGCAAACCCGTGCAAGCGGTCGGACCATCGGGCCGGCCACAATCGCGCGAAACCCACCCGAGGTCCTCCATACGAGAAAAATCAACAGTCAATAAATAATTAGTGGTATCGGGTGCAACTATCATAAACTGTGAGAGAGTCCTTGCAAACGTGGGGTGGGTGGTCTAGCATGGGGTAAGAGGAACACTTAAACGTGGAATCCAAGGATGAGAGGGTCATGCTTCTGCGTCTGGTGGTTGTTGGTCCGGTGTTGTACCGGCCACCCTCATCAACCTTCGCAGTCGACCGAGTTCCGAGGCGAGCTCTCTGCAAACACATGTAAGCTTCCAGCATGTGAGACGGACGAAGGAACGGCGAACCTAGCAGTGTTAACAGCTTCAGAGTTTTCCTTCGCTTGCTTGTCCATCTCGTCCTTGAGCAGCTTAATCTGGTCCCGGAATCCGTCCTCAACCTCCTTTCGGATTTCCGCATCCTCCGCCTTCATCTTCTTGATGCTCTTCCCATCCGTCTGCGACGCCTTCAGCTCATCGGCCATCTTCCGATACTTTTTTGCCATAGCCACCCCTTCCGTCCGAGCCTTTTCGTCTCTCCGGTTCATCTCGTCTTTTAGGGCGTCGATATCCGTCTTCCAATTCCGCTTCATGCCGTCGATGCTTTCTTTCAGCGTGGTATACTCCCGTTCGCTTTTTTGTGTTCGGGAACGTTGTTCCGCCACGGTGGCTTCCATCTCCCGAAGGTTCTTCTTGGTCATGGTGTTATCGGATTTTAGTTGAGCTCGTAAAGTGATGACTTCACTTTCTGCCTTCCTGGCTCGCTCGAGTAGCTGCAAGGAAGGCGAGCGGGGGTCAGCTGTCAGAACTGGGTACGGAACGGATGGAACGCACCTCTTGAAGCAACCTCTCCTTCCTTGCCACAACGTTGTTCAGCCCCTCGTTCTCCAACCTCAACCTTTCCCTAGCCTCCTTCAGATCCTCCGTCTGCCTCGTCAGCTGGCTCACTTGTCTCTGCGACTGCCTCAGCTGGTGCTTCGTGTCATCCAATTTGTTCCTCGTACTCAGGATCCCAGCTTGGAGGTCCGCCAGAACTTTCGTGGTGCCACCTGGAGTGAATGATTGTCGACGTGGGGAGACTGAACCGTTGGAGGTGTTGGCAACGTCTAGTTTTGTGGGAGTATCGTTCAGGTAGAATGCAGGGGTGCTGAAACTCTCATCAGTCATGACCCTTGCGTTACCTAGAGCACCATCGCACAGCACAAGGGCGTCAGAGTAAGAGAGACGGAACGGGACCAGGGAACCAATAAAAGAGGTCGAACGTCAGAAACACGGAACAGGCGGAGGTTTTAGCCGGTGGAGAAACGCACCTACAGACGAGACGGGTATTCCTGAAGGCAACGGAAGATGTAATGAGTTACGTCGGAGGTTCGTTGTGTGAAGAACACGTACGGCTGAGTGACCTGGTGGGGCTCGATTGCCTCTTCGGTGTGTGGAGATGTGCGGAGGATGATGAGCCGAAACTGCTTGGAATCCCTTCCTTAATCCCGTCCATCCCGTCGTCCATCCCGCCGCCTGAAATGTTCCTCGTTCGTGAGTGATCCCTCCGTGGAAGCGGCAAACTCGACTCCGGCCCAGCAAGTCCGTACAGGTGTTCGCGACTGTTCCGTTTGTTCGTGCTACTGGGCGACAGCGGGGGTAGAGACATGTCGGAGCCGCGGTGAGAGGTCGAAAGCTGGAAGAACGAGTCGGTCGGTGAGGGAGGAGAAGAGTTGATCATTCCCGGTGGCAGTGGGCGGGGACCGCGCAAGACGATTGATTCCAAGTTGTGGAGTTGCGCAGTCTGCTGTCGGATTGAGTGTCGAAGGCTGGACATCTGCTGTCGCAAGGCAACTGTAATGAATGATTTCAGCTGCATTGTAAATTGAAACGTTCCCAATCCACCGTCGTCCGTACCAGGATCGTCGAGAGAGGCAGCGGTACCAAACCCGGGACTTGCTGCACGTCCGTTGAGCGATATTCGAGACGATGGGCGGGAGAGCGACCGTGGTTGGGAAACAGAGATCATGATGGACGGATGGGGTTGTAGCAGCTTCTACGAACGATGGAGTACAATGGTGCCGGAGCCTCGCTGCTACTAACAAGGGGCGTGGGGGTGGCGGACCAAAAGTGACAACGACAAGATAACAAACATGAGGCGATAGCAGAATTACACAGTACAGAGCAAACCGATAACCGTTCCACCAAAAAGATGCAGAATAAACTCGCAACTGCGATAACCTGCTCACCCGCCTCTGATCTCAACGTCGGCGATGCGGCCGTATGTCCAGGTTCAAACTGTCGTCACTTGAAAAGTCGAGTGCTCCGTCCGGGGAATCTCCACCCGCTTCAACCCCATCGTCACCATTACCCCCAACGTGTCCCGAACCTCCACCCTGATCGCTAGAAACACCTGATTCCCCTGGAGGGCGATTGACCGGCGTCGAGGGGCGTCTTCTAGATACCGGAGGAAGGGCGAACGTTTGCCGCGCTTGAACAGACATGAGGGTTACCCCTCCCCCTGGTGGGGTAAAGTCCAGGCGTGGGCGTTTCGTCGCTTGGAGTCGACGGGGTAGCCTGTGCATCAATCGTTCCCCGGGAATGCTGTCTTCACGATCGACGTCCGAGGTCGGAGAGGAGGGCGCAGATGATGATCCCGACGATGACGTCGACAATGAGGTGGAAGCGGTCGAGGCCTTAAATTTTCGTTTATGGACAACGGTGGGTGTGCCTTCGGTGCCACCGTTAGTTTGGTGAACGGGTTCGTTCACAGGACATCCGTTCACTTTGGCGATTCCCGACGGATCAGGGATGAGCCTGTAGTGAATGTTCCACGCAACACCGGAAAGTCCCATGACCATGACGCGAGCAAGGTAAAAGGGAAGAAGCAATACGTTAGGGCCAACTGTATACCCAATCAAAGGAAACCCCGCGTCTGGTACGTTTGAGTTTGTGCACACGGAACTGACCTGGAGTGGTTCCGAGGATGATCTCGCCGATCGTCACTCAGTCTGGCATCACTTTCTGCAGAAGACCCAGGCCGGTGTTCCCGCTCGGCGAACTTGGCCTGGAGAGCGTTGTGCCGTTCCGCGAGTTGGTCCAATTCGTCCCGTAACCGTTCGTTCTCGAGCCTCGCGTCCCGTTCGCCTTTAGCGTGGGTCGAGGCTGCGGCCATATTAGACTCGCATTTGGTCAGTAGGAGCTTGATGTCTCTGTTCCGGCCCTTGAGCTTAGATGCCAGGTCCTCGTTTTCCTTCTTTATTGCCGAAAGTTGTTCCTGTAGCTGTCTCGAGGCGGCGGAGGATCGGGAGGGGTCAGCGTTGAGATAGATCCTGCGAAGGGCGGGAATAATGAACGGATGATATTTTGCCGGAACAAAGGTGGGGTCCATGGTCACTAGGGATTCGTTTCAGTACGAAAACGGAATCGTAGGGTGCACGGGTGGATCGTTGCACGCGGAAAGTCCGTGAAGTGAAGAGCGGCGACCTGGATATCTTGGTTACTCACCGGTGTAAAATGGGGCGCGACATGTGGGGCATGTGGATTGAATCACATCGGCGCCGGCTGTTACATGCTCGTTGATGCATTTCTTGCAATGGAGATGCCCTGTGCCCACCACACACGCCATTCAAGCACCGTTCGTGCAGGACGAGTTGCCACTTACCACAGGGCGTCGAGACAGGAGACTTGAGATCGTCGAGACATATGCCACAGGTTAGTTCCGACATTGCCGACGTCGCTCCTCTGTACTGTCAATCCGTTGTGGGCCGTATCCTGGTTTGCGTCTGTAAACTTCTCTGTTCGGTCTTTGGATGGATCAGTAGAGCAAGACGCGACGCGGTGGTCACGTGCGACGGATTGAACTCATAATCATCACTCCCAACTCTTCTGCTCTTTTCAAGAAGAGGACATAAGCCGCGCGCACCGGCCTTCTATCTTCTGTATCAAGGCGTAAAGTCCGGGCTACAATGACCACTATCGCTGGGACGGTGAGTACTGCTCTGATGTCAGCGGGGGGAGGGCCATCCATAGTTGACGCCGCCGCGCAGAGATCCCGTTCTGTGGCGCTCTTCGTTATAGAGCGGGTGAAGATTGTCCGCAGGGGACGATCGACCTGACCACGATGACGAGAGATCCCTGTCCCGCTACGGGGCTGCAAAGTGGACCCGGGACATGACTGCGCCGCGGTGGGTTCTGCCTTGACTTAGTTCAGGATGAATGGTGCTATCATGACAGATCATCCTTCGGGTCCCATCTCTGGGTCAGACTAATATCCAGGATGCGCTATAAAGAATCCAGCCTTGCACCAACCCCCACCCACCGTCTTCTCCGTTACCCGTTCCGTCTCCGACTCCCTCCACTACCACCACAACCACCCTCCCCCCTCAGATGGCTTCGTGTGCTATTTGCCTTGATACCCTCAAAGCACCAATGGCTCTGCCTTGTGGTAAGTTTCACTACCTCCCATGGGCGGCAGCCGGTTCGCTTTGATCGGCGTTTGGACTTGAAACTAATCTCGACTTTTATCACCGACCTACCAGGACACGTCTATTGTCACGAATGCATCCTCTCGAAGATCGAATCCGACATAGCTCACTCGAGCACTCACCGCTGCCCGTCATGCAGGACCTCGTACAGCATTAGTGAGCGCTTCTCGTTTGATGCCCCGCATATATTCCTCCATGTATGCTGATGACGATCCTTGTCTAGCGAACATTGATCCGAACGCTATCCCAGGGCACCTGAGGAACAGCCTGCTCCCAGCTCTACGCAGAATATACTTCGATGAGGTTCAGGACCCCCTACCACCCCCCACACAAAACGGAGCCGAAGTCTCAAAATTGCGCGCGGAGAATGCCATCCTGCGCGCTTACTGTGAAACGTGGAAACGTCGTGCCAACCTTCATTCCGCCGTTATATACGGCGTCGCAAAAGTCGCCCGGGAGCAGGTGCTCGGCATGAGGGCGGAGCGGGAACAGCTTGAACAAAAATACCAAAACCTGAAGCGCAAGTATGCTGATCTTGAGTGAGTGGCATCTCGGCCATGCTCCCCTCTGCTCGAACCAGTGCTAATCCACTGCTGTCCTAGAGCCCCCGCATCACCATCACCAGCATCAGCGGATGTCCGATCCCCGAAGCTGATCGGCGAGAAACGGTCAAAGCCAGACTCTGGTGAATCATCAGACTGGGAGGGTTGGACATCATCGCCGGTTCTACCGCCCAAGAAGAGGCTCCGCAGTTCGACCAGAATATCAAGTATAAAGGTCGAAGCTACGAAATGACGACGACCATCACACTGCTTACTTCTTACCCCGGTCGATTTGTCTCAACGTTCGCCATCCACATTCCCTCCGTGCAAGTTGGTGCTCTGGGCGAGCGGATGGTCGCTCGTTGCAACCGTCAAATTCCAGACTCCAGTGCACCATGATATCCATACTCAAGTCCCAAATCGCTTGGCCGGCAAATCTTGTCTTCTTTCCCCCTGTGCCTCAATTTGCATGTTGATGGGAATCACACATCTTCTGCTGTGGCCAATTGTGTTCTTTGCTTTATGTGCAGTTGTTCATATATACCCGGCGCAGCTGAGTGGTTGACCCAGAGTTTGTTTACCATCCCTCAGCGGTTAAACTCATGATCCACATGTGGCATCTGGGGACCTCGCCACATGTAGTTTTTTATCCTCTATACCCGTGCATTGTTTTGGCTTGTTGTTTGTGTCGAGAAGGAAATGAATGAAATCGCAGGGTCTCGGCTCCGCATTATTTTGCATCACCCCTATCGATATCTGTGAATTGGTTGCAGGTCGCGTCTCACTAAGGGCGAAAGGCGTGGTGCGCTTCGGACGGAGGTCAAATTGGCGCATTCCGAACCGGTGGCCGGGCGGCCGAGCCAACACGGGTCGATGGTATTTGTGCGGGGGCCTCACCTGATCGGGACATGGCCTCCCGCTAGAGGTACAGCCTTCATACAGAAAGTCACCCGTGGGAAAGACACACCGGGGGGACCACGGATTGTGACTGAATTCTCCCGGGAGACTTCGTACCGAAGGGTCTCCCGCGCCCCGCAGTTTGGAAATGACGAGGAACAGTTTTCGCCTCTTCGAGTTAATCGCGTTAACGAGTCTTCCGGTCGGAGAACTGGTACCAGCCGGAGGTACAGTAACCTAGCAACGCCCCACGGGGGCACGTTTGAGCCGGTACTGAACCGCAACCCAGCAGGGGTTCGTCACCTCATGCACGGACGTTGGGGATGGGTCTCGTCTCACCTTATGGCCCAAGGACTATAGCCGCCGGCCGACCCCGCCTCGAGGAACGATCTGCCGGAGAGATTGCCGGCGTTTGCATGTGGACTTTTGCATTCCGAGCACTATCGGTCTAGTTTCTGATGTTGCTCTCATCTCCCATAGATGATGGCACCTGAACGCAAGGCGCATCAGGGGTTTATATACCGCTCGTATGAATCTCCGAACCTTTCTTGCTTCCGCGTCCCGGCAGAACGAAACCCACCCCCTCACTTCCCCCCCATTCCCCCCGACCCCTCCCCCCCACCATCGCCTCGCTAGCCCCGGTCTGAACTTCCGATAAGGAGGGACCAATCCGACCACCATGACACACATTGCGCCAGCTATATACGGCCTCTGGTCAATCATGTCCGCTCTGGTGAGTTCTCTGCCGATTTGGCGGCCGTCCCCAGGATCTCGAGTCCCACTCGTTTGACTGATACGTTCCGGTCCGTCTTGTATAGCTCTCTGCCTTCTGTGTATACCACCTGTGGCATTATGATAGGTTCAGGTGCCTAAGGTATGTTGTTTCGTGGCACCTCCGGCGTACTCTCGTCCCTCGGCTGCAAACCGGACCTGGGCGCTCATATGTTACTGATTGGCAGGTGGGACAACCCGAGATCAGGGGTTTTCAAACGGTTCATGACAGTACGCTCCCGATTAACTCTCCCCACCGCCCCTTTCTTGACCGCGCGGTCAGTATACGTATATATTATCGCTGCCTACGGTGGCAACGTTTGCGATTGGCAACGCAGTGATAAAGTACAAGGAGGGCTACGTGACCATCGCGGGTTTTGGAGGTGAGTTCTAGGCCTACCTCTCGATCTGTGGCTACGAATAGGCAGACTCATCGTGTGTGCTCGTTCAGTTTTCCCGAAACCACATCAACTATGGAAGAAGGAGCATGTGCGGGCGATTTTCCCCCTCCTGATGGTCGTGTCCTTTGCGTGGGCGCTAGAGATGTGAGTTACCTGTGGGCACCCACCCTGATCGAATTCGGATGCTAAGTTTTGCCGCTCCCGTGCCTTCTCCACGATCACAGGATTACACATCTTGAAGGTACACCTCGCGGCTTTTGCGATTTCCACGATTTGCTCATCTGCCCACGCGTGATTGCCCAGAACTATGCTTTTGGTTGTTCTTGACGAACACCAGGTCAGCTCAGCAAGATTGGTTTAGGAGTAGATTCTTTTATATTTGGATGATCGGATCGGTCTGCGCGATCACCTATATGCCGGTGGTTACCGCCTTGGGACGAGATGACCCACTCAAGGTCAGTGTTCTCTGCTGATGTTGTGAAAACGAAAACGGTCATTGTTGACTTGGTTTGGGATAGTGTGAAGCGTGGACTTTCTTAGCGGGAAGCCTTGGGAGTCTGACATTGACGGTTCTGTTCATACCAGTCTTGTGAGCTTCGATCATCAACTTGCGGAAACAGATGTTGATCCCCCTTTTTAGATTCATATTCCCAAGCTTCCTACGGAACCTCGTAAGGATTCCTCACGCTGGGGGGAGAATTTGGCTTAAACAGCACACAGGAATCCCAGGGCGTCGATCAAGCGACAGTGGTGCGCCTCACTGGATTCCAGGAGCTAAACGTGAGCACCCCTGCAGCGCCCCGAGTCGGCGGGTGTTGATTGTGTCGGTTTTCAGCGAGTTCGGGTGATCTTCCGTCTCATGTTCACCGGCGCTTTCTTGATCCTTGGTGCTGATGGCGTCCGGCCGCACCACCATGTGAACGAGAGCATGTTTTGGACCGACTTCCTGGCCATGATTGGCGCGTTTGGGTGCTCCATCTCATCAGCTCTTACGCTAGTGGTGCGTTATCAGTTGTTGGAGGTCGTGACCCCCAGCGCTCATCGCTCTGACGCAACTCTCCCCAGATCTTCTTCCCCAGGTCCGCCGTCAATGAATATATGGTCACCAGGTCGAAACAAATGGCCACCTCCATCGCCGCGGGACAAACTATGGAACTGAGGCAAGACCCACGGCAGTTCGTCATCTCAACCCAGTCATCTATGTTCCCCACAAAATCGAAGGCATTCGCGTCCGACGACGACGACCCTCCTGCATATGTCAATGACTCTCTTCCTCCTCGTCGTGATCAGTACTCCCGGACGCGCGTTCGGGACGGCAATGGGCTAAATCTCCTTCCGGTTGCTTCGGTCTATTCCCCTCCACCATCTCGTGGGCGTGATTTCGCCTCCGTTCGGACGACGGAAGTCCCTCTGCGGCCAAACAGAAGAGATGACATCGAACTTGGAGTAGAGAACCGTTCACCAACAACACAGGTCTTGCTGCCCACTTCTGCTAATCACAAGCCACGGAGACAGGGGAGTAGCGGTGGGCATTCTGGTAAAAATTGGCTTCGGAATATTAAATCGCCTATTGGTGAGCCTCATGTGTATCTGCTCGTACCTGATTCCCTGGTTTGCTAACCGCCGCTTCCTCCCAGATATGATAGGTTGAGCGTTCCGTTCGTTCTCGCTCTATAATAGCCCACTGCTTTCATAATGCTATAATATCTATGTAACTTCGTACAATCGCTGTGGCAGGTGCGCACCGCGAGTAGCTAGTGCTCTCAATAAAAGTTGGTTACGGTTGGATGGCTCTCTTCGTCGGGAACCTTGGAACTAATGCGGAGTCTGGCAATCTCACGAAGTCGATGACCCAATCTCGGGGTGTACTACTCGAGTTCATAATCCAGCCGGGTAGACCGTGAAGGTCGTTGCGATCGCTGAGATGGATCCCTTTCACACCCTCTGGGCCGAGATCTACCGCAAGAGCTTCCGCGCCCCGCCCGACGAGCTTGTCACCTCTTGGAAGCGCAATTGCAAGGGTTTCACAATCTACGCTCATCCCTTTTCGCTCAGTTTTGGTATGCCCTAATGTCTCCGGCAGCCCGATATAGGAGCTTGTTCCCACACTTCTGCTTTCCTTTCCTTTCCGCCATCTAAACGCGCTACAACTCGCCTGAGATTACGCGCCGCGAAGGATAATAACATGGAACAGGTCGAAAGGCTCATTCGGACGTGGGTAGCGACCCAACAAGAACCTCCGATTACGGAGACCGTAGCAGGTAAACTCCTTTCGCCACCTGATTCGTCCACGATACAAGCTACGATTACGAAGAGATATCCAGTGGCCAAATCACGCTATTGAACGTTGTGCAAGGTCTCGGGGAGTATCTCACTTCCGATGAAGACGAAATGCGGTCCAGGGGTAAATTTTTCTACTGATGATGCGACACCTTGGTTGAACACTTCTAACTCGAGGCGGGCGGATTTTTGATCGGCAGGCGTCGGTTTCCTCTCCGCCGTACTGAAGAAGTCTTCTCCGGATTCCTTCAGCCGCCAAGCTGGTGCGCGTCCGCCCCTTCCTCCACAATTTCTCCTTTGTTTTTTGCCCTGACGTTTCACCCACTCTCCAAGTCCGGGTGTTAACAACCTTCTATTGCGGAAAACTTGATGATACGGAGACGATTGTGCCGTCTCTCCAGGGTCTGACGACCCTTGTGACGTTGTCACAGTTTACTTCTGGCGATGCCCTCGAGGTGGTTAAAGCGTTCGTACTAACGGTTCTACCCCATCTGTCCCATGAAAACTTAGCCGTGATCCCCCAGTATGTTCGCCCACGTCAAAATGAGGGCCTTGACGGTCCATCCCAGATACGCAGTATTCTCTATCCTAGACACGCTAATGTCTAATCATCGTGAAAGTACGCCGTCCTTTGCCTTCCTCGGTTATCCGGCTGGTGATATTCGTGATCTCACAGGTTTAAAATCGATGGGAAAGGAGTTTGTGGCCGGGTACCACAACATCGCCGATGGAGAGAAAGACCCGCGAAACTTATTGCTTACTTTCTCCATTGGAAGAGTGGTGTTGATCGAATTCGACATCTCATCTCATGTCGAGGTCAGTTCCCACGCCTCCCCGTTTGAGGCGAAGAGTTTACTCGGCCACGTATAGTCCTTCTTCGACGTTACCTTTTGCTATTTCCCGATCACTTTCCGACCTCCACCGGATGACCCATATGGCATCACGCCCGAACAACTCAAGGAGAAGCTTCTGTTCGCACTCCGCCTTAATTTTATCTTGAGAACCCGATTTGATCTCTAGAAAACAGGGGATGTCTGAGTGCGACTCCAGCATTTGGACTACTGGGGATTGATCTCTTTGTTGAGAAGTTGACCGCGGGGTCGCCTGTAACTAAGGTATGGGGGGCCGGCGGTCTCACGAGGGCGAGAGACTTTCTTCTGATCGCGCACTCTTTCTGCTCCCTATAAGCGGGACACACTCAAGGCATTACAGGTGTGCCTGCCCGTGTACGGAACGGCTGCTGCCGAAACAAACGCGAAGAAGCTCTGGAACTGCCTGAGGCTGGAGATATTCCAACCGGTTGATGCAGAAACGGAGGATAGCGCACTTTTAGCGACCCAGGCGATGGTGAAAACAATTCACGTGGACCACGATGTCCAGATCAATGATTTCAAGGGGTTCGCGAAGGGGGTTACGCAGGAGTGCTTGGATATTTTGAAACAGCCGGAGAAGAGCCAAGCGCGGCACGCTATCAAGACTATATGCGCATTATTCCCAACAACGCGTAAGTCGAACACCCCAGTCTGAGAGCGAACCTGCTCATCATCACAGCGTCGGTGTCGAGATATGTCGTGGCCAAGGCTATACCCCATCTAATTGGGCTGTTCCAAAACCCGGACGAAATTGCAAATAGGGATTCGGTTATATCCCATCTGGCGGACCTCTCCGAAGCCCTTCGCAAGTCGCCTCTGGTGGTCAGTGGAGAGGGAAACCTGGTTTCCCTCAAAGATGAGACACTTGGTGCCTTCGTTGCAGGTCTCAAGGCTTTCTCCTCAAGGAGGTCTGCGCTCAGGGGACTGAAGAGCATGGTGGAGATCGAGGGGATGATTACTGACGAGGAACTCGGTTTCGTAGTTCACAGCGTCGACGATGTCATTCTAGCTGAAGAGGATGACGAAGAAACCAGGTGAGTGCCTTCAACTATAAGCATCGCGCGCTGGGAAGTGATGTCGGCCAAGCGATGCTCTTGTCAATTTGCTCACATCGATATCGGCTGTGTCCGCACGACATGTTACCGACGGAACTCTGCCTCTGTTGTTCATCGCTCTTCCGGACGAGGCGCCATCCCGTAATTCTACGGCAGAAATCTCGAAATATAGGCGTGTGCTCCAGTTACTAACGAGGTTATGCGTCCAGCCTCCGTTGTTCGAAACTCTGGTTATCCGACTTTCCGCGAAACTTGACATACTATTCTCTCGTGCTGGTGATGCCAAGGACACTGAACCCATTGCCGCATATGCGCATTCTCTCCTTCAGACATTATCCCGTGTTTTGGCGGTCAAGATCAAAGAGAACCACGCGGACATCCCCAAATATCTGGACCTATTGATCATTCCTCTGTATAATCTTTTCGTTTCATCCGCCCTCAAAAGACCGGACGGTGTTGCGACGAATGAGAGATTGTTGGTTGTAGCTGGGAAGGTGGTTTCGTTTGTCGTTCGAGTGTTACCCACGAGGTGAGGAGGTGTCTGTGATTCGAGTGCCGTTTGCCAAACACTTGCTCCTTCTCAGGAAACAAGAGGAATTTATGAACGGTTTGTCCCTACTCTACTGGGATGGAGTGACGGATCTCATCGCCGTCGGGCACAACAAATTCCCTACGACCGCCAAGTTCGCTCCGCTCAAGGTGGGTTGTCGCCGAGGGGTTAGTGATTGATACCGCGGCTGACTCGCGCCGAAGACGCCGTCACTGGCAAACCTTATCTCCCTACTTGCTGCTGCTGCAGTACAGCTTCGTCAAGAGGTAGGCGCACTGCATTTGCGTCACCCGACTCTGCACCCGTTTGACCGTGCATATTTGAACGCAGATTCCGCCAATCGGGGAGGATCCAAACGAACGCCTCGAACGGGCACTGGTCTGGAGTGTCAATGGGACGCAGAACGCGCTACAGAGAGATTCCATGCTGCACATCGTTGCGTCGACGGTGAACAAGCGTATTAGTGGTGGGTGTCCTGGAGGGACTCGGCGTTGCGCGTGGATGCTGATTGTTACTTGTGGGTTGTAGACTTGGGGCGGTTCGTAGACGAGAGATTGCCTAAGTTCTGGGAGGAGTATGTCAAGAATCGCGAACTCCCGGCGGCTACCCGAAAGAACGCTTTGATTGCGTGGTTATGGGTACGAACATTTTTGAATAGTGGATTCTTTGACGACTGGAATTATTCTAGGTTGTAAAGGGACTTTTGACGAGAGGAGATCCAAGAGCCCTGTCTCTCACGGAGAACCTTTTCGACCTCTTCTCTGACGAAGCGATCAACTGGGATGCTGCGTCGGCAATCGGGAAGATCGCAGCTACGACGGACGTCCTGACTAAAACCAACTACGCTGCCACGAAGGTGTGCACGGGGTCGCTTTAACGGACATACGAAACCGGTCTCACCACTATTAATTATCCAGTTCCTTGCCGTTCAGAAGTTTACGAACCAGTTATTACCACGGCTGATGAAGAACGCGCAAGGGTCATCAGGTGAACCAATAGATCCTATGGTCCAGACGGCATACCTCGTTGGGCTGTCGTCACTTATAAGGGCGATACCTAAGGCAACTTACGTTCACGAGATGTCTGCGGTAAGCAAACCTTGGCTGCCACCGAGTTGGTTGGGTTCATATCCTCCCGGGTCTAGCTCATGCCTTTGTTGCTTCGCGGATTGAGCCTTCCCGATAACGAAATCCGGGCAGGCATAATCGACACATTGATCGCCACAACTGATCCAAATAACAAAGACAACGAACTGGTGTCCAAGTACGCCAGCTCGTTGGTGACCGTCATGTTGAAAAACACGAAAGCGAGGGATATGCCATCACCGGTAAGCGTTTATATTGGTCAACGAAAAGACGAGCGAACTCATTACTTCAGGGGGTCCGAGTCGCCGCTTTACGATATATCGGCATCTTACCGAGTGTGGTTCGGTACGACATCCTTCATCCCAAGAAGTCGACCGTTATTCGCGAACTCTCTGTGTGCTTGGATGACCCAAGGAGGGTTGTGAGGGACGAAGCCGTTTATGCTAGGACCAAGTGGTGAGTTTTACGCTGTGTTTCTTTTCTATAAACTGGATGATGGGTACACTAAAATCAACACGGGGGTTCTCAGGTTCCAGTATACCGGATGAAGGACCAATACCAAAGAAAGACGGGTGGAACAAGGATATAAAAGATGGGGAAGAAGGAAAGCAGAATGGGTCCTGGGGATACAAGAGTGTAATAGTACTAATCCTTGTTGGTTTATCACGCCACCGCTATTGCTACCTGATGTGAGAGCGTAGGGGGTATTGTGAGGCGTGAGGGTGTAATCGAGGGGAATGACCAGTATAAGCAAGCGAGAGTGGAGGGGTGATAAATAGATCTATGAGGCAGCCATGATGACTCGGATCCTCGCAGTGGCCTCGTCAAGAGCGCGTTGAGATTCCCGCAGGTGTTCCTCCACAACCAGCCTACCGTCGATATTCCGGTCCCGAATGGTAGCCAATGAAGCTGAAGCCGAGAAACTCGATAAAGAGCCGTCTTTCCGCTCGGCTTCCCATTTCTCTATCTTCTGTCTACTCCGCTCGGCGCTGTCCCAGTCTGTTCGCCATCCACCGAGCTTGTTCTTCAACGCTCGGATTTTACGGCCCGCTTCTGAGGTGGCGGCCCCGTTGACCTGGACCTGCTCCGAGATATTCGTGAGAGAGGACACCAGTGTCGATGTGTAGGTTCGGAGGTGGGACAGTTGAGGTATTGTTTGTGCTGGGGTGAGAGGGTCGATGATTGGTGGTGGAGGGGGGATGGAGAAGGTTTCTTTGGAGGGTGTGGGCTGGTCAGAGTCGGAGTACAGTTCTTCGTCGTCATATGAGTTCTGAGAGCGTGGATCCCAGTCTCTTGATAAACGGTGAGAGTAGTTTACAGAGTTTACAGAGCTTTGGCGGGCGTGAGAGGGCTTGTTGGTGACGAGAGAGTTCGCTCGTGAAAGTGGTGGGCGTCCTGGTTCCGAAAGGACGAGACCTTCCACACTCTCCAGCTCGTCCAGTTGTCCCAGGACGTCATCCCCACCAATTTCGCCAGCGATCTTCTTAAACTCCCTCTCGTACATGAGCAACTCGCGAACCTGTTGCTCTCGATCTCGGGCAGTCTCGTTGATGTGACTAATCATGTTTGACGCGATGTGTTCGAGGGTGAGGTGGGATGAATACGGGTTGGCGGACGATTCGGGGTCGAGGTGTTGGAGTTGGGAGAGGAATTTCTCTGTGAATTCTAGGTCTTGGGATAGAATCTTCATGGGATCCTGTTCGCGCTGTCGTTCTCTTTCTCTTTCCCTTCCACCTCCCCTGCGGTCACGATGTTTTCGCTTGCTCGGGGAGGAGGGGGGACCGGGAGAATCGAACGAAGGGTCGAAGTCATCCGCATTACCGTCAATGGCGTGGGCGGAGAAAGCTTCTGGGTTGTAGAGAGCAGGGTCTTCGTCGGGTTCAAGGACCAAAGGGGGCTGACAAGATTCATCTCCCAATTTCATCCGAACGTCCGACTCGTCATGGTGATCGTACCCCTCATAACCGGAGTGATGAGGCGCAGGCTCGTCAATTCCTTCCGCACCCTCATCGAACTCGAGACCGAATTCCTCCGCGAGTAGCTTGGAACCCATGCTGGGTTCTGGGAGGAGGGCAGCGGCGAGTTCGTGGGCTAATGAGTGCTTCGTGCTTGATGTATTGGTGGAGTCGTCCATGGCTTGAGCCAAGCTGTTGGTGCGCAGG
>Ga0307509_10005379_pt1 | contig 17837 bp, 18 predicted proteins | sample 10_EM_MG_FD_202245 | JGI IMG/M metagenome (GOLD analysis project Ga0307509, IMG submission 202245) | Populus trichocarpa ectomycorrhiza microbial communities from riparian zone in the Pacific Northwest, United States - 10_EM | ecosystem: Host-associated > Plants > Roots > Unclassified | place...
GATTTTTTCCGACCTTTGGTTGTCAATCTTGGTTCTTGATTGAAATTTCAACTCTTCAAAGAATTGACCAATCTTTGTTTTGAATTTATACTTCTTTTGCTCGTCTCCAGGTGTAGGCGTTGTGATTGGGTTGGTTTATAGTCTTGTTGCCTTGGAGCAGGTCTTTCATTGTGACAAGCTCATCCTATTTTCAGCAAACTTGGATTAGATAGATCTTGGGTTCGCAAATTCCATTCAATTGCGCTAGGGTTTGCATTAGTTGGTGTCAGAGCAGATCTAATCACAGGTTATATCCTTCAATTTGTGTCTTTTGTTTCTTGAGTTTTTTCTTGATTAGTTTCGGCCACATATATTAAAAAAAATAATTAGGGTTCTTGGATCCTCTTGAATTGTTGAACACAAAATCATAAGGAAGTGTTCCTTTTGAATTATTGATCTTGCCGCAATATATACATAAAAAAAGTGTGTTATTGTATTTTTTTCTTGATTGCCGAATTGGTATACAAAAAAGAAGAAGAAGAAGAAAATCAATATTCTGGAGTTTAGCCGAGAGCTAGGGAAAGAAAATTGGTCATTGGGAATTTGTGTTCCTCTTCATCATTGTTTGATTTAATTTTTAGTTTGGATAGTAAATCTCTTTAGTATTGTTGCTTCCATTTAGTTTATTTTGCGTCTTTGAATCGTCATATTACTCGCACAAATTTGCATTGCTACTCGTGAATTTGTCATCGTAGTTTTGTTTTGTTAGTTTTGTAATTTTCTTGCCTTTTGAGTCTATATCAAATTTTAAATTTACTGCGTAGTTGGTTGCTTTTCTGAATTGTTGCTAAGTGATTTCAAGAACTAAAGAAAGACAATTTGAGTGGAAAAAGACGTAGGGAGCATATGAGAGTGAAAAGCCTATAAATTTGTGTGAAACACGAGTGTGTGATGTGTTATTTTTATTGCTAACGATTTTCATGCATGTTTAAAAAGAAAAAAAATAATGTCTTCTAATAGTGTGCCACAGAGGAAGGGTGAAATCCCAGAAGATGGGCTTTCGAGAATATAACAACAGATGGAATTTATGTTTAGTGAGCTGATGACTAGGATTGAAAAATTAGAGACTAAATCTGATGGGGGACGTAGTAAAAATGGTAGAGAAGCTATGAAGGAGAAGAGTGTTGCTGGAAACTCTGCAGATGAAACCGAGGATGATCTTAACCGTGGTAGTGGGTTTCGTACATATAGGGGAGAGAGGTATGAGAATCGGCCAAGAAGGGGACATATTCGACCACATAGGGGTTTTGAGTATATAGGGGATTTTGATGATTTGGGTGATGTAGAGCAAAATTTAGGTGGTAATAAGTTAAAAATCCTACCATTTAAGGGAAAAACTGATCTAGAAGCTTACTTAGATTGAGAAAAAAAGGTGGAGATGATTTTTGACATCCATAAGTACTCTAAAGAAAAGAAGGTTAAGGTTGCTGTAGTGGAGTTTACTAATTATGCCATGGTTTGGTGGGAGAGATTGGTGGTAGAAAGAAGAAGGAATAGAGAAAGACCAGTTAGCACGTGGGAGGAGTTGAAGACAATAATGAAGAAGAAGTATGTTCCTAAACACTATTATAGGGAGTTGTTTAATCGTTTACAAATGATTACACGGGGTAATAAGAGTGTGGAGGAGTATTAGAAAAAATTAGAGGTGGCTATGATTAGAGATAATGTTAATGAAGATGAGGAAGTTACTATGTCTAGGTTTTTGAATGGCTTGAATAGAGACATAACTAATGTTATAGAGTTGCAATCTTATGTTGAATTGGAAGAGTTAGTGTATTTGGCAATTAAGGTTGAAGGATAGTTGAAAAGGAAGGGTAGTACATAATCTGGAGCTTATTCGGGGTCTTCTTCAGGTTGGGAGTTGAATTATGGGAGAGAGGGTAGTGCGTCATCGAAGCCCTTGGTGACTTCTAAAGTTGCCGAACACACCTTCATAAAGAAGCAGGTTTTGTCCAATGATCAAAAACTTAAGGGAGAAGTCCAATCGAAGCGTAATCATGATATAAAGTGTTTTAAGTGTTAGGGATTGAGACACTGTGCATCAGAGTGTGCAAATCATCGAGTTATGATTCTAAGGGATGATGGAGAGATTGTGTCCACTAGTGAGGAGTCTGATTGTGATGACATGCCACTACTTGAGGATGCTAGTGATTTAAAGTATGCTGTTGGTGATAAAGTTTTGGTGATTAGAAGGTCGCTCAGTGTTCAGACTAAGGAGAATGATGTGGAGCAACAAAAGGAGAACATCTTCCATACTTAATGCCTAATCAACGATAAGGTATATAGTATGATCATTGATAGTGGTAGTTGTACTAATGTTGCTAGTGTTACTTTGGTTAGAAAGTTGGGATTGAATACTATAAAGCATGAGAAGCCTTATCAGCTTCAATGATTGAATGAATGTGGTGTTGTTAAGGTGAATAGACAGGTGATGATTTTTTTTTCAGTAGACAAGTATAAGGATGAACTGTTAAGTGATGTTGTGCCTATGCATACTTCTCATCTGTTATTAGGGAGGCCTTGGCAATTTGATAGAAAAGCCAAGCATGATGGGTTTAAGAACATGTATTCATTGGAGAAGGATGATAGAATTTATGTACTTGCCCCACTAACACCAAAGCAAGTGTATGAAGATCAAATTCAGTTGAAGAAAAGCTATGAAGAGGAGCACTCATATTCGGCCAAAGTGGAAGAACAAGCCGAGCAACATGGTGAGAATGTGAGGAAGAGTGAAAATAAAGTGAGCCATGAGTTGAAAACAAAAGGGGACAAAGTTTCGGCCCTTAAGAAATTAGGGGAGGGTCACGACCAAAAAGAAAAAAAATAGAAGGGAGGCTAAGAGTGGAGAGAAGAAAAAAAAGGTTAGAAAAAAAGAGTGTGTAGAAAAAGTGGGGAAAAACCTTAATTTCTTTGCAAAATCTAGTGATCTTAAACATGCTTATCTTTCTGAATTGCCTATGATTTTACTTGTGTATAAGGAGGCATACTTTAACTCTAATAATTTGGATTCCTGTGTTCCTAGTGTTGTTAAAGTTCTTTTACAGGAATTTGAAGATGTCTTTTCAGAAGAGATTCCTAGTAGCTTGCCGCCAATTAAGGGAATTGAACATCAAATTGACTTTGTTCCAAGAGCATCTATACCAAATAGGCCGGCATATAGGAGCAATCCCGAAGATTCTAAGGAACTCCAACGACAAGTGGAGGAGTTGATGTCGAAAGGATACATTTGTGAGAGCATGAGTCCTTGTGCAGTTCTCGTGCTTCTTGTCCCAAAGAAAGACAAGACTTGACGAATGTGTGTCGATTGTAGGGCTTTCAATAACATTACTGTAAAGTATCGACATTTAATTCCCAAATTAGATGATATGTTGGATGAATTGCATGGTTCTAAAATGTTTTTGAAGATTGATTTAAAAAGTGGTTATCATCAAATTAGAATGAAAGAAGGGGATGAATGGAAAACTGCTTTCAAAACTAAATATGGTTTGTATGAGTAGTTGGTTATACCTTTTGGACTTCCTAATGCATCTAATACCTTTATGAGATTGATGAATCATGTTTTGCATGCTTTTATTGGTAAGTTTGTAGTTGTCTATTTTGATGATATTTTGATTTATAGTGAAGAGTTTGATGAGCATATGGATCATTTGAGATAAGTTCTTGATGTTCTTAGAAAACAGTCCTTATATGCTAATTTGAAAAAGTGTGACTTTTGCATGGATATAATTATTTTTCTTGGATATTTTGTTAGTGCAAAAGGTATAGAGATGGATAAGGCTAAGGTTAAGGTTATTCAAGAATGACCTACACCAAAATCAATAACAGAAGTTAGAAGTTTTCATGATTTGGCTAGTCACTATAGGAGGTTTGTTAAAGACTTTAGTACGATAACCTCTTCATTGATTGAAATCATTAAGAAATTCATAGGGTTCAAGTGGGGTGAAGAACAAGAAAGTGCTTTTAGCTTGTTAAAATCAAAGATAATTTGGGCACCATTACTATTTTTACCTGATTTTAATAAAGCTTTTGAGATTTAATGTGATCTTCAGGAATAGGTATTGGAGCTATTCTAATGCAAAAGAAACGACCCATTGCTTATTTTAGTGAGAAACTCAATGATGTAGCTTTTAACTATCCAACTTATGACAAAGAGTTGTATATATTAATGAGAGCATTGAAAACTTGACAACATTATCTATGGCCCCGTGAGTTTGTTATACATACCGATTACCAGTCATTAAAACATTTGAAGGGTCAAGGTAAGATAAATAGGTGACATGCCAAGTAGATTGAGTTTATTGAAACTTTCTTATATGTGATTAAGTACAAGCAATGCCAGGAAAATGTGGTTGTAGATGCTTTGTCACAAAGGTATGTTCTTCTTAATACTCTGAATACTAAATTATTAGGATTTGGGTATATTAAAGAATTGTATCTTGATGATAATGATTTTGGTTCTATATATGATGAGTGCAAAGTTTCAACCAAGATAGGGTTTTTAGGCATGATGAATTTTTGTTTAAGGAAAAAAAATTGTGTGTGCCTAATTGTTCTTTACGTGAATTGCTTGTAAGGGAAGCTCATGAGGGTGGTTTAATGGGAAATTTTGGAATTGCTAAGACTTTGGATGTTTTACATGAACACTTTTATTGACCTAACATGAAAAAAGATGTGCAAATAATTTGTGATAGGTGCATAACATGTAGATAAGCTAAGTCTAGAGTAATGCCTCATGGGTTATACATACCTTTACTTGTTCCTAAGGAACCTTGGGTTGATGTTTCTATGGATTTGTTTTTGGGTCTACCTAGGTCTAGGAAAGGAAGAGACTATATTTGTTATTATGGATAGATTTTCTAAGATGACACATTTCATTGCTTGCCATAAAACTGATGATTCAACAAATATAGTTGACCTATTCTTTAGAGTGGTCATTTGGCTACATAGTATTCCTAGGAGCATTGTGTCAGATCAAGATTTTAAGTTTTTAAGTTACTTTTGGAAGGCTTTGTGGGGTAAGTTAGGGACTAAGCTTTTATATTCTACTACTTGTCATCCACAAACAAATAGCCAAACTTAAGTTGTTAACCGAACTTTAACTCAGTTGTTAAGGGCTATTATTCAAAAGAATCTTAAAAATTGGGAAGATTGTTTGCCATTAATTGAATTTGCATATAATCGTAGTGTGCATTCTACTACTAATTATTCACCATTTGGGATTGTTTATGGTTTTAATCCTTTGACACCATTAGATTTAATTTCTTTACCTGTGGATGAAAGGGTTAGTCTTGATGGTACCCAAAAAGCACAAGTAGTGAAGGACTTCATGCAAAGATTCGGCAACAAATAGAGAAAAAAATGAACAATATGCACACAAGGCTAATAGAGGACGAAAATTGGTGAGGTTCGAACCAGGTGATTGAGTTTGGGTGCATATGAGAAAGGAAAGGTTCCCTAAACAAAGGAGATCAAAGTTGATACCTCGAAGAGATGGTCCTTTTCAAATCATAGAAAGGATTAATGATAATGCATACAAAATGGATCTACCAGGTGAGTATGATGTTAGTGTTACTTTCAATGTTGCTGAGCTTTCTTTGTTTGATGTAGGTGATGATTCGAGATTGAATTCTTTTGAGGAAAGAGGGGATGATGCGATCCAAGCACCAAAGGATCCATTGGACGTTCCGGTTGGTCCAATTACAAGGCTTAAAGCTAAGAGGTTCAAAGAGGTTTTCAATGGACCTTTTCAAGATACATGGGCTAAGATGGACTTCAAGAGGATATTAAATAATGAGGAGCAAGCCATGATTAATCTTATTCAAGTTCAAGAGGGGCTTGTTGGTGGGATCAAGACCATTACACAAGGATTGGGAGAAAAAGACTAAAATTCACTCAGTTTGACCTTTCACTACCTTTTTTTTTTTTTTATCATAACTGGAGTTACAGGTTGAATTTTGAGGTGATTCATGTTGGGATGGAAACTAGACGTCCATACCTTTCCAACAGTATATGGAACGCCTTCTAATTCTTTAAGACGAGAGAGAACCATCCGTTTGAAGTTGGACTTTACTGCTGTCAGACACAATACAAAAATAACCGAACTTGTCTTATTAAATTAGTTGGGATATTAAACTTTCTTTATTTTGTGAAAAAACACTTGTTTGGATTTCAGACTTGTTTATTTTATTTATTTTAATTAGTTTGGGCTAGTTTTAGCTTGGGTTGATTATTATTTAAATTGGGTTTATATGTGACCTATTAGGAAAACTAGAGTTTTTGGCTTAAGGTATAAATACTCTTGAGAATAATTTTCAGCACACTTTTTTTGGCTAATAATATTCTGATTTTTGTCGATCTTTGGTTGTTAATCTTGGTTGTTAATTGACTTTCAACTCTTCAAATAATTAACCAATCTTTGTTATGGATTTATACTCTTTTTTTCTCATTTCCAGGTGTACGCGTTGTGATTGGATTAATTTATAGTCTTGTTGCTTTGCAACATGTCTTTCATTGTAATAAGCTCATTCTATTTTTAATAAACTTGAATTAGATAGATTTTAGATTAGTAAATTTCATTCAATTCTGTCGGGGTTCAAATCAATTTGCCTTCTTGACTTTAATAACGTGGATAGCATATAATGACATTAATAGAATGTCAAATACATAGAAATATTTGTAGGAGGAAGCATGCTCGTCAAATTAGACATGCGGCGTGGGATTTGATCAGTCCACTACAGTTTTATTTGAACAGTTCCAAGCGAAAGAGTTAATCTAGTTGTGTTGGCATGCGAAATATATTCAAAGTGAAATTTTTTAAACTACGGAAATTTGTTTCATTGCTCAAGTAAAGGAAAAAGACAGAGAGAAAGAAAGAACCACTAATTTCATTAACTATCAGCATTGACAGCAAGAAAAAGAGATGAGAAAGTTTGGCTTTGCTAAACTGAGTCTCTTCCATGATTTTGTTAGGACGGAAAGAAAGAGAAGCCCAATGAAAAGTCGCACATTGAGGTAGCTACGTATTTGAGCATGTTAAATCAGTTAAAATAGACAAATATGTATGTACTTATGTTTAAATAGCGTTAAGATCTAGAGTTCAAATATGTTTACATGAAAACTATGGAAGAAGATGCATGAACTTTTCCATGAGAAAGCCAACTTTCTCAAGTTGCAATTTGGTTTGGCATAAGAGCATTCCAAGAATTAGTCAGGGGTCTCTGATCTTGATTTTCATCGTGGTGTCAAACTCTTGTATATCCAATATCTCAACTCTGCGATTATTCTTCTTCCTAATCTTCATTGCTACATCTTCAGGAATAAATTTTCCCCATATACTTACTAATGACGTTTAGATTTATCCAATAGGCTTTTTGGGCCAAGTTGTTATCTTGGATAAATACTTAATTTTCTGGTTTTAACAATCTGATCCGTTCTTTCTAACCATAATAATTGGTGGATCATACTTGATACCTGTAAAAGGTTTTTTTTTTTTTTTGTATATTTGAGGACTCTCTGATGCTTAAATGAGTATCATTTGAGAGAAAATACAATTAGTTTTTAGAGAAGAATTCCTAGAATAGATACGCAATCAGGAGTTGAAAAATTGAACCTGCCTTTGAGAGATATTCTAGTCCCTTTTATAGCTGATAAGGCTTATCTCTTTTCTCTTTTCAAAGAGAAAAGGCTAAAGTGTAAGCAAAATGTTTCTGACTTGTAAGTATAAAATATTTTTGACTTATCAAAGTAAAATATCTCTGATTTATCAAAATAAAAAAGAGCATGGGTCCAAAGATTTTTCGTCTAATGGTGGGCACCAAAGATTTTTTCTTTGTAACCCTATTTGTTCTTGCTTATGACTTTTCTTTTACTTTTGCTTTCTATATTTTTTTTAAAAAATTGCTCCCATAAAAAGACCCCAAATCATCTATACTCTAGTCCAAGAGGAGAAAAAACCCACTTCAAACATTTCCATCACTGAAACCTTTTTCCCTATCTTTCTTTTAAACATAACAAATGGACCACAAAAATGTCAAATCTGTTTCTAAAAAAAGAGGTGCTCCTGTCCTCAACAAGGAGTTTAAGTTTCAACTAGAGCCTAAAAGGAGCAACAGGGGACAAGGGCCTATTAGACTGGGTCTTAGAACAAAAGAGGATGGTACATTGGCATCCACCTCCAGTAGTGAGGTGAGAAACCCTTATCGTAGAGGTCCTTCTCCTACCCCTTGTTGTTACTAATTTTGGGGCCCCATATAAAAAAACTCAAAAAAAAAAAGAAGAGAAAATACAAAAAAATTAAAAAATACTAGAAGAAAATCACAAAATTAAACCAATAAGAAGAATATACCAGAATGCCAAGGAACTTACTGAAGACTGGTTGAGGAAGATCAAAATATACAAGAGTGAAAAATTTGACGGTATATTTTCGACCGATGAAGGCCCTCTTGGCAAAGAAAAATTCAATTTGAGGAAGCAAATTCAAAATTGGATGTTCAAGGACTTAATTGGAATTTTTCAAGATCTAATTGAATTTATTGAGGTCTTAATTGCAAGAAAAATTGATTTTTGAAGTCAATTTAGGCTTTAATTGGAAGAAATTAAAGTATGGGGGTCGAATTGTAATTTTTAAGAGTTAATTTGGTCAAATCAGGGGCTTAATTGTATAAAAATTAAAGTTTGATGGGCAATAAAGGACTTCATTGAAGAAATAAAAAATCAATCATTAAACTGGAAATGGCATGTGGATACAGCGATTGAAATTGACCAAATCAATGGCTAAATTGAAGGAATTGAAAGTTTGTTGGTCAATTGAGGGTTGGAATGCACAAATTAAGAACCAAGGACTAAAATGAAAATATCAGTCAACTTCGAGGTTGACAGGGGTGAAATTGCATGAAGTTATAAGTCTAGAGGCAATTATGAGTACAATTAAAAGCAATTGGAAGATTTAATGAAGAGAAGGGTGAGTGACATGTCGTTCAGTCGATTGATCTCTGTTTTGATAGTTTTTTTGTTGATCGAATTGACAACTTCAAACGAAAGAATGTGGAGCTACAAACCTCCAAATTAAGTAAGGTTAGATCCAAATAAAAGGTGTGTAGCCTTTCTACCAACTTCACTGGTCTCAAACGACAATGATGTTATAATTGCTCTGGCAAGGCCTTGAAAGTGGGGAACTCAGTCAGCCCTAATAGTGTAATCATCATGCAAAAAACAATTTGCTTTTCATGTGTTCACATACAACGGCTCCTCAATGGGTTTTTTCAAGGGTTTACAATATTTCCCTCAAGATCAAGATGTCAAAAATGGAGTCAAGACCTCCCAAAACCCTAGCAAAACCATATAAATACCCCCCTCAAGATCAGAAAGAGGAGATTAAAAAAAAATAGAGGAAGAGGGGGTAAAATATTGACAAGGAAGCTAAATGTGAAGGTTTAAGAGGCTAACACAAAAGTTTAACAAGTTTCTTAAGCTTAACAAGTTTGTGAGAGACAAAACTTTCTAAAGGAAAGAAAAGAGAGAGTACGTGGCCTAGATGCCCGACCTTGTTGAGTGTATTAGACAACAGACCCTGGGTTCCACCCAAGATTACTTTGAAATTACTACCCCCATCTATATATATGTAATAAGGTATTCTTTCACTCTTTAAGGGTTCACGAGGGAGGTGTTTATTTACTACCAGCTAGGTTCAGTCTAGCTATATCCCAATGGATGAACAATTTTGTCCTTATTTGAAAAGTTTTGTAGGTTTGTTGGGTTCGAACCTATAATTAATGTATTAAAAAACTGCTACCAATTGGTCGCTAGCACCGATGGTGACAATGACATGCGTTGGTTTTTTACCTTCACTAACAAACCTATTGGCGCCATGCAGGAGATGTTGTTGGAAAAGCCAATGCATGTTAAGAGTGAAGGGGAATATGGTTGGTTATAAGATACTACAAGATAATTAATCCCAAAGAGGGGTTGCAACCAATTTAGGGTTGTTCGCATTGCTAGAGGGTCCCTTTCCTTGAAGTGAACAATAAGCCTTGTCTGACCTCGGACGAGGAGAGAAACTGTGGTATATTAGCCTTGACTTTAACTGAATATGAAGTCAATAGTATGGCCAAAGGATACTACTAAGTTGTATTGCAAAGTATATTGCTTCCCTGCCTTTTTTTTTTAACTTCCTTCTTTTGTACTTGTCTTTGCAGGACTATAGCTAAAGAAGAAGGGGGAACTTCATCAGGGCCTATAGAAAAGAGTTTACCCCAGGGGTTTTTATCTCTTATAGCTAGTGGAGGCAGAGATGAAAAGATGATGAGGGACTCCCCCATCATTGTTAGTGAATCCTTCGCTCTTGAGGGTTATGTTTATGAGGAGATGATGGTAGGGGCCATAACCCTCGCTTCTAGTTAACCCTCCAATTTCAGCATGGAAAATTGGTGTAGAAACTCTAGTAGGATGGGATTGGTCGTAATTATAAGGCCAAGCATTATAATTTTCACTCCTATTTACCGTTGTTTTGGTAAAACCAATTTTGGTGGCCCATTCTTAGTTGGTTGATATCTGCATACTTACCCAACCACCGTTCATACCTTCATCTTTTCTTCAAGGGTGTCAATTCTTAGCAATCCTTGTGCCATCATACTTCTCACTTCACTATGAAATTTTTTGCAATAATCAATGTCATGCCCATTGTGTTAATGATATAGGCAGAAGTCACCATTATTTTTTGTGATTGGTGTTTTGAGAGCTACCTTTAACACCTTGTATACTCACTTATGGCTATCCTTATAGTTTTTGATTCCTTCCTTGCTTCTCATCTCTACAACATTAACGTTTCTACTTCCCGAAACATTGTTGGGAAGATGATTTGAATTCATACTAGGTGCTTGGATAAGATGAAGGGCTTACCTTTTGAAAGTGATCCATGTCTCAATGCTATGTCCTGTAGCATCATAATGATATTCACATTTTAAGTCATGTTTGTACAAGTAGGTGAATGATAGATGCATGGCTAAAGTTGTGATGAGTGTTGCTTGTTCGAGGTTGAGGAGACGTTGGTACATTTTTCCTAAGAATATTGAAAGTGAGGGAAGTTGTTCATTGTTTCTCTGTAAGTCATTTCGGGGGAGAAATGTTCTTTTAGTTGTTCATTATTTTGAGAGTTGGCTTTAACACCTTGTATAACTCACTCATGGCTATCCTTATAGCTTTTGCTTCCTTCCTTCCTGTCTCTACAACATTAACGTTTCTACTTCCCGAAGCATGGTTGAGAAGAAGATTTGAATTCATATTAGGTGCATCATTAAAAGTGATTCATCTAGCTTTGATGAGCTGAAGGACCTTCTTTTTAAAAGTGATGCATGTCTCAATGCTATGTCCTAGAGCATCGGAATGATATTCACATTTTAAGTCGGGTTTGTACCAGTAGAGGAATGGTGAATGCATGGTTAAGGCATGGATAGGTGTTACTTGTTCAATATTGAGAAGATGCAGATACATTTTTCCTAAGGTTATGGAAAGTGAGGGAAGTTGTTCATTGTTTCTCTGTAAGTCATTTTAGGGGCAAAATGTTCTTTCAGTTTGAGTATGTTGTTGGTTCTTTGTGTTGGGTTGACTTTCGTATGATTATGTCAACTCGATCAACTTTCTTGGCTGAGGAATACAATAAAACATGGACAAACGATGTGTCACTCAATCTCTTCATTAAAAATGAGTGACATGTCATTTACTTAAACCCTAAAAATTAAGGCTTTGTATTTAGGATTGTGATAAATTTCAATTTGGTCCTTATTATTTCAAATTAAGCTCAAACATCCTTAATTAAGATGAAACTAACTAATTTTATATAATTACGCCCCTGCCAAAATTAATAGAGATCCCCTAAGTCCAGCACCTCCCTAGTTTTCAAATTTATTCAATCTAGTCCCCAATTAAGCCTTAAACATTGATTTTCTTCAATTTAGTCTCTGGAAAAGTTTGGTACAACCCCTAATATGGCACACCTTTTGCAGAAAGATCCTTGGTCTTGAATGTTCTCAATTTGGTCTCCTTTAGCCTTCAAACTTCAAATTTCTTGCTATTGAACACCTGATTTTACCAACTTGGCCTTTCAAAGTTTCAATTGTGTCCCTAATCTTTCAATCTTTATGAATTGATCGGAATGAAGCCTCCAAACTTTATTTTTCTTCAATTGAGTCCTTAATTGAATCCATAAAACCCATTAAAAGTTTAATTAAGTTAGTATATTTTATTATTCTTGAGTCTATATTCATAATTGGATTACATTGTGAAACCCTCTAACTTTGATTGGTTGTGTTGAATTGAGTCTTTTGATATATATATAAAAAAGGGTGTCATGTATTCAGCAAGGGAGAGGGAATAGAGAAGGATTCCAGAGCAAAAGTGGAAAAAACTAAGGCTTGGTGTAGGGGTTTTAGAACGAGAAATTGATAAGTGTAGAAGATTAATTTATGACCTTTAAGTTTCGATGGAAAAGGAGGAACAACGTCGTAAGCATGAAAAACAAAAAAGGGCAGTCATGGTTATTATTTAAAAGTATGTGCGTAAGTGGTTAGTAAGACGTGTTTATTTGAAATCCTTATCAGCCACTATATCCATACAGTGTTGTTGGAGGCAAGTGTTATAAAAAAAAGGGATTCTTAAGACTTAAACAATAAGCGTATGAAACAATCATTATTCATATTAAAGATTCGAGGACGAATCTTCTTGAAGAGAGAGGTAATGATACGGTTCAACCATGGATTCGCATGAAGGGCCTTCAATTTTGTGCTTGGGTTTGATGGGGAGGCCATTCGGCCAAGATTGTGTTTTTCCTTGGAATTTAGCTTATGTTCCCTTTGGCTATGATGGGTTTTTGGCATGGGATAGTTTTAGTTAGCCTTTGTTTATGCATGATGACGGGTTCAGTCCAATCTCTTTGATGATTCATTCGGCCAAATCAGGTTAGCCCATGTATGGGTTTGATTTAGGCAACAAAGTTAGGAGCTTGTATTATGTCTAATTCGGATTATATTAATGAGTTTGAGTTTGGGTCACGTGGAGTTCAAAGTTGGCTTGGGTTAATTGATATGCTGGGATCCTTTTCTTACATGTATTAAACAATTATTCTCCTAAAATTGAAAGAGAAATTCGTTCATTATTATCTCTATTATTTAGAAGAATATTTAGCAACAAAGGAGGAAGTTTTCTAATCATGCAAGGAAACTAAAAGAGGTTGTCATATCTTAATCCTACACTTTGAAGGATTATTTAATTGTAAAGATTTAATTCTCCTAGTCAAGGAAGGAAAGTGATAGGTGACTCCAAGGGGAATTAATTTATAAGATTATTTTTCATGTTCTGAAGGGAAATCTTAGTCCTACAAGGAAAGAAGACTTTAGCAATTAAATTCTTATTCAGATTAGATTTCCTAGCATTAAAGGACTTTAAAAGTTGGTTAAGCAATCCTAGAGTATCTAGGAAGGTGGATCTCAACCAAAAGTTATTTAAGCTAGAAAATTAAGATATTTTATCTTGTTTTGTGTCACCAACAAGCTATTGTCCAGACTTGTTGTTTTCATTATTATTTCTATATTAGAGCTTAATTAATACTTTGGTTTTCAGTCGAGATCCAATGCTTGTTTGGATTGGGTTTGGGCTTACTAGTAAAGGTTTTGGGCTAATTTTTGTAAGTGGGTCAATTCAGTCCACAATGGTATATCCATTAGGGTTAATTTCTTAGAACTATTTAAACAAATATAAAGTCTAAATTTCAAAACCTTTGATGAATAATACTTTTGAACTTTTCAGTTTAACGTGTGAGAGAGATTTTTACATTATTTGGTTCTTGAACAAACTGAATCTGACTTATTAAAGATTATCTGGCTTCGTGGCGTCATTCGACTTCATTCTAATAATGTTGATACCTTGGGATTTGTTTTTATTGTGTCACACTCTTATAAGACCTCTTTCGTCATTCTAGGATTAAATCACAATCTTGATTGTGGATTGCGTGATCATGAGGTTTGCATTAGATGGTAGGTCTGGCAGCTCGCTAGACCCATATATATTTGAGCTAAGCGTTTGGCTGAACTCGAGTATGCTGGGTTATTACTCTATCTCTTGTTACTCTTTTAAAAGAGAGGATACAGGTAAAAACAAAAAAATGCTTATCCATTACTTACCGTGCACTGCTTTTTCTCTATCAAATGTGTCTCTAACTTTACAAATGGATAACAAAAATCAAATTATGCTTTAGATTGAACTTGAGATATATCTTTGTAAAATAGGCAATAACGAAAATATGTATACCTTGCATATCAAGAAGGGCTTTCCTTACTTTCCTGTAACATGCATTGCAATCAATGTTATAAGTAAAAACTATTCAAACGGAATACTTTTCTGTATTGTTTAAGTTCAATATATATACAAGATACATTAGGGTTCCCTTATAAATCAAAGACTGATAAGGAATGACAGCTAATTGAATGGAGATTGATACAAAACATTCTTACGTATCTTTCCTACTTATCTCAAGATACAACTTTCCTATTTACATCAAAACACTATTAATATAATTTCCAACACTCCCCCTCAAGTTGGAGAGTGAATATCAATAACTCCCAACTTGCACATGAGCTGTTTGAACTTCTCTTTTCCCAAAGCTTTTGTAAACACATCTGCTAATTGTTGTGAAGAAATCACGTATCGAGTAGCAATTTCACCTTGTAAAATTTTGTCCCGAATAAAGTGGCAATCCATTTCAATATGCCAAGTTCTCTCATGAAACACAAGATTTTTTGCAATGTGTAAGGCAACTTGATTATCACAATGAAGAGTAACAGGATCTGAAACTGACATATGTAAATCTGTTAATAAATGTCTTAACCAAGTAAGCTCACAACATGTACTTGCCATTGCTCTATATTCAGCTTCTGCACTTGATAAGGAAACTGTCTTTTGCCTTTTGGTTCTCCATGAAATTAAAGAATTTCCAAGGAATACACAATACCCAGTGGTGGAGCGGCGAGTGACAGGACAACCCGCCCAATCAGAGTCACAAAATGCCCTTAAGTGTAATGAGTTATTTGAATGAAGAAGCAAACCTTGACCAGGAGCTGATTTTAAATAACGAACAACTCGAAGAGCAACAGCCATGTGAGGTTGACGTGGTTCATGCATGAATCGGCTGAGAATGTGAACTGAATATGTGATATCAGGTCTAGTGATGGTTAAGTAAATTAAACGACCAACTAGACGCTGGTATATACAAGGATCTTTGAGCAATTCTCCTGTATTTGAAAGTCTGCATTCTTCCATAGGAAACTCAACTGGTTTGGCACCCAAGTATCCACTGTCTTTGATAATTTCCAAAGCATATTTGTGCCGGGAAATGTAAATGCCTTTCTTGGAACGAGCTATTTCAATGCCTAAGAAGAATTTCATATCACCAAGGTCTTTGATGCGGAAACGAGTATGAAGGAACTGCTTTAAACCTTTGATGGATTCAATGTTGTTCCCGGTTATCAAAATGTCATCCACATAGATCAATAGGATAGTAAGAGATGTGCCGTCTCTTTTGATGAACAAGGAATAGTCGGCTTTTGACTGAAAAAACCAGCAGCAATAACAACTTATGTGAACTTAAAGAACCACTGTCGAGACGCTTGCTTAAGGCCGTATAGTGACTTGTGGAGGTGACACACAATGTTTTCCCCCTGTCGCCGAAGACCAGGAGGAGGAGACATATATATTTCTTCCAATAAATCACCATTTAAGAAAGCATTGTTAACGTCTAGCTGATGTAAAGGCTAGTTCAGACTGGCAGCAATAGCAAGGAGGCAGCAGACAGTGACCATTTTTGCAGTGGGGGAAAAAGTATCATGATAATCAATTCCAGCAGTTTGTGTGAAACCCCGAGCGACCAGGCGAGCTTTATAGCGCTCAACAGACCCGTCAGCCTTGCGTTTGATGCGATACACCCATTTACAACTGATCGGGCGTTTGCCAAGGGGCAAAGGAACAAGGCTCCATGTCTGATTGTCAATGAGAGCTTTAAGCTCAGAATTCATAGCTTCCTGCCACTTAGGATCAGTCATAGCAAGTTCATATGAAGGAGGTTCCTCATCACGACTAACATTGGCAATATAACAGAGATGTGATGGAGAATACCGATTATAAGAAATAAAATGACAGAGAGGATACTTCGTACCTGGTGTAGGTGCAGACGAGGCCGAGAACAATTGGTGTGGAGGCAGAATCACCTGCGAGCAAACATAATCCTTGAGGCGGATGTTGGCTTCTCGAGGGCGTTGAGAACGGCGAAGTGGCTGATCAGGAATAACCAGAGTAGGTTCAGGAAAGACAGGGTCATCCGGCTGAACAGGGGTTTGTTGTGCAGCTGGTGGAGTTAATGGAGTAGAGGAAGGTGGCTCAGGAAGAGAAGGTACTGAGTCGGTTGGTGCAGGTGAAGAGGATATGGGGGGCTCAAAGGGGTCGATGATGACTGATGAGGGAGGAAGATAGGAATAAGAATCAGACAAAATAGGAAGAGGAATAGACAAGGCTGGTGGATTGTGTGCTGGAGGATTGACTTGTGGTAGATGATAAAAGGTGTCTTCAAGAAATACCACATCCTGATTGGTGAAAATTTTCTGAGTAGCAAGATCATAAAGTTTGTAAGCCTTTTGTCCCATAGGGTAACCAAGAAAAATGCATTTTGTGGCACGGGGAGAAAATTTTGAGGATGGATTGACTATGGTTGCAAAAGCAATACATCCAAAAACTCGCATGCGAGAATAATCAGGAAGTTTGTTGTAAAGAATCTCAAATGGTGTTTTTTTGTGAAGCAACAGAGTAGGAAGGCGATTAATAATATGGACGGCAGTAAGAATACATTCTCCCCAGAAAGTAATGGGTAAATGAGATTGAAAACGTAGAGCGCGAGCAGTTTCAAGGATGTGTCTATGTTTGCGCTCAACGACACCATTTTGCTGAGGTGTATATACATAAGAGTGTTGAAAAAGAACACCTTCCTCAAGAAAAAAAAATTTTAATGAAAGAAATTCAGCTCCATTATCAGAACAGAGTTTTTGAACTTTTGTATTGAATTGAGTGTAAACATAATGAAAAAACTGACGAAGTAGAGTTTGTGTCTCACTCTTGTTAAGCTTTAAAAAAACCCATGTAAAACGAGAAAAATCATCCACAATGGTCAAGAAATAAAAAGCACCAGAAATAGAAGGGGTTTTATAACGACCCCAAATATCACAATGAATAAGAGAAAAACATTTCGAAGTTGAAATTGAACTAGAAGGAAAAGGTTGACGAGTTTGTTTTGCCAATGGACAAACGTCACATTTATGATTGGAATCAAAATTAAATTTAAGCAAATTATCAGCTAAAAATTGTAAATGATTAGAAGAAAGGTGACCCAATCGGCGATGCCAAATATTGGATGAGATAATCAAATTGCAAGCAAAACGGGTCATCACATCGCTTACCCACACCAATCATCGTCCTTATAGCCAAGTCCTGCAAAATACACCAAGATGGAAAAAAAAGTCACTGAGCAATGTAAATCATCGGTTGTCTTACCAACAGACATAAGATCAACTTTAAAGCTTGGCACACAAAGGACATTATTCAATTGAAAAGAATTGTTAAATTGAATTGAGCCAATCACAGTAATTTTAGCCACGTCTCCACTAGGTAAGGAAACAGGTGCCAAAGATTGATTCTTGTCGACATGCTTTAATAATGTGGGAGAAGAAGTAATATGATGGGTTGCCCCACTATCAAGTATCCAGCGA
>Ga0307509_10005380_pt1 | contig 17834 bp, 19 predicted proteins | sample 10_EM_MG_FD_202245 | JGI IMG/M metagenome (GOLD analysis project Ga0307509, IMG submission 202245) | Populus trichocarpa ectomycorrhiza microbial communities from riparian zone in the Pacific Northwest, United States - 10_EM | ecosystem: Host-associated > Plants > Roots > Unclassified | place...
CACCGTATACGTCGTCGCCGTCCGTCCGACTGAATGTCGTTCGCAGGATATATAAGGGGAGTATGGGTAACCGCCAAAATAGAGGTCGCTCATATATGGTCTCTCGGGCATCTAGGAGTCTATTCTAACCTACGGGATGTAGGGTAGTCTTCCTAGTGAAGCTCAGGTAGTCTCAGAAGGCCAGGGTGCTTTCGAGACAAATACCTCAGTAACCAGTGCGGACCTTCTCCCCTTGATTTGTAGCATTACTATGGGTTGTTATTGGACTCTAGAGGTATGAGTCTTATCACGGTAGAGTATGTCCCGAGAGGATGGCTATGGGTAGCGCCCACTTCGCCAACCATCGGCTACATCTCACCACGGGAGCTTGCATGTCAATTTATCACATTGAATAGTCGCGTAGATCAAATGATGGACTGCATAGCTTGTATAGACGAAACTGCCACTGGGCCAATGAGTCCACCACCTAGGTATTGATTCCGGTTGTTGTCATAGCAGTTAGCCACTGGTATGACTTCGATAGGAAGAGTTTTTCCACCTGCAGTTGTATTGGAGATGCATTGCAGAAACTCATATCCTATTGACGGAGTTAAGCGTACCCGAGTTGGTCCGACACTTCCGGCAGGATAAATCGTGATGGAGGGTAGACCTCGGACGAACCCTGAGCAGGACAGGGTACTCGCACAACGGTCAGAAGTAGTGGTGAATGTCAAAGGCTTTAATCTGATATCTACTTAAGTTTAAGCGTTTGGCATTCTACTTCGACAACCAACTTTTCCTCGAGAGAACTAAATTGAGTGAAGCTTCGTGCTTAACTATAGTAAGTTTTACCCTTGATTCTTGTGAATTATTTTACCTCATCTTTATTTTCTACTTTGAGTGTTTGGTGCGGTCGCAACCTTAGAGTTCACCTCTCTATAGGGTGCCCCCGTTACTGCAGATCACAGTGCCTTACTCTGCTTGGCACTCCCCATTTTCCCGCGTGCTTTGAGAATGCATATAATTTGAAGGACTGGTGCGCTGCCTACCGTGAATCCGTTCCTCGGCCACCCCTGGTTTGTAAAAGACTCTGACAGGGGAATCGCCTGGGGGGTTCTGACTGCACCGAGCATCCTGGATTTGCTCCGGGTAGTAAGAGGGCAAGACGTGGAAGAGGAAATTTAATGCCCCTGCTATCTAATTGGTGCGACAGGAGAAGGTGCCGCCAAGCTACGTCAGAAGCGGGATGAGCCACTCCCCCTACGCCAGCTCATATTTCTCAATAGAAATGACGACATTCGTGCATGGTTCCTCGCTAACAAAGGCCACGATCCCCTGTACCTAATGGTTCTCAAGTCACGTCGCGAAGATGGAGAGGACCTGGACTAAACCCCCGAGCCTCGCAATGGGAGGTATCCATTTTTTGACCGCGACGTCTGTGATGAGTTGGCTGGAGGAGAAGACTCTGTGAGGGAAATGCGGGATTAAGAGTCTGTTGATGACGAGGAATGGCTAGAGGCTGAGCCAGAGGGCGAAACTCAGGCGTATCATGACGCTGGGGTGATCTATGTGGACGACAGCAATGTAAGTATTTAATCCGCAGCATCATTCATCTATCTTTATCCTTCACATTAAAATGGAATAGCTAATTACAGAAGGATCTCCAGGCACTTGGAGATCCGGGCCCCTCAACACACCGGCGGAATATTCCATCACAAATCGGGGTGCCGGCGGGCTCTAATCCAATTGCAACGGCATCGGGGTTGCGCTCTTCAGGCCCTTCTGGGCCTTCTGAGTTGGAGAAACTTCGAGCGGTTCGCGAAATGGCGAAGGAGCACCCGTGGATGCTTGATTGGCTGGCAAACTCAGGAGGTGTATCTGTGAGGCATCAAGGACACAATGGCGCCGAGAACACACCTCCTGCCAGTGTATCTATGATTTGCGACGCACTTCCACTCTCGCCTCCCACAGCTCCACATGCTGGGCTGGATCTCACGACTCTGGAGAGTATAATAGAACATCCCTCTCCCCCACCTGAACACCCGCCAGCCACAATCAATGAGTCCCCGACCCAGCCACCAGCTCCAGGGACACACCCGGCACGCGGATCTCAAAACCGTAGTTCTCCGCTAGCCCCAGACAACACCCTATCTACTTCTCAGGTGCGCCTTTCAGCAAGACACAGCACGGGCAGCAAATAAAACGAGATTCACTACTTTTTTGAGTAATTCTTTTTTCATTTTTACCCAAACAACCTTCCTGTTTACTAGATGTTGTTTTCCCTTTGGTGTTATTGAATTTCTTTTCTGCTTCTTGTGCGTGGCTAGTATCAGATAGAACACAATTAATGATCACTGTGCGCACCCTTGCATCAGCTTCTTGACCTTACTTCCTCTTGAGCTAACGTCTAATATGTTTTTCCCGATTGGGCACCCATCGCATAGTCTGTCGATAACGTGGCAGTCGATGGCCAATAGAACTAGACAATTAGCGAGGATGTATGATGTGAAAACTGATATCTCGAAGTTCAATTGTGTTCAATCAACGTCCGGAGATTAAGATCGATAAATCTAAACTGCTTAAAGCGTGGCGTGTGTCTTGCTAGAATTGGTGTCGCTAAGCGATACTCATTGTGGCTAGTTTTTGTTTAGGCTCAGACATCGACGACGCCTACTACATTAGCGACGCCCGCATTCCATCAAACTGGTTCATACCAGAGTCTAGACGAACATCATACATGAGCTCGTCCAGAGTATTAACTTAATGATGAACAAGCAGAAAAACCCCTTTTTGCAGCCAAATAGTCTTTTTCATTAATGAGTGCTCGTATGTGATGCTCAACACCCCCCACCCACCCCCTAAGTCCTAGGGTATAAGACCAGACGTGACCTACTCAACAAAACAACACACTCTTCATCTTTACCACACAATATATCGCTTTTTCATACGTCCTAATTCCTATCCTAAACCTTTATCAAACGTCCGGCATTCAAATATTCATAAACAACCACAAGCCAATTCACGGAGCCAACCCACTGTAGCCAATCAGAACCGAGGTAGGCACGACGTCGTACCAGTCGATAAGGCAGCCAGATCAGGAACGCAGCCGACCGAATCAGGCAGCACTCACAGTGCACATTCGGGGGCTCGGAAATCTTGCCTACCATGGATCGTAAGACGTCTTCTGGCACGACCAGCCAAGTGCCCCCGAAGGGACACTTTACACACAGTGGCGTATAACGATCACGAGGCCGATCAGGATGAGGATGGACAACAAATAACAGAAATCTTTCATCTCAGCGATGCTAGCAGCGATGAGTACCAAAACTCCCACATATCTGATCAAACCGAATTGGACACAGAGCCAGACACAGATAAGAATAATAATGCGGATGGCACTAGATCAATAAGACGTCATCAATCACGAGCCGGGGAGAAACGAACCAACAACAGGGTAGTGAGTGTCCAAATTTCGACCAGCTCCGGATCGCAGGAAGCTGCAATCGTCACGCGTACCCCTGCGGCACGAGCACGTATAATACGAAGTAGTGCGTACACTGCAACGACAATCTCGACATCCGGTGTATTGCATTATTCATCAATGCCTACACACAGAGCCACAATGTCAGCAGTTCGACGCTCAAGTCCTCGGGGCGAACAGGGCATGCTGGGCCATGAGTACATATGGCCTGAAACTAACTCATAGCGCAATACAGCTATGGGAGCTGAGGGAGCTGTCGTTGCGCAGGCCAAGGAACTTATTCTCCTATATAGCCTTTTTGATGAACCACTCCCGGGACCAGTTGCATTGACCACTCAGGTGCACCTTGTTTGGCTTCAGGCGCTCAATCACATATCCGATGCAGGGAATATAGAAGCATCTGAGGAAAGCGAAAAATTGGTAAGTAGACATCAACCAATTTTAGAAGAATCTTTTAGACGTCTGGACTAGTACTAACCTTTCCAGATAGGTCAAAAACACTTGGGGGTAAGATCCCAGTTTGTCTACCACATAAAGCATGAGATCGTAAAATTGTACGATCTCGCGCAAGACCCAACGGCAATTGCGCGCCGGGTGGACTACCTGCCGGAAAAGAATAGATTTATGTGCTCCCCAAGAGGATATGAGGTGCGTTTTTGCTCTTATTAACGATCCGACCTATCCTCTTGCAACTAATCAGAGTGAACCTGACGCAGAAAATAACAAATCGATTCCTGGCGCCCCAGATCCCCGAGGCCATATGGGGAAAGTACTTCGAGGGTAGGAGAATGCGTGGGATTATTGATCCGGCATTTCTTGGGCGCATCAACGGTACCATGATTTGCTTAAGGTGTGCCATAATCTGCCATGCACTGCGAGCATGGCAGACAGGAGTAAATAAGGATCAGGGTGACTTCAAGCTTGAAGCCGCCGGAGGTGAGCCAGAACCCTAACCTTTCTCTCTCCCGAGAAGACTAACCTAACGGCAACCATTTAAGATCTTTTTGCGCCACTAAGGCATAAATGGGAATCATGCCCCCACTCAGATCAAACTCTGATTCTGGACACAATTCGTGGGACCATCCATGGAAAGATGGAGCGAGAGCATGTAGTCCGACAAGATCACCGGGAAGTCTTCACGGACGATTGGGCTGCTGTGGCAGCAGAACGAGAGGGTCAAAGTTCGACTAACCTTCAGCGATGGACAGCACAACGGAGTCAAACTCCGAATAACCTGCATCTTGGGCCTTTGCCGGAGAGCCAAAACAGTTCCCAGACGGCAGAAGCGTCTTTCGATTTCGGCGCTGCGTCACCAGCGGGCCTTCTCAGATGTCTAGATTCGGATCCTCTGAGTCCAGACTCTTCACCAGCGGAGACCGTGGGGCTAACGTTGGACGCCGCAGTGAGACCAACTCCATCGTGTCAGCTATCTCTGAGTCTTGAGATCTTGGAACCAGAACTCGAGGAGACAGTTCATAGTGACCCGGGAACGGAGGAGGAGGGAAATGGGGCAAGCTTATGAGAGGGTACCTAGGAAATGGTGTGTTTGTAGAGTAAGATATAGTAATAATTATTTCGTATTCCTGAGAAGACAGAACCAAAAGTAGAAATAATAGAGCTCATCGCCAGCGCGTGAGGTGCGAAAGAAAATGCATTCCGGGAGAGGTTGCAATATCGTCAGAAGTAGTGTATCGGGCGCCAGAACACCATGCCAGAGTCAGGATATCGCAGCGCAGAGAGTCTGCACATGTCATGTGTAAGAATCAGGGGACGCACCGTATTTGGAGTAAAATCTGGAAGAAGTCATCACGCATCTGCAGATGATGGATCAGGATCGTGAGATCCTGCCGCAGGACCACAGAGCAGAGATATCTGGACGGGACGTGGCCAGATGAAAGAACCCCTAACTATGGGGGAGAGAGATCCGGCGTCAGGACACAAGAGGACAGTATCAGACGACGTGGGAATTACGTTGGGGTAATCACGGGTCGCCACGACGACAGCCCTGACCACCAGACGCCGTCAGGACGCGGCGGCAGGGCACCAGATGCTGTCACGACACAGCAGCAGGGCACCAGACGCTGTCAAGATGCACAGGGCGAAGAGGTCTGTGCCCGGGTGGTATCAGGATTCAGGGTGGAAACAAAGGCAAATCAGGGCCCAATGTTGGATCGACGTGGCATAATTCGCGATTCACCTGCTATGCGTCAGGTGCGTCAGACGCACAGGACACACAGGATGCAAGCTAGTTTTTTTGCTGATGCATACCTAATTCTCAGAACATCCCAAGCGCACACCTAATGCTCAGGATGTACTACCTAATCTTCTGGAGATAAGCGAAGGGTTCCCCCTGAACAGGTTTCTAACCTTGGTCACCCGGGTCACAATATATTTCACATCATGAAAAAGTATTAAATTTACTACTAACAGTCTTCTATTCTTCTAATATACAGCTTGTTGAACCCCCTCCTTCGCCCCCCATTCCCCCCCCCTCTTGCCTCCCTCAGGACCATATAGCTCCATGGAAAATTGGTACCTCTGAACTCTCCTTATACCGGCGTGTAGCTGGTGTTGAGCCCAGTGACGTCCAAGTGACGGAATCAAAATGGGTTAAGGGGTTGTGGAGGAATCAGCTATTGAGTCATGGGATCGCCAGCATCCACTCTCAGCCTTCTCAGGACCCCCTCCTAGAGTTGAGAGTAATTTCATGACTATCGATGTGACAGAGACGTACCTCATACCGGCGTGAAGTTGGTGTCGAGCCTAGCAACCTCCCAGTGTCATATCCCAGATCGGATGTCTTGTTGTAGAGGAATCCGCCATTGAGTCTGGGGATCACATTATCCCGTCTCCGCTTTCCCCGGACTCCCCCCCCTGAGTAGATTGTATTGATAAGACAGAGACATACCTTATACCAGCCTGAAGAGGGCATTGAGCCCAGAAACCTCGCGGTATTAAATTCAGGATTGGTTCTGTGCTTGGGGTGGAGTATTTTACTCTGTGTCCGGGCAGATGAATCTTGAGGGAAGTGATGGTAGAAGAACAATTTGTCGCGTCCCGTTTGAGGCTATATGCTGAGAAACCACCATGAACTGCACCAAGAAATATCAAGGGGTTAATCATGATGTGCAATGGTGTTGAGGAATGAGTCTGGATGCATGGGAGACTAAGATGCTTAGTATCATGTGTCAGGGCGGAAGGTGTTGTATTACCTTATCTCCAGATGCATAGGATGCAGGGGACGCAACTCAGAATGCACAGGATGCAGGGAAGGCAGATTTGACGTCGTGCCAGTTAGGACGCAATGGTCCTGCATCTGATGCGCGGTATTCTTTTGCTGATATATGCTACCACACCCTCCCCTGACTATTGCAATCCAAGACCCTCCTTCAAGACGCTCCGTACTTCCAACATTTCCTGGTTTTCTCCCTTTTGCCCCTCCTCCCCCTGGCTGCCCACTTGTAGCCATTTATATTTCTCGCCTACTGAACACACAATTATAGTGTACTACCGTTCATCATGACAGTTCGGAAATGGTTTCCCTAGATATTCTTTCCCCCGAAGGCCTGTTTACATCCCCCCACCGCTCCCTCAGAGTCACTTCAGTATATCTCATCCACACCAACCGCCCTGTCTACCATTCAATAGACCCCAATCGCGTTGTTCCCCCCCTCCCCTACCCTCATCTGATACTGGGTGACTTCAACCTTCATCACCCCCTAGCTTACCCCCTCCACCCCCTTTCTGATAAGTAATACTCCATCTCATCCTGATACTTTGACACCTCCTGTGACACTCCATACCGCCTCCTCAACAGCCTGGGGGTCTACACCCATTTCCCTTTTGACGCCATTTCGAAACCATCGGTATTAGACATAGCATTTGCAAATACTGCCCTCTCCCCCTGTAACGGGGGCACCCTGTAGAGAGGTGAACTCTAAGGTTGCGACCGCACCAAAACTCTCAAAGTAGAAGATAAAAATGAGGTTAAATAATTCAGTAGAATCAACTGTAAAACTTAATATAGTTAAGCTCCAAGCTTCACTCAATTTAGTTCTCTCGAGGAAAAGTTAGTTGTCAAAGTAGAATCCCAAACGCTTAAACTTAAGTAGATATCAGATTTAAGCCTTTGACATTCACCACTACTTCCGACCTTTGCGACCTTTGTGTGAGCACCCTGTCCTGCTCAGGGTCTGTCAGATGTCGACCCTCCATCAGCATTTATCCTGCCGGAAGTGTCGGACCAACTCGGGTACACTTAACTCCGTCAATAGGATATGAGTTTCTGCAATGCATCTCCAATACAACCGCAGGTGAAAAGCTCTTCCTATCGAAGTCATACTAGTGGCTAACTGTTATGACAACAACCGGAATCAATACCTAGGTGGTGGACTGACTGGCCCAGTGGTAGTTTCGTCTATACAAGCTATGCAGTCCATCATTTAATCTACGTGGCTATCCAATTTGATAAATTGACATGCCAGCTCCCCCGGTGAGATGTAGCCGATAGTTGGCTAAGTGGGCGCTACCCATAGCCATCCTCTCGGGACATACTCTACCGCGATAAGACTCATACCTCTAGAGTCCAATAACAACCCATAGTAATGCTAGAAATCAAGGGGAGAAGTTGCGGGCTGGTTACTGTGGTATTTGGCTCGAAAGCACACTGCCCTTCTGAGACTACCTGAGTACCACTAGGAAGACTACCCTACAACCCGTAGGCTAGAATAGACTCCTAGATGCCCGAGAGACCATATATGGGCGACCCCCAATTTGGCGGTTACCCATACTCCTCTTATATATCCTGCGAACGACATTCAGTCGGACGGACGGCGACGACTTATACAGTGTTACCGCAGCTGCTCCAATGACCTCTTTTAACTAGCAAACGAGCAACTACACAGCCGTCTGCCTATGACGCGCCGTCCCAACGCTGGGCCCAGAGGGGGGTGTTAGCAAAACCCGCCCAGGTTGAATAGTATGTTCGGTCCACCCTTACAGAAGCGTGGGGCCTCCCCTCACAGATTCGTGTGCGCCGAAGAACATCTAAGAGCCCAAAGAATGTGAGGCAATCGACCTCTAAGTTCCAGGATGACTTTGCCGGTGAAGGTAGGGTAACCTGGGTTCCTCAGTAGGGTAACTGGGAGCCATGGGCATAATAAGCAAATTCCCAAGGTAGGGTAACTTTGCCCCCTTATGCCTTTAACTGCTCAGGAAGTCAACCAGTCGACCACAGAAGTCGTCTCGGAGATCCGTGTAACATCCCCATAATTCTCTTGATCTTATGCGACTGTTTTCCCGAAAGGTTACCCTGCCTAATAGAATACCTCAAGGCTACTCAACTATTCCCTAGGCCTTATCCTAGGTTTACCAGCTATGTATATGCGAAGTATACGAGACCATACCACCTCTGGTTATCACTTGGTATACCATTTGGGCTAACCTGATAGTGATTGTAGCTACCTATTGTAGGGTCGTTACACCCCCTTAATGTCTTCCTGGAACACACTACTCCCCTCCACCGGATCGGACCACGTACTGATCGTTGTCACACTTCAACTTCCAGCTGTCATGCTTGCTCACCCTACCCCCTACTGGGATCTCTTAAACTAGGCAGTAGTCAAAGAAGCGATATTGGAATTCACCTTCCCGCCCAGCCCAGCCAGGGCCACCATAAACTTCCTTACTAGATGGTTTGACATCTTCTCCACCCGGTTGACTACCCTCCTCACCTCCCACCCCTTCTCTAGACGCCCATGCCCCCACTCCAAGCCATCATAGTCTCCACGACTCTCGCCCCTCAGGTGGTAGTAACACAGAATGGCCAAATTCTCCCATATCTACCCATCCCCATTAACCTGAGCAACATGAAATGCTCAAGAAGATCCTACATTAAGGCCATAGTTTCAGCCAAGAAAGCCCACTGGTCTGATTTCCTCTCAACCGCCACTCCTCACTCTATCTGGACAGCCAAAAGATTTGCATTTGGCCACCCTCCCCAGAGATTCCCGGATCTACTGGATGCCAGCAACCCTTTAGAGGTGTCACAGACGCTCCTGAGTCACACCTTCCCCCCTAGGGACCCGCCCTCTCCCCTCCTTAGCTTGTTACAACATGAGGACTAGACCCTACTCCCATCGGAAGAAGTGTCCACGGCACTCGCCCGTTCCTCAAACACCTCCGCCCCTGGCCAAGATCATATCCCCTACTCTATGTGGAAGTCACTCCATCACCTCAAGCTTTCTCTCCTTCTATCCCTGTTGGACCCCCTGCTGTCTCATGGGTTCCATCCCCGGTCCCTCAAAAGCGCCCTGGGCATCGTCCTCAATAAGCCCGGCAAACCCTCGTCTGACTTCCCCTCTTCCTTTCGGGTAATCGTCCTTCTCCGCACCCTCCCTGAGATCCTCGAAATAGTGACTGCCTCCCATTTTTTTTATCAATTCAGGCGCTGGCCAGCTCCCTCATACACCCCCTCCAGTGCGGTTCCCTTCCGGGGAGGAGCACAGCTGACGCTGCTGCAGTACTGCAGCACTACGTCGTATCCTTCCACCGCCTTCGCCACAAAGTCTCCACCTTGTTCCTTGACATTAAGGATGGTTTTAATAATATGCAAGCACTGGCTCTCCTCTCTCTCCTCCACTGTAAAGGTGTGAGCCCCTATCTGGTTCAGTGGATTGAGTCCTTTCTTCGGGATCATACCTGCCGCCCCACCTTTCCAAGGCCCCCCAGGACCTTCCCCCCTATCTCAGTGGGTATGCCCCAGGGCTCCCCTATTTCTCTACTGCTATTTGTCTTATATATGGCCTCCCTACATGTTGAAATTCCCAGGACACTTATTATCTCCTATGTGGACGACTTTGCGGTCACTGTGACCTCCCCTTCCTACCGCCGCAATGTTCGTCTTCTTCAGAATGCATTCTGTTTACTTAAGCCAAAGGCCTCCCCAATTAATATTTCCTTCTCTGTCCCCAAAACTCAACTGATCTACTGGAGGGCCCACAAGGGCAACAAAGGACCCTGCTGCCTCCCGGTGCATCTCGAGGATCAAGTCTTCTACCCTCAGTCCTTCCTGAAATGGCTTGATATTCTCTTTACGCCGTCCTTCGACCCAACAGCTCACTTTTCTCGAAGGTACGCTCTCACCAATGCAGCCTTCGCCACCATCCGTCTCCTCTCCCCTCCGGGGATAGGGCTCCCTCCACACCTTTGCCTGAGGCTAGCCTGTTCACTTCTGGCTCTGATCCTTCTATACTAATCCGCAATCTGGTCCCCCCCTCCTTCGAGTATGAATCCAATGTCGGTGTTCCGGCGGCAGGTGTGCAGTTGGATCACCAACTGTTTCTCAACTACCAACACAATCTGCCTCCAGAGGGAGGGATGCCTCCCCCCAATCCCGTGCCTAATACGCCCCAGCACTACCTGTATGGCTAAGGCTGATCTTCTCTCTGCCAAAAGGGAACCCAGGCACGGCACCCATTCCCAAAACCGTACCCACCTTTTTGCCTCACTGAGTCCAACAGGTGGCCCAAGGAAAGATTATGGGTCGCTCTTACCTCTTCTTCAACCTTGACTGGAGGCTTTCTGCAGACAAAACTAGAAATCCAAGAGACCGCCACAATGTTCTCACTGCCCTGGCCAACATGCCTGCCTCTCTCATTCAAGATGGTGCTACCTTACCCCCCCATCTCCCTCGCCCTGACGGACTACCTGTCTCCTGTCCTCCCGGTCGTCCCCTCCTACGACAGACTCGAGATGCGGGCAAGTCAACACCTCCTGGCTGATTGGCCACTGACCCAGCCCCCGTATGCTACCCCTATCCCCTCCCTGTCTGCCCTCACCCCTTCATGGGGCCTGGGAAGTTCATCGCAGGAAGGATCCACCAGATGCACTCGGGGAAAAGCTACCTTACAGCACACCACTCCTGGGACAACCTAGATCCCAACACAACCTGCCCTCACTACTTCGGGGCGGCAGAATCCTTAGAGCACACCATACGCCCATGCCCCTCGTCTCCCCTGCAGAGATTCCACCTCCTCTAAGGGGTCTCCGACCTGGGCCCCAAGGCCCCCCCTCTGGTCCAACCAGCAAATGCTCATCGGCCTAGCTGAGTTCATCCGCACTACCGCCACAGGCTTCCCCCCTGGAATGCCCCCCCTCCCCCCTTCTCTTCACCCTCCCCCTCCTGATCTTCTTCTTCTCTCTGCCCTCCCCACAGCCCCTGGCCTTCAAGACTAGCTAGCAGTTCCATACATTTCTTTCCTTAGGTTTCGCTGCTCTGCGACACATATTGGTCATCTTGGGGAAACTGTTTACAAATATTTCCTTTGTTGATTGTTATTTGTTTTTTCAGTTTTGTTTTGGCCATATCATTAAGATGCAAGTCACTTCTTGTACCGTAGGAACAATGAACATATGATTTAAAAATAAAAATAAAATAAAAAAGTCATAGTAGTTAGACACACGAACCTTCTCCCTTACACCTCCGGTGATTGAAATCTCAACACTATGGGAAATCATCATGGGTGGTCCCTCTCCCCTTTATTGATGGCCTTGTTGCCTAGAAGGGTGAAGCTACTCCCCCCTGCCTCTCCCCTCTGATTCCCTCCTAATGGTATTGTCTGTGGGCAGTCTTTGTCTAGGGGTTTCACAGTTACTCTCTCCTCCTCTCTCCACAGTTTGTTTCGCTGCCCTCACCTAAGGCTTTGCATGGTTGGCAATCCCCTTACCTAGTCAACGGGTCCGTCGCTGTCTCAGGCTATCGGTGAAGTAGTGGCCCCGGGAGCTCTGCTCTCTGGTATTGCACTATCTCCAGAGAGTCCTGTCCGGTATGGTCAGTATCGTCGAAAGGTGGTCATCGTGCTTCGGTCGCCTTCCCTCGTACTTCTCAGTTCGGGTCTACCCCTCCTCCCTCCACTTCTACCCTGTCTCATCGGCTCACACACTACTGCCTTCTCTGCTTGGCTGGCACCCTAATGCCCTCACCACCTAGTCTCTGCTCCCTGTTGATATTCTCGAGTCGGGATCTGGCATGGCTGTGTGGGTGCTGGAGAAATTCTCTTGTTTCTAGGGGTTTCATGCTGGTGCCTCAGTCCCTTGCAGGACGTGAGCCTCCCCCGGTCCTGTTTCCGGTGGGCCTACGGTCTTTACTCTGTCCTGCCACACACTTCCTATGTAATGGTTTAGATTCAGATCTCTCTCTGGGGTTCGCTTGCCCCCTCGGCCAGGCTTTATGCCCCGGGTGGTTCGTCCCTTCACGCGTGCCGTCACGGCCATGCCTTTTTCCTGCTGGCTCCTTGATCCCTCCCCTGATATGTCAGAATGGCGTCTACTGCTGGGCTAAGGGTGGGTTGTCTACGGTTCTTGGGTTATGCGTGTTCCTTTCTAGATGGGCTTGAGGTTTCCTTACCTTTCCTTGGTTGTTCCCTGTCGGGGTGGTGTTTTTTCTTATTGGCTCCACATCTCCGGAGGTTTTTGGTTCGTTGTTTTCTGGTCTGTACTTTCTCGTGTAGTTTTCTACCCATAGCACCGGATACCTCCTCAGACCTGAGGGTCTCGGGCAGGGTCACAGGGTTTTTAGCACAGGGGAGACGGGCTGGACAGTAGTTTCAAGTTGTCGGCCGCATACCGTCAGATGATCTGGCCCATATACCTCTTTAGCTTCTTAACTTAATAAACAACTTTCAACTGGAAAAAAAAAAAAGATCATAGTAGTTAGACATCCTTGGTCTCCGCTACACCTCTGGCGATTGAAATCTCAACACCACGAGAAATGATCGTCACTTCCATCAACCCCCCTCTCTCAGACATGCCATATTGCCTCTGTCTGGTGAAGCTATCTCCATCCCCTCTTCCTTTCCCTTCTGATGGTCAGGCCTGGCGAGCTTGTTCCTAAGGGATGGTTGAGTTTGCCTTTACCCCCTCTTCTCCAGGCTCGCTTAGGCAGCCCCCTACGGTCGGCAACCCCTCACCCATCAACGGTCAGTCTCTCTATTATTGAGCGATCGGTAAAGTTGTTGTCCCCGGTGGCACTGCTCTCTGGTATTGCACTATCTCCTTTGTTCTCTGCTGGTAGAGTCGGACTCTTGAAAACATCATGATCTCACTTCCGTCGGCCTTCCTCGGACTTCTCATGATGGTTAGCTCCCCGCCCTCCTCCTCTGCGACCTTTGGATCGGATGGCACCTACTGCTCGCGGCTCTACACCCACACTCAGACCTGTGTTTCCTTCTGATGTCCTGGGACTACAGGTAAATGTTTAAATCTTCTTTCCGAGTCCGGTTTCCCAAGATAGCCGACCAGATCTTCTTCCGTCTGCCATGAGCCTTCTGTCTTTAGGCGGCATCTTCTCAAACTTCATTGCTCTTCTTGAGCATCAGCCGGCGGGGCTTTATGCCCCCTGGAATTACTTCCCCTTTTTCTCTCCACAAGACCCAACATACAGCATTCACTATTCTTTCAGGAGCTAGGCCCCATGGGGTTTTACTATAGTTTAGCTTATAGGTGGTTTGACTTGGGGGAGGGAGTTTGTTTTCCTTTGTTGGTGGTGTCTACTGTCGGTTGATGATGTTTTTCTTTTAGGCTAAACTCTTGCAGGGGCTTTTGGTTCGTGGCTTTCAGGCACATTTTCTCATCCCCTTGTAGTCTCTATGCCTAGTACTGGGTGGAGGTTTCTTTGTCGGGCAGGGTCAGAGGGTTTTCGCTTGGGGATAGCGGGATGGAGTGTTGTTGATGGTTTTGGACTGTATGGCCCACGCTTGGTCAAAACTCCCTTGTACCTAACACCGTGGGATGTACAGATGTGTGCCTGCTGGCTCCGATAGAAACAACAAATAAATGAGATTAAAAAATAAAAATAAAAAAGTCATTGTAGTTAGAGCACAAACCATCTCCTTTACACCTCCGGTGATCGAAATCTCAACACCAGGGAAATCATGGTGAGATCCGCACTCTCCCCTCTCCTCCCCCTTGATGGCTTTTGCCTAGGAGAGTGATGCTATCACCACCCTCCTCCTCCTAGGGGTTACACCCCTTCCTCCACGGGGTTCTTGTTCGCATTCGTCATTTACTTCCACTCATGAAGTTTGGTTCTCCCCATTACCCCACACTTTGGTTGCACCTCGCTTAGGTTTTGCACGGTTGGCAATCCCTCTCACTTCATTTATTTTTGGCGCTGTTGTCTTCCAAGCCCTTTGCGATGTACTTCACCATTTGATTATGTCCGCCCTGTCCGGGCATGCTTCGGTCAGTAACGTCATGGCCTCATCTTTTGTCCCGCTGTCGGAAAACCATCCACAGCGGTTACTCTTGTCGGTCGTTTCTAGCGTCTGGGCCTACCCCTCCTCTATCCTCCTTTCTGATCTTTCTCCCTATGCTCGGTTACAGCTATACCCACTCCCTCAGTTGGCACCTTACTGCCCTCTTGGCTGGCACCCTACTGCCCCATCCTCGCCCTGACTTGCACACTTGTACGGCCCCTCCTCTCATGGTCAACCTTCCATCACTATATAAAAACACGCCTCGGTTACGCCCGTCCTCCTGGCCATCGCTAATGCCACTTTGGCACACCCATCAGACACCCCTCATAGAAGTCTCCTCCATCCGCCCTCCCCATCCTGCCACTGGACAATGTTTCGTTCCCCGGCACCGCTCCGGTGTGCAGGTCTATACTTTCATTTCCTAGCTGAGGCTGATCCATGTCAATTTTTTAAACGTAATTTTCCTTTGTCAGGGGTTCATTCATTCCCTTTGTTCATACTTTGTTGATGTTGCTAAAGGTTCTCCTCTCCTTGCTGCTTTCTTCTTTCCTTTTTACTTCCTTCGCATGTACGAGCAAGTTCATGGGATTTAGTTGGGCAATAGACGAGATGTGCCGTTGGTCTCATACCAGAGAGACTTGGAATGTTTGGAGGTTTCTTGGGGTGAGGAGGAAAAGGTTTTGTTGGCCATAGGGATAAGCTGCATGCTGTCTTTGTACCTTAACAAATGTATATGATTCAAAAAAAATAAAAAAATAGTCATAGTAGTTAGAGCTCTTCACGCAACCATCTAAGTTCTTTCTTACAATATACTCTTACTTTTACCTCTCACTTGTATGCAAGCAACCTAGCTCTTAGTGTCAGAGCAACCACAACCTTCTAATACAAGGGACCTCCCACATCTTTGTCACAGAAGACAAAGATCAAGATACGATAGACTATAAGATAGTCTAAGTACCAACGAAGACTATAAGATAGTCTAAGTATGAACAAAGACTATAAGATAGTCTAAGTACAAACGAGAACTATAAGATAGGTTATTATCCTTACATAAGTGCTTCGTTACCTGTTGCATCAATAACCATCACCAGGTAGGATTGTTACAGTAACACATGATTGTGTGTCACAAATGTTGTAATGACTTTCGCACCTGACTTTATTTACAGTCATGACTTTCACTCATGTGAATGATTTGCCTACATGATTAGTTTTATGATTTATTATTGATTTAAGGTATGTTGCAGGTAGCTGGATAATGGAGTCACCAGAGTTAGAATTGTGGGAAGAGTCTCCATATCAAGGAGATTAGATTACAATAGTTAGAGCTCTTCACGCAACCATCTAAGTACTTTCTTATAAAACTACTTTTATCAGTTATGTTATAAATTAAATATCTTTATATTCTTTACTCTTCAAAGTTATCCTCAATCATATATGAGACATAAGTCTCTACAGATAAGATTCAGATATATATCTTGGCTATTAAATAGCGGAGAAGATAAGAAGAGCTATAAGTAGCTCTACAGAAATATTAACATTACCACAATCTTAATTAGCAATGAAAGTAGGTCGTTACCTGTTTCATATTAACCCTTTCAACCGAGATCGTTCCAACTAACCTCTTCAACCAAGATTGTTACACCAAGGGACTTTGCTGAGGGAATAGTTACCTGGTTAAATTTAATCATAGAAACTCTCAACTTCATGAAACGGATATAGAGTACGAGAGAGGAGAAGATCTTACCAGTAAGCCAATAATTGGCCATTATCGCTTATACAATATCTACAATATGGACCAGTACCATATGAGTATCTTGGGGGAGGACTCACAACTTACTAAGTGAAACAACAGTCTAGCTGTAATCATCAAAGTCTGGTTGGGATAAGAGGTACGAGACAATCTAACTTACAGTGTTTGCTGATAGTGTACCCTATATGAGGATACTGTTTTTCTTTCAAGGCCAAGAAGTTGACATTATAATCATAATAGAGTAGAGAGAGTATTATCCCCGCGTAGTGATAAAGTTTAATACCTCTACTTACATCAACTGGATCAATATGCTCTAGTGGCTTGATGATCAACTTATTCCTGTACTTGAGAGTTAACCCAAAATTACTTGCAATGAACCTCTTCTAAGTTCATCAAACGAAGGAGGTACTTGATATCTTTCTGGCAAATGACATAGTCATAAGTATGATACCCGGAGCCTGCACCAGGGGTATGCAGCTGCTTGTTGTTTTCATAAATTGATAGTTTAACGATGCCGTAAAGGTTAGTGAAGCTTAATAAAAATATTCAGATTTGGAGAAAGAAAAACTTACAAAAATTTAGGAAAAAATAGAGGATCAGCTAGGGGAGATTGAGAAGGCAGAGCAGTCAGAGGTTCACGAAGGAAGAAACTTGAATGGAAATACAATAGAAAGCAGAACAGTGGCAATTACCTGAATGGTGGGAAAAGCTTGGAAGGTCTTTTTAAGAGAAAAAGGTAGAAGTTGTTCAGAATTCTTTTCAGGTAGTGGGGCTTGCACTTTCAATAGATGGAAGTGAAGATCATTACCTATCTATAAAAGCGTTAGCGAATGATATTCTCTGAGAGGGGCTAAAGGAATGGGGAAATGAGGAGCAAGGGAATGGAAATCTAGAGGTAGATATCCCCTAAACCGCTGAGACATTCAGGCCCATTTAAAATGTTGAACACTAGCCTATTTGAGTAACCGGGAGCAAATCTACCCGCTCTTCGTCGCTTCCATCATGGGCATACTGAGGGATTCAGATTTCGCGGAATTCTGAGCACTACCCCGGTACTCAACAACAAGGTTTTTCCTATCACGGTTACTCAAATAGGCTAGTGTTCAACATTGTAAATGGGCCTGAATGTCTCAGCGGTTTAGGGGATAGAGATTGATTCTAATGACAAAATAAAATTTGCCTATGAGTGAATGCCAAGCCCTGGTGAGACTTAAATTGATTCAGACATACGCAATTTTTACGGTACCGTATTATCTCAAGTTATACATTTTTTTGCCAAGACCGGGCGTTGCTTAAGGTTGGATGGTGCCCGGAGTCTGAAATGGGTCCCTTCAATGCCCCCAGTAAACATAGTAGCCGAAGTGTGGGT